>Ga0316197_10001479_pt1 | contig 16727 bp, 17 predicted proteins | sample OudBiesiAoxic_MG_FD_204939 | JGI IMG/M metagenome (GOLD analysis project Ga0316197, IMG submission 204939) | Coastal sediment microbial communities from Oude Bieten Haven, Netherlands - site A oxic | ecosystem: Environmental > Aquatic > Marine > Coastal > Sediment | place: Netherlands... | reverse complement strand
CGAAGCGCCTGATCGATCGACACCCTGAGACTCACTGGAGGGGACGCGCCTCGTACTCGGCGACTGCGGAGCCGACCGGGCGCGTGCCCGGCGCCGGGTTGTCCACGAGCACCTCGCACTCCATCAGGTCTGGATCGCGGAAGAAGAGCGACAGCTTCCGCCCGAAGTCGGTGACGACACCATCGGTGGCGCCGCCATCGATCAGTCGACGGCGGATCTCCTCGAACACCTCGATCGAAGGAGCCTGGTAGCCCAGGTGATCGAGCCGTCCGCGTCCGAACATCGGTGTCTGCCTCGACGGTTCCTCGTTACCCTCGACCTGGAACACGTTGAGCTCGGTGTGAGGTCCGATGTTGATCACCGTCATGCGGGGCCCGCCTGGGTATTCCGGTCCATCGAACTCGACCGTCGCCTCGAACATGTCGATCAGGAAGCGCTGCAGCCGATCGGAGTCGGCGGTGAGTGTGGCGACATGATCGAGTCCGTTGGTCAGCATGTCGGACATCTTGCCAGGCCGGCGTCCACCACATCGCCGCACCCGGAGGGCTCGTCGACCCCTACGACGCATGGACGGTGAACTACGGTGCCGGGGGATGCGGCACCACTCGGTGCCACCGACGGAGGAAACAACCATGTCGATCGATGAGGCCGTTCGCGGCACCGTCACCAACACCGCTGACCAGCTCGACCTGCGCGACAACATGTTCCCGGTCGACCGCGAGATCGTGGCCGCGCCGTGTCACGTCGTCGGCGAGATTCCCGAGGGGCTCACCGGCTCATTCGTGCGCAACGGCCCGAACCCGATGTTCGAACCGATCGGCAAGTACCACATGTTCGACGGCGACGGGATGCTGCACGGTGTCGACTTCGCCGACGGCGCCGCCCGCTACACCAACCGATGGATCCGCTCACGCGGCCTCGAGGCGGAGATGCGCATCGGTCATGCCGTGTACCCCGGGCTCAGCGACGTCATGAACTTTCCCGACGCATCGATCGTCGGCGACGCCGGACCGGTCAAGAATCCGGCGAACACCCACATCGTCCGGCATGCCGGCAAGATCTTGGCCCTGTGGGAACAGGGTCTGCCGACGCAGATCGCCCCCGACCTCACCACCGTGGGCGAGTGGGACTTCGACGGCGAACTCCAGGGAGCGATGACCGCCCACCCACGGATCGACCCTCGAACCGGCGAGATGTTCTTCTTCTCCTACAACCTGTTCGCGCCGTATCTGACCTACTACGCAGTCGACGCAACAGGGGCACTGGTGCACCGGGTCGACATGGATCTTCCGGCCCCCGTGATGATGCACGACTTCATCATCACCGAGGACTACGCGGTGTTCATGGACAGCCCGATCGTGTTCAACCTCGAGGGGATGGCGACCGGCGAACCGATGGTGCAGTGGCGTCCGGAGAACGGCACGCGACTCGGGGTGATGCCCCGCCTCGGCTCCGCCGACGACATCCGCTGGTACGACGTCGACCCCTCACACATCCAGCACTTCTGGAACGGCTGGCAGGACGGCAACCGGATCGAGTTGGCTGGTTGCCGGTTCGAGAAGGTCCACTTCGGGATCGAGGCGGAATCGTCCGATACCGAGTCAGGAATCGGCGAGGCAGGTGGCGTGCCCGCTCGATATTGGATCGATCTCGACACCGGCACTGCGGGCAACGAGTACTTCGACGACATCATGGGCGAGTTCTGTCGGGTCAACGACGACCTCACCGGCCGCCGGACCGACTGCCTCTACATGTCTGGCTTCACACGACCGAACGCCCGCGGCGGCGACTTCGACACGGTCGTCAAGTACGACACCAGCACCGGCACGCGTACTCGGTGGTACGCCGGCGACGGCGTGTCGATCGGCGAGAACGTCTTCGCTCCCGACCCGGCGGGCAGCGCCGAGGACGACGGCTGGCTGCTCACCTCGCTGTACGACGCGAACCGCGACTCGAGCGAGGTCGTCGTGCTCGACGCACGTGACGTCGAGGCCGGGCCGATCGCCCGGGTGGTGGCCCCCCAACGGATGCCGTTCGGATTTCACGCCAACTGGTTCGCCGCCGACTGACCAACCCGGGCGCACTGCGCGACCGTCCGACGGGTGATCCCGGCGCCGGCCTGCCGTGTTGCGGGGTTCAGAGGCTCCAGCCGTGAATCGGAGAATCCTGTCGCTCGCGGCAGTTGCCACGATCGCCACCGCGTTCCTGCTCCTCGGCGGCTACGGCTGGCTGACGACCGACGGCAACGTCGAATCACTGCTGACCGAGACCGGGGTCATCGGCCCCATCATCTTCGTGCTCATCATGTGGTGCACGCAGCCCCTCGGGGTTCCCGGGTTCGTCTACATGGTTCCAGCCGGGATCGTGTGGCCCCTTCCGCTCGCCGTCGCGCTGTCCTGGATCGGCAACATGGGGGCGAGCTACCTCGCGTTCGGGTTCGCACGATGGGCCGGCCGCGATTGGGTTCGCTATCGGATCCCGAGCCGCATGCATCGTTACGACGACCGGCTCGAGAACGACGGCCTACGGCCGGTCATCCTGCTGCGTCTCGTCTTCGGCCAACTCCCACCCGCCGACTGGCTCCTCGGAGTCAGCAAGGTCAGTACCCGGAACTTCGTCATCGGCACGGCGATCGGGATCATCCCGGGCGTTCTGCTGTTCGTCATCGCCGGTGGCGGGCTCTTCGATCTCGCCCGCGATCTCCCGACGCCTGCGCGTCGGATCCTGATCGTCTCGCTCGTTGTCGTCGCTGTGGCGCGGCGCATCGTGCGGCGACGCAGGCGCTCACGGACCCACGCGGAGCACGACGTGTCGTCCGAACCTCGCTCCGCGTAAGACCCGCCCCGCGCGGTCGTCGCCGTCGCCGCGATCACCCGGCGAAGACCGCTAGCGGCGGCCGACGCTGCGGTAGATCGACCCCACGAGCACCACGCCACCGAAGAACAGCAGTCCCATCGCCAACCACCACGGGATCCCGCCGACGGCCCACACCAGCGCGATGGCCACGATCGCGATGATCAGCAATCCCGGGGTCAGGTACTTGTTCTGCCAGGCAACAGCTCGTTCCCGACGGTTCACTCGAGGATCGTTCACGACACGAGTCTGGCAAGTCGAGAGCGACCTCGCCCAAAGGACCTGACGACCGCGCCGAGATCTCTCCGTCGTGTTTCGAGCGAGCCGGTGTCCCGTGCAACAGTTCGGGTAGCCGCGTCGCTCACCGATGCGGACCAACGGATCAAGGAGCGCTATCTCATGAAGAGTCTCATCCAGGAGTTCAAGGACTTCGTCAACCGCGGCAACCTGATCGACCTGGCCATCGCCGTCGTGTTGGCGACGTTCTTCGCGCCGGTCATCACCGCCATCGTGGACGGTGTGGTCATGAACCTGATCGCCGCCATCTTCGGACAGCCATCCTTCGACTCGATCACGATCGACGTCGGAGATGCTCAACTGCTGATCGGCTCTGTCATCACCGCGATCGTGCAGTTCCTCATCGTGGCACTCGTGTGTTTCCTCATCGTGAAGGCCTACAACACGATGCAGACCGACGCCGACGAAGAAGATGACGCCCAGACCGAGATCGACATCCTCGCGGAGATCCGTGACGAGCTCCGGCAGCAAGCATCCTGACGCGGGTCGCCGGGCGGCCCCGATGAGGCTGCGGCTGAGGTCGACGTCGGTGCAGCAAGCCGGCTTGTGACCTGCCCAGCCCGAACACGGTCGACCTGGCATCATCAGCGGATGCACCGCCTCGGGCTTCGGCACTTCATCGCAGCATGCTTCTCGATGGCGTTGGTGTTGTCTGCTGCGCCCCCGGCGGTGCCCGTCACGGCTGCGCCGGAGGGCGCGTCTCGGTTCACGGACGTGAAGCCAGCGCGAATCATGGACACGCGATCGGGTGTCGGCGTTGCTGCCGGTGTGCGTCAACCGGGGTCCAGCACGTCGCTGCAGGTGACAGGCAGCGGCGGTGTGCCAGCCGATGCGACCGCAGTGGCGCTGAACGTGACGATCGCCGAGTCGATCTCACAGGGCTTCGTGCAGGTGTACCCGACCGGCGACGGGACTCCCGGCGCGTCGTCGAATCTGAATGTGCCCGGGGCGGGGTCGACCAGGGCGAACCTGGTGATGGTGCCGGTGGGCGATGGAGGCCAGATCACGTTCTACACGTCGGCCGGCGGTCACTTGATCGCCGACGTGTTCGGCTACTTCTCCGCGTCGGCGGCGACATCGGCGGGCAGGTTCGTCGGTCTGACGTCGACGACTCGCACGCTGGACACGCGCGATGCTCGACAGGTGCCGGTGGCGAACCCGGGTGACGCCGTCAACTGTGGAGACTTCTCGACGTGGAGTGAGGCGAACGAGTGGTTCTGGCGCTACAGCCGACACGGCGATCCGGCCAAGCTCGACGCTGATGGCAACCGCATTCCGTGCGAGTCGCTCCCGGCGAACCCCGGTGTACCGTTCCAGCCGCCGAATCTGTACAAACCCGGAGCTGATTCCACGTTCCGGCTCCCGGTGCTGACCGACGCCTCGCCAGATGGAGGTGTCGTACCGCCCGGCGCGACCGCGGTCGTGTTGAACATCACCGCCGCGCAGGCGGCGAGCCCGGGCTTCCTGCAGCTGTATGCGTCGCCGAGCGGAGCGGCCAACGGTGCGCACTCCAATCTGAACTTCATCCCGAACGAGACCGCTCCGAACCTGGCCATCGTTCCGATCGGCGCCGACGGGGCGATCACGATCTACGCGAAGTCGAGCGTTCACTTGATCGCCGACGTGATCGGCTACTTCACCGGCGACAATGCACCGCGGCTCGAGGCTGGCCTGTTCGTCCCCTTCTCCCCGACTCGTCTCATCGACTCCGAGCTCCTGGGCGGGCCGTTGCCCCCGAAGACGCTCCAAACGAAGAATCTGGCGTCACTCGCCGGGCTCGACGCCCGCGACGTGAGTGCGATGTTCCTGAATGTCACCCTCGCGAACTCGCTCGGTGCCGGCTACCTGCAGGTCTTCCCGACCGGTGGAGGAACACCGGGGGCGACGTCGACGGTCAACGTCAGTTCAGCTGGTGCGACACGACCGAACGCGGCGATCACCGGGCTGGTCGACGGCAACGTCAGCGTCTATCACTTCGCGGGCGGCCGCTACGTGCTCGACGCAGCGGGATACTTCACGTCGGATGACGATCCGGCCGTACCGACACCCGACCCGACCGATCCCGTCGTACCGACACCCGGATCGACGGAGCGGGCTGCGGCGTTGTGCGGTCGCACTGGAACCGAGGTGGCCGGCCAGGTCGAGAACGACGCCTTGGTGGAGGCGTCGGGCATCGTCGCGAGCCGGGCGCATCCAGGAGTGTTCTGGTCGCACAACGACGGTGCGGATGGTCGGCTGTTCGGGATCGGTGCCGATGGGGCTGATCTCGGGGTTCACTCGCTCGGGATCGGTGGCCTCGTGGACGTCGAGGACATGGCGTTCGTGACGGGCCCGAACGGTGACGATCTGTTGTTGGCGGACTTCGGTGACAATCAACGTCGGCGTGCGTCCATTCGGATCTACCGATTTGCGGAACCCGATCCCGCGACTCCGGGCCCGATCGGTGACGTCGAGGTGTTGGAGTTCGTGTATCCGGACGGTGCACACAATGCTGAGACGCTGTTGGTCGATGAGGCCTCGAATCGTGTCGTGATCGTGACGAAGGAGCAGACCGCCGGCACCGGCGCGCCCGAGGGGGCCGGTCCGACCGAGGCATCGTTCGTGTTCGAGGGATCCCTGGACGGCGGGTCCGGCGAGACGGTGGAGTTGACGCAGGCAGGGACGATCGACATGCCCGCGCTCGAAGAGCGCTCGGCGAAATCTCCGAGCCATCCTGCAGCGCTGTTCGGTTTTGCCGGTGTGCCGACCGGTGGTGACGTGAGCATCGATGGGTCCCTCGTCGTGGTCCGTACCTACGAGACGATCTGGGTGTGGCCGCGCGAGAACGGTCAGAGCGTGGCCGATGCGTTCGCGTCCTCACCGTGTGAGGTCAAGGCGGCCCTCGAACCTCAGGGTGAAGCGGTCGCATTCGACGGCATCGGTTTGGTCACGCTCGGTGAACGAGCAAACCAGCCCCTGAACCTTCTCGGGCGCTAGGTCGCTGCCGACGAACCTGGCGTGATCGACGTCACAGACAGCCGGGGATCGGTCCGTCATCCTGGGAAGTGAGACGTGCGCCAACGGGTGCACGCCGGAACCCAGGTACAGACCACGAGGAGAATTCCATGGGAATGATTGCACTGACCCGATTCGCAACCCAAGCGGGTCACGCCGCGAAGCATCTCGAACTCCACATGGAGGCACTCGAGCGACTTCGGGGGATGGGCATGCAGGCAGTGGCCCTGCAGCCACTGGCGGGTGGAGATGTCGGCTCGCTGACCATGTCGATCAACTACGCAAACACCGCCGACTACGTCGCTGCCACCAACAAGGTGAGAGGCGATTCCGGCTGGCAGGAGTTCTACGCCCGCGCCATGGCGAGCGGGGCCGCACAGCAGGTCGAGTCATCGCTCTTCAACGACCTCGACGCAGCCTTTCAGCCCTCGGCCGATCGCCCGCTCGGCGTTGTGTTGGCAACACAGTGGAGAGCGCGACCGGGCCGGATGGAAGACTTCGTCGGCAAGGTGGTCGAGTCCGTCGGCCATGTCACGCGATTGGGCGGTCTCTCCCGCCCGATGCAGTCGATGATCGGAATGCACCCGATGTCGATGCTGGTCGCGACGAGCTTCGCTGACCTGGACGCGTACGCCGCGTATTCCGATGCGCTCGCCTCGGATGCCGCATGGCAGTCCTTCTGGGCCGACACGATGAAGAACCCCTCGGCGGACCTGCTCCGGAGCGGGCTGTACGTCAACATGAGCGACTGATCCGAAGGTCGACACCGGCTGGGAGGCGCCTGGCGACCGCTCCGTTCGGGCCCGATCCGTTCGGGCCCGAACCCGCCGCGTCAGGCCTTAGGGCGACTCGCCACGGTTTGGACGATCGACCGTCTGGGTCCTCGAGGTCTTGCGCCTTCCCGCCCGACGTGTCATCCTCCATGACCTTGCGGCATCTTGCGGCAAGAGAGGGGGGTCAGGCCGATGCCGACCAACAAGGAGATCGTCGAGTCCGTGTACGCCAACTTCGCGGTTGGTGACGTACCTGCGGTTCTGGGTGCGATGCATCCTGAGATCCAGTGGAACGAGGCCGAAGGATTTCCGCTCTACGACGGGACCTTCGTCGGTCCGCAAGCAGTTCTCGAGGGTGTGTTCATGCGCCTCGGGGAGATCGGCGACAACTATGCGGCCGTCGCGACGCAGGTCATCGCCGACGGCGAAACCGTCGTTGCGCTCGGCACCTACTCGTGGGACCACAAGGTCTCGGGCCAGCCGGCCGAGGTCAAGATGGTGCACGTCTGGAAGGTCGCCGATGGCCAGCTCACCGAGTTCCAGCAACACACCGACACCGCACGCGTTCGCGATCTGATGGCCTGAACCGACTCGTCGGACACTTCTCGCCAGCGGCTTGGCATTGATTCCGGCTGCATAGCGACCACGTGTGTCTCCCGTGTCGACCTGAATGACCTGTGGTCTCCTTGGTTCCGGGGCCCTCAGGGCGCTGAGGACGCCCCCTGGCGTTCGAGCCAGGCCAGGATCGCCCGTGTGGTTTCATCCGGCGATTCTTGCTGGATCCAATGACCGCAGTTCAGGGTGACCACTTCGACGTTGGGTACGAAATCGCTCAGATTCTCGAGCTTCGCGACCATGTCCTGGTCGCCGTAGATCATGAGAGCGGGCTGTTGGATGATCGGGTCCACGTCGGCCAACACGTGCCAGTTGCGGTCGAGGTTCCTGTACCAGTTGACACTGCCTGTGAACCCTGTCGATTCGAATGCCGAGACGAACACGGCCAGGTCGTCGTCGCTCATGATCGGGTCGCCGGCCGGGGTCTCGGCTGTGGCGAGATTGACCATCATCATGCCTGGCTCAGGCGCGACGAGGGGCAGGTTCTTGCGGTACATGTTGCGAAGGAACCGCGAGACGTTCTCATCCATGACAGCGTCTGCCACGCCTGGCTGCCGATTGAAGTGGACGAAGTAGAAGTCGCCGCCGAACACAGCTTCCATCCACTCGATCCAGGGCTGTTCGCCGCGATCTTGGTAGGGCACGCTCAGGTTGATCACTCGACTCACACGATTCGGGTGGAGCAAGGTCAGCCACCACACGACCATCGCGCCCCAGTCATGGCCGACGAAGGTGGCATCTTCGTACCCGTAGTGATCGAGCAGGCCCACGAGGTCCCCTGACAAGTGTTCGATGTCGTAGTCGGTCACCTCGGTGGGACGCGATGAGTTGCCGTATCCCCGCTGGTTCGGGACGATGACGTGGTAGCCGGCAGCGGCGAGGGCGGGCATCTGATGGCGCCAGGAGTAGGCGTGTTCTGGCCAGCCGTGGCACAGCACGATGGGGTTGCCCAGGTTCTCGCGACCTGTTTCGAAGACTTCGAGTTCCACCCCGTTGACTGAAACGAGCGTGGGTTCCGGGAATTCGGTTGGATTCGACATTGCATTCCTCTGTGTCTCTTCGGGATCGGGTCGAGTTCACCGTAGAGAGCCTTCCGGACAGGATCGGTCCTCAAGAGCAGGCACACTGCGAAGATGCCGAACAATCCCACCGGACGGGCCCTGCAGCTGCTGTCGCTCCTTCAAACCCATCGTTTGTGGCGGGGAGTCGAACTTGCTGAGCGCCTCGAGGTGACGGAGCGAACGGTTCGCCGTGACATCGATCGCTTGCGCGACCTCGGGTATCCCGTCGATGCAACGACGGGAACCGAAGGGGGCTACCGCCTCGCAACTGGGGCTCACTTGCCACCACTGCTGTTCGACGATGACGAGGCTGTCGCAGTCGCCGTTGGGTTGCGCTCCGCCGCCGGGGCTGCAATCAGCGGCATCGACGAGTCGTCGCTGCGAGCCCTGACCAAGATCGAGCAACTGTTGCCAGATCGGCTGCGCCGACAGGTGTCAGCGCTCCATACGAGCGTCACGTCGATGCGGTGGGCCGCCGACGAGGACGTCGTCGATGCCGAAGCGCTCAGCGTGCTCGCTGTTGCGTGTCGAGACCGAGAGGAGGTGCGTTTCGACTACCGACGACGTGACGGTCAAGACAGCCAACGGCTCGTCGAGCCGCATCAACTCGTCACCGCCAGCCGACGCTGGTATCTCGTGGCGTGGGACCAGCGCCGCGACGACTGGCGCACATTTCGGCTCGATCGGCTCCGCGAGCCGCAGCTCGCCGGCGGCCATTTCACACGACGCGAGATCCCGGGAGGCGATGCGGCGAGCTTCCTCGCAAGAACACTCGGCTCGCCACCCCGTCGCGACGAAGCGACAATCGCCATCCACGCTCCGTTCGCCGAGGCCGACGACGTGCTCCAATGGGTGGACCACACGATCGAGACGACCGACGCTGAGTCTTGTCTGGTCCAGATCCGCAGCGAGGACCTCGGCCGGCTCGCCCTGACCGTTGCCCGCATCGCGCTCACCGTCCCCGTGGAAGTCATCGAACCGGTCGAACTCGCCCACACCGTCGAGCAACTCGCAACCCACCTCACCGGGTCGCCGCCACGACACTCGGACGTCGAGGACCAGGGCAGCAACTGACGACCACTTGCGGTCACAGGCAGTCGGCCAGGCGCGCGAGACCGTTCCCATGGCAGGGCTCAACGGCTGATTCTGAGGATCCGGCGAGCACCGTTGGCGACAACAGTGAAGATGATGCCGCCCGCGACGAGGTCGGGGATCTGTGAGTCGGTCACGATCACGCCGATCGCAGCCGCGATGACAAGGACGTTGACCTTGATGTCGTTGGCGGTGAAGATCCAGCTTGCTTGAAGGTGCGCTTCGCCGAAACGGAATCGGTGCAGGACGAGCAACGTGACAACGTTGCCGGCAAGTGCAAGCAGGGACATCACGATCATCGATCCGGGATCGGGAAGTTCGGTGCTCACGAAGAACCGACGGATCACCTCGACAAGCCCGATCGCTGCGAGTCCGAACTGGACGAATCCACTGGTGCGAGCCAGCCGCTTCTTGCGGGCGGTAGCGGTTCCGACAGCGGCCAGGCTGAGCGCATACACGCCGGCGTCCGCTCCCATGTCGAGCGCGTCGGCGATCAGCCCCATCGACCGGCTGATCACACCAACGGTGAGTTCCCCGACGAAGAACCCGGCGTTGACCACGAACGCAAAGATCAGCGCCCGGCGTTCTCGTTGCTGATTCCCGGGCGGGTCGATCTCGCTGGTGTCATCGACGTGACTGGTGCCGAGGCGCAGCGCGTCGAGCGCCGTGCCGATCGCGTCGGGCGAGGTGTCGTGGTCGATCACGACGTCGCGCTGGTCCAGGTCGACACTGACGCGGTTGATGCCATCGATGTCGGACAGCGCCATGCGCACCAACTGCTCTTCGGCGGCGCAGTCCATCTCAGCGACGTGGAACCGGCTGATCGTCATCGACGTCCCACCGGTGCCATCACACAGCGACACCGGCGCCGATCCATGCCGCTCAGACTATTTGCCGCCACAGAACCAGCCCATACCACCAGGCATCGAGGACGGTCCAAACCGGACTTGGGGAAACGTTGTGATCTTCACAACGAGTGGGCACGACGGGACTCGAACCCGGGACCTCTACCGTGTCATGGTAGCGCTCTAACCAACTGAGCTACGCGCCCGTAGCGAGCTTGTACGTTACCAAGTCGTGAGCGGCACCCCACACTCCCTGGGCGAGCGCCTACCGACGGTCGACATCTCTGCCCTGCTCTCACGTCACGCCTGCAACGGCGATCGGTTGGTCGCGCCGGCGGCGATCGACGCGGCGTGCCGTGACGTCGGGTTCTTCGGGGTCGTCGGGCACGGCCTCGACCCTGAGCTGCTCCACCGCCTGGATGCTGCGGCACGATCGTTCTTCGAGGAACCCGCTGCAGTGAAAGCACAGGTGGCGATGGCCGAAGCCGGAAGCGCTTGGCGAGGCTGGTTCCCCGTCGGCGGCGAGCTCACCTCGGGCACCCCTGACCGCAAGGAAGGCCTCTACCTGGGGGTCGACCACGACGCCGAGCACCCACGGGTGCTGGCCGGCACCCCGCTGCACGGCCTCAACCAGTTCCCGGCGGGACACCCCGACCTGCGTCTCGCGGTCACAGAGTGGCTCGACGCGCTACGGCCGGTCGCCGACGCCGTCATGCGCGGCATCGCACTCGGGCTCGGCCTGCCGGCGACGTGGTTCGAGGAGCATCTCACCGCCGATCCCACGATCTTGTTCCGCATCTTCCACTACCCACCCGAGTCGGACGCCCACGATGCATCGACCTGGGGCGTCGGCGAACACACCGACTACGGGTTGCTCACCTTGCTCGCGCAAGATGACCACGGCGGGCTGGAGGTCCGGCACACCGACGGGACCTGGATCGACGTGCCGGCCGATCCGGGCGTCATCGTCTGCAACCTGGGAGACATGCTCGAGCGCCTGACCGGCGGTCGCTACCGATCGACGCCCCACCGGGTCCGAAACATGTCCGGAGCGGCACGGCTGTCGTTTCCCTACTTCTTCGATCCGTCCTGGGACGCAACGGTGCCGACCCTCCCGATCCCCGCCGGCGTCACCCGGCACGCGTCTGCCGGTCGATGGGACGATGCCGACGTGCTCGCATGGACCGGCACCTACGGCGAGTACCTCACCGCCAAGGTGGCCAGAGTGTTCCCCGAGTTGTTCGCCGACGTCAGCGGAGGCGCATCGAGATCTCGTTCGCCATCAGGCGACCGGCCCGTGTGAGCACGACACGATCAGGATCGCTGGGATGCGCGACGACCATGCCATCGAGCACCTCGAGCGTGTCGTCGTCGAAGGCCGACCGTTCGACTCCACCGCGGGTGCGCAACGCGAGTTGCAGCCCCTCGACACGACGTGTCTCGTCGTCGAGCGACTCGGAGGCCGCCTCGACCGATTCGCCACGCCGCACGAGGTCGATGTATCGATCCGGCGTCCGGACGTTCCACCATCGCCGTCCCCGCTCGTGCGAGTGCGCCGCACACCCGAAGCCCCGATAGTCGGCTTGGTCCCAGTAGAGGCGGTTGTGCCGCGACTCGTGGCCGGGTCGAGCCCAGTTCGACACCTCGTAGTTGCACAGGCCCGCCCCGGAGAGCAGGTCGTCGACGAGTTCGTACTTGTCGGCCTGGTCGTCGTCATCGGGATGACGGTCGGGCTGCGCGGCGAGCGGTGTTCCGGCTTCGACGGTGAGGCCGTACGCAGAGATGTGTGGTGGCTCGAGCTCGAGCGCCTGTTCGACGGTGCTGCGCCAGTCGGCGATGCTCTCCCCCGCGGCCCCGTAGATCAGGTCGAGGTTGAACGACGGCATGGCCGTCTCACGGATCGCAGCGACCGATTCGGCGACATTCGCCTCGTCGTGGGTGCGGCCGAGCGCGGCGAGGACGTGGCCCGACATCGATTGCACCCCGAGACTCACTCGGTTGACGCCGGCGGAGCGGTACGTGCGCAACATGTCGACCGTGACGTCGTCCGGGTTGCACTCGACCGTGACTTCTGCTCCCGGCGCCACCGGGATCTCCGCGATCACCGACGCGAGCGCCTCGGCTGGAAGCAGCGTGGGCGTGCCGCCGCCGACGAAGACCGTGTCGGCTGTCGAGAGCCCGGCATCGACCGCACACCGGATCTCTGACCGCAGCGCCTCCACGTAGGCCGCAGTGAGGTGGTGCCGATCGGTCCAGGTGGCGAACGCGCAGTAGTCGCACTTCGACGCGCAGAACGGGACGTGCACGTAGATCCCGAAGTCGGCCATCACCCCAGTCAAACAGCCGACGGCCGATGTCAGGTGGCGGGCACGAAGAGAAGGTCGAGCGCGGCAAGACGGTCGCCGACCTGGTCGACCGGCACGTCGAGCATTGCGGCAATCGAGCGGGTGTCGTCGCCACGCACCGTGATGACGCGCCCGTTGAAGTCCTGACGCTGCACCTGGATCAGCTTGAGATAGCGCGCCAGCATCTCGAACGGGGAGCCCTTGAGCTGCACGAGCTTGGCGACGTCGATCGCCAACTTCTTGTTGATCGGTGACGCAAGGGCGACCGCAGCCTCGCTACCGGTGACCTCGCGCGGCAACAACTGCTCGACGGGCACGGCATAGAACTGCGCGAGCCGGTCGAGTCTCGGCACGGACAGGGCGCGTTCGCCACGTTCATACGCACCGAGCACCGACGCCTTGAACTCCTGGTCGGACTGTGCCTCGACCTCCTGGAGCGACAACCGCTTCTGCTTGCGGATCACGCGCAAACGTTCACCCACCTGCCGGCTGTACACCGATGGAGCGTCTTCTTCGATGTTCGCCATGTGCCTCTACCCCGCCTTGTTCTGATCCGTGTGGCCGCTACTGCTGCGTTCACACCCGCCCGTCGACGAATCGACGTGTTACCCATGGGTAACTCGGGCGATGTTACACCCTCAGCGTTCGAATGCCACGCAGAGTGCCATTGCGGCGACGGCTGCGGTCTCCGTGCGCAGGATCGTCGACCCGAGATCGATCTCATCCCGAGCCACCGACAGTTCGCGCTCGGACCAACCACCCTCGGGTCCGATCGCGATGTCGACGTCATCGGCTCCGAGACGACGACCTCCCGGTTCGCCGACCACGTATGCCGCCAGCACGCCGGCGGCTTCGACCGGCCCTTCCACCACGGCACGGCGTGTTCGCCTGCTTTGGCGGCAGGCCTCGTCGGCGATGCGCTGCAGACGTGCGCGCTGCTTGTCGGCGCGATCCACCTTCCAGCGCACGACCGATCGATCCGCATGCAGCAGCACGATTCGATCTGCTCCGAGCTCCGTCACCTTCTGGACGAGCCAGTCGAGCCGATCCCCCTTCGGCATCGCCGCAGCGATGGTGAGGGTCGGACCTGCGGGTTCGGCGACGATCTCGGTGGACGGTTGGAGCAGCAGGCGCTCGTCGACGGCAGCGACGGTCGCGATCCGCCAACGGCCCTCGCCGTCGGTCAGACCGACACGTTCGCCGACCCGCAGCCGCACCACACGCCGCAGATGGTGATCGGTCTCGGGATCGAGCACCACCGGGCCGGACTCGTCGAGGACCGACGGTTCGACGAGCACGTGGGCGCTCGTGATCCGCAACGCGGAGCGATCCATGCCACGCACCCGGTGCTACGAGAACGCCGACTTGATGCGCGAGAACAGTCCTTCTTTGCCGTTCCCGACCGTCTCGCCGCGTCCCTCGGCGAACTCGGTGAGCAGCTCGACTTCTCGATCGGTCAACCTGGTCGGCACGTCGACGCGCACGCGCGCCCGGAGGTCGCCGCGGGCTCGCCCGCGAAGATGGGGAACGCCACGCTGACGCAAGACGAACTCGCGGCCCGGCTGTGTGCCCGGCGGAACGACCAACGGTTCGGTGCCGTCGAGCGTCTCCAGTTCGATCGACGTGCCGAGCGCCGCCTGCGCGAGCGACACGTCGACCTCGGTCACGAGGTCGTGTTCGTCGCGCACGTAGCGGTCGTGCGGAGCGACCCGGAGGTGGACGTAGAGGTCGCCAGTCGATCCGCCTCGTGGCCCGGCCGCTCCCCTGCCGGTCAACCGCAGCGTCGAACCGGAATCGACACCGGCTGGCACATCGACCTGGTACGTCTTGTCGGCGGTGACCCGGCCTTCACCGCGACACGTCGAGCAGGGCGTGGTGATCACCTGTCCGAGTCCGCCACAGCGGGCGCACGGGCTCGCAGTCACCATCTGGCCCAGCAGGCTCTGACGAACCCGCTGCACCTGCCCGCTTCCGCCGCAATCGCTGCACGTGACCGGTTGGGTTCCTTCGCCGGCACCCGAACCGCCGCAGTCGGTACAAGCGGAGGGGATCTTGAGCGTCACGTCGATCTGATCACCGAAGATCGCCTGCTCGAAGTCGATGTCGGCGATCACCTCGAGGTCTTGACCGCGCGGCGGGCCGGACGGGCCACGTTGACGACCACCTCCGAACGGGCTGCCACCTCCTCCGAAGAACGTCTCGAAGATGTCGCCCAGCCCACCACCGAAGATGTCCTCGGCCGAGGGGCCCCCGCTCGCTCCACCAACACCGGCCTCGCCGTAGCGGTCGTACCGGGCCCGTTGCTGATCATCGGAGAGCACCTGGTACGCCTGGGCGACCTTCTTGAACTGCTCGGCCGCCGCGGTGTCGTCCGGGTTCGCATCCGGATGGAACTCGCGGGCGCGCTGACGGTAGGCCTTCTTGATCTCATCCGCCGAAGCGGTCCGCGACACACCGAGGAGTTCGTAGTAGTCGGACATGGTCATCCTTCTTCGATCCGATGACCGAGCTGTTCGCTCACCACGTCAACCGTGGCCAGTGCCTGCGGGTAGTTCATGCGTGTGGGGCCGAGCACGCCGACCGACCCGAGGTGTTCGCCGTCGACGACCACAGGCGCCACCACCACCGAACATGCCGAGAGCGGTTCGACACCATGTTCGACACCGATCGCGACCGACATGCCCCTGTTGACGATGTCGCTCACGAGCGTGACCACCACGAACTGCTGCTCGAGCGTCTGGAGCACCGATCGCACCACCTCGACCGCATCGAACGCGTTGGCGACCGCCGCGGCGCCACCGGTGAAGACCTGGTCGGGCACTGCAATCGTCTGGAATCCCGCGAGGGCGTCAGCACACAGCCGGTCGACCGACTCGTCGCCGGTGGGTGCGATGCTCGCCACCGAACCGATCACCGCACCGTCGAGCGCCGCCGACATGTGCACGCCCGCCGCGCCGAGCTTCAGGTCGTCGTCACCGTCGGAGAGGTCGATCGTGATGTTCTCGACCGTGCCGTTCGCAAAGACTGCGATCACCGTCGCACTGGTGGCCGACAGGCCGACGAACTGCACGCGCCTGACCGGCACCGCTTCGGCACGAGGCCCCACCACGACACCTGCGTTGTTGGTGAGGTGGGCCAGCAGATTCGACGTCTGGTGCAGCATCTCCTCGAGCCGGCCGTGAGCAGCCGAGAAGAACTCGCCGACCTGCTTGGTCGTGGTGCGGTCGAGATGACCCGGCGACGTGAGATGGTCGACGAAGTACCGGTATCCCTTGTCGGTCGGGATGCGGCCGGCCGAGGTGTGGGGCTGGACGAGGTAGCCCTCGTGTTCGAGGTGCGCCATCTCGTTGCGGACCGTGGCCGACGACACGTTGATGTGCGGTGCTTCGGCGATGTGTCCGGATCCGACCGGCTGGGCCGTGGCGATGTACTCCTGCACCACTGCGCTCAGGATCGCGGTCTTGCGGTCGTCCAACATCTGGCACTCCAGCCTATCGACTGCCAGCCCGACCGAACCCGACCCACCTCCTCGGCGCGGTAGCGCTCAGGGCTTGGTGGCGAGATTCAGGCGGCGCAGTGCTTCTTCCCGCTCGGCCTTGTGGTCGAGCATCGGCTCGACGGGGTCGGGCGCCCACCGTTCGACGTATGCGCCGTCGGGGTCGTAGCGCTCTTGCTGCACCGTCGGGTTGAACACCCTGAAGTACGGGGCGGCGTCGGTGCCGGTGCCGGCCGCCCATTGCCATCCATGGTTGTTCGAGGCGAGGTCGCCATCGACGAGGTGCCGCATGAAGTGGCTGGCGCCCCACTGCCACGGCAGGTGGAGGTCCTTGACGAGGAAGCTCGCGACGATAA
>Ga0316197_10001478_pt1 | contig 16734 bp, 13 predicted proteins | sample OudBiesiAoxic_MG_FD_204939 | JGI IMG/M metagenome (GOLD analysis project Ga0316197, IMG submission 204939) | Coastal sediment microbial communities from Oude Bieten Haven, Netherlands - site A oxic | ecosystem: Environmental > Aquatic > Marine > Coastal > Sediment | place: Netherlands... | reverse complement strand
TACCGGCGATGGCTTCAGCCATCTCGAGGGTCGTGGCCGTGCCACCCATATCGTAGGTTTGCACTTCACCTTCACTGATCACATCGGCAACAGCATCTTCAATACGTTTTGCTGCGGCCGTCTCACCCAGCCAGTCGAGCATCATTTTGGCGGTCAGGATGGTGGCGATCGGATTAACCTTGTACATTCCTGAATACTTGGGAGCAGAGCCATGCGTCGGCTCGAACACGGCGAGTTTCTCACCGATATTACCGGAGCAGCCAAAGCCGAGCCCGCCAACCATTTGCGCACAGAGGTCCGAGACCACATCGCCATAGAGGTTTGGTGCAACCAGCACATCGTAGTTAAACGGATTTTTAAGCAGCCACATGGTAATGGCATCGATATTGGCATCATCCATGGCAATTTCCGGGAAGTCTTTCGCCACCTTGCGAGCCGCCTCGAGGAACAGGCCGTCAGTGGCACGCACCACATTCGCCTTGTGCACGACCGTGACCTTTTTGCGGCCAAAGCTGCGGGCGAACTCGAATGCCGCGCGAATGATCCGCTCAGAGCCCTTTTTCGTGTTGATCTTGCAGGAGATTGCATACTCGTCGCCGGACAGGCCCTCGAATGCCTTGAAGGCGGGTGCCAACTCCGACAGCACACTACTCAGTTTTTCCGGAACCGGGTTAAATTCAACTCCGGCGTAGAGATCCTCGGTATTCTCCCGAAAAATCACAAGGTCGATACCTTTTTTATAATTGAGAGGATTATTGGGGTAGGCCTTGCAGGGGCGCAGACATACGTAAAGATCAAACAACTGCCGCATGCGAACAATCGGCGAACGGTAGGTCAGACCGGTACCCTGGAGTTCCGGAATCAGTTCTTTTTCCGTTTCTTTAACAGGCTTGGACGTGATGGCTCCAAACATGGCAGCATCGACATTATTGAGCAGGTCAATGGTCCGGGCCGGGAAGGCATCACCTTCAGTACGCCAGAATTCCCACCCAATATCGCCGTGAATGTACTCCGCATCAAGACCTACGCGGTCGAGTACAATTCGAGCCGCTTCCATAACCTCAACACCAACGCCATCACCAGGTAACCACGCGATCCTGTATTTCCTGTCCATAGCTTGAATCTCCCGAGCAAGAGTGAGTACTCACCGTCCGTCAGACGGGGCACAATAACCCATTCAGGTCGAGCCCGGATGGGGTCTCAAGCGTGAATTTACTCCCCTAAATGTGGCACGTAACTGACTATGATCAAGTGATATGTGTAAAACACCCGTTTCAAGTTCCGGCATTGGTGAAGACCAATAGCTTGTTTGCAAAGCATGGACGTTTTTAGGGCATTTTCAGAGGGTTCATTGGGTAGCCAAGGCTATGCAGTACCTTACGAGACATGGATGTCGAGGACGAGCCTACAAGGACGTACTTGCGGCGTGTCCTGGTAGTCAATACACCCGCGCCAGCGCCCCTCCAGTCAATTTGAGTTAATGAGGCATCAGCTAGAAGTCACTTCAAAGATTTGACCCCAACCTCATTTCCCGGTTGTTTAAAGGCGCTCTCAGCTATAACGACTTTTTAAATAATGAAAAACCGCTCTGAGCCCAAGTGCCTCACCGCCAAGTGGACGTCCGGGTCGGTTTGTCTGGTTCCAGCCGAAGGTGTCGATATGTACCCAGTCGGTTTCTGAGGTTACAAAATGCTCCAGGAAAAGGGCCGCAGTGATACAACCTCCATAAGGGGTTTTGCCCATATTATTCAGATCAGCAATCGGGCTGGACAGCAGGTCCTTGTAGGGTTGGTAAAGAGGAAATACCCACAACGGATCCTCCTCATGTTCACCTGATGCCGTAATCTCTTTCGCTATGGAAATATCATTGCTGAATATGGGTGGAAGGTCCGTACCCATGGCGACGCGTGCCGCACCGGTCAGGGTGGCATAATCAATGACCAGATCCGGTTCATACTCACAGGCATAGGTCAGCGCATCCGCTAAAACGACCCGTCCTTCCGCATCGGTATTACCTATCTCGATGCTTAAACCCTTGCGTGTGGAAATCACATCACCGGGGCGATAAGCATTGCCGGATACCGAGTTTTCTACGGCCGGGATCAGCACCATCAATCGCACTGGCAGGTTTGCCTGCATGATCAACCTTGCAAGCGCCAGTACATGTGCTGCACCACCCATGTCCTTCTTCATCAGCGCCATGCCGGCACCGGGTTTCAGGTTCAAGCCGCCGGTATCAAAACATACACCCTTTCCACAAAGTGCCAATAAAGGGTGGGATTCATCACCCCATTCCATTTTGAGCAAGCGCGGCTCACGATCTGAGGCGCGTCCGACGGCGTGGATCGCAGGAAAGTTTTTCGTTAGCAGATCAACACCCTTGACCATCGAAATAAAGGCGTCGAATTCATCTGCCTCCGCCTGCATGGCATCAGCCAGTTGGCCCGGACCCATGTCTTCGGTTGGTGTGTTGATCAGATCACGAACCAGCGCCTGTGCTGAGAATAACCGCTCCACATCTGCGGCAATATCTTCATCAAGCGCCAGTAATGGCATGTCTTTTTTTGGTTTGACATACAAACTAAACTGGTAACATGCCAGCCCCCAACCGAGCCCGGCCTGCAAGCGTTGTGATGGGCTCCAATCCGACACCAGGCGGTATTCACCGGCTGATAGTTTTGCCGGAAGCGGTGCAAGCTGGTACAGCCAACCCTGCTCGGCCATTCCAAAAGCATAGCCGTGTAATTCGCCGTTACTGTCAGGCAGGCTGCATAACTCACCTGGCTTTGCGCTGAAACCCGAAGCCTTCAACCATTTCTGTTGAATTCCGGGCAGGTTGGCCAGCCACTGTTCATAATTAGCCGAACTTACCGCGTACAGTGGAGTACCACCTTTTTTGTCTGTAAAACTCATCACGAATACCCTGTTTTGTTAGCCCACCAGTCTATTCCAATCACGTGATACCGGAAAGCACCAAATGCATCCATCAATCCTGGACTCCGGTGAGATGCAGCCTTGTTAATCAACACGGACGACATAGGCCCGGTTGCCCCTGACAACCTGCAGAAGCAAAGGACTCCGCATTTGCTCAAGAACCTTCTGGAAGTCAGCCAGGTTACCGACCGGTTGGCGGTTGGCGCCGGTGATGATATCACCCACCTTAAGCCCCTGACGTGCAAGGCGGCTGCGCGAATCAATTTCATCGATCAGCACACCGTTAAGGACTTGCCGCTTGTGCTTATCAGTCAGTTCTGTAAAGCGCACACCCTCCAGGCGGAAATCCATCTCAACCCCGTCAATTACCGGTACTGGCTGAATAGCCAGGCGGGTATCGCGTGTCTTACCTTTTCTGAGATATTCAATTTTTAAAGATTCACCAATAGCAAGGCGGCCCTCTGCATTATGAAAGTCCTGAGCGCTGTTGATGTCGCGCTTGTCCATGCGGATAACAATATCCCCTGGTTCCAGGCCCGCATCATCGGCGGCCGAACCGGCGACCACTTCTGACACCAGCACACCCCTGCCCGGTTCGATTAAAAATGCACCCGCCAGATCGGCGGTCAGATCCTGGACAATTAACCCCATCGTGCCCCGGCGCACTTCGCCAAACTCAACCAGTTGATCCATCACGTAGCGGGCCATGTTGGCTGGTATTGCAAAACCAATGCCCACATTACCTCCGCTGGGTGTGAATATGGCACTGTTGATACCTATCAGTTCACCCCGCAGGTTAATCAACGCGCCACCGGAATTCCCGGGGTTGATGGAGGCGTCGGTCTGGATAAAATTCTGGTATTCGAGACCACGCAATCCGGTACGCCCCAACGCGCTTACAATTCCGGAAGTCACCGTCTGACCCAAGCCGAATGGATTACCAACCGCAACCACAAAGTCGCCAACTTGCAATTCGTCGGAATCGGCCAGTTGCAGCGCAGTCAGGTTTTCGGCAGGAACCTGAATCACCGCCAGATCGGTATCGGGATCAGTGCCAATCAGTTTGGCTTCAAGCGTGCGGCCATCCTTGAGACCGACAGAAATTTCGTCAGCACGGGCAATGACGTGATTATTTGTTAATACGTAGCCTTTTTCAGCGTTGACAATGACACCGGAACCCAGGCTCTGGGAAACCCGTTCACGCGGTGTATCGGGTACGTTGAAGAACCGTCTGAAGAAGGGGTCCTCCAATAACGGACTGCGTACGCGGACCCGTGTCAGTGTGTTGACGTTAACCACCGAAGGCGTTACCCGGGTGAGTACCGGCGCGAGCGATGGCAATGGCTCCCCATCCACCGCGACAGGCAGGGCAGCCAGGGCCAGGCCTGAACCTGACATCAGGGCTGAAAAGAGAAAGATACCGCGTAATACCATATTCACACTCAACTCCAGATTGAAATGATGCGACTGTGACAACACTAACAGCTTTCAGGTTCGCAATAATTAGCCCGGAGTGCACCTCTGAATTGAGCCCGGCACAAAATTTTCGCTTGCGATTGCTTCCAAAACAATATAAAAACAATATATAAGGCAAAAGGGTATGAAACAACACTATATCTTGTGCCTGCAGGAACTTTAGGCCGATTCGATAAAAGAGGTCATGAACTTACAGCAGCGGGTTCTACGCACAGATGTATCCGGTATGCCCCTCGAGTGGGTCGGATACCAGGAAGCAGTCAGGCTAATCACGCTTGACCAGGTCTCTTACTCCCTGGGAAAAACACTTTACGAGGTTCACGGCGGCATCAATGCCATCAGCGGTCTTCAGAGCATCGTCAGTGTTGATGCCATTATTGCCACATTAGGACAGCACCCCCACAAGCATCTGTTCGCAACGAGTTATGTGCCACCACTGAGCAATCAGTCGCTTTTCCGCCGCGACCAAAACCTGTGCCTTTACTGCGGCCAGCAGTTTCCAAACTTCCTGCTTTCAAGGGATCACGTTCATCCGCTTAGCCAGGGTGGTCAGGACCGCTGGGTGAATGTTGTCACCGCCTGTAAGCGATGCAATAACCACAAGGCCGGCAGAACACCTGAACAGGCGGGCATGGAATTGCTGGCGATCCCGTTCTGTCCTACCCATGCGGAGTACGTCTATCTGCAGGGCCGCCAGATTCTGAACGATCAGATGGACTTCCTGCTGGCACATTTCCCACGCAACAGTGTTTTGCGCAAACGGGTTGAGAAAGGCGAATCGTTACTGGTGTGAACCCGCCTGCTGTTGTTTAAGAGGCTCCTTCAGTTAAGATAGACGACTTATGAGCCTGCAACCCGTTTACCTCGTTGATGCCAGCATTTATATATTTCGTGCCTGGTTCTCAATATCAGATGAATTCTCCAACTCGGCCGGGGAACCAACCAATGCCGTTTACGGCTTCACCGGATTTTTGTGCAACGTGCTTGAACAAACCAGTGCCGAACATATTGGCGTGGCCTTCGACGAATCGTTGAGCAAAAGCTATCGCAACGAAATTTACCCGGCGTACAAGGCCAACCGGGACCCTGCCCCGGAGGAACTGAAACGGCAGTTCAAGTGGGCCAGGAACGTGGCCGAATCAATGGGGCTGAATTGTTTTGCCGACGATCGCTACGAAGCCGACGACCTGATCGGCACACTGGCAGCACACTGGCGTGACCGTGGTCACCCCGTATGCGTCATCACCAGTGACAAAGACCTTGCTCAACTTATAACGAAAAATGATACCTGGTGGGATTTCACACGAAACCAGAAACTCAACCACGCGAAAATCAAGGATAAATTCGGTGTCTTTCCAGAGCAGATTGCAGACTATCTTGCGTTGACCGGCGATGCCGTTGACAACATACCCGGCGTGCCGGGTATAGGCCCAAAATCCGCTGCCGCCCTGCTAAATCACTTTGATAACCTGAATGCAATCTTCGAGCGTATCGATGAGGTTCAACATCTGAGCATCCGCGGGGCAAAGTCGCTGCGTCAAAAACTCGGTGAACACAGGGGTGCTGCAGAACTGGCAAGACGATTGACCATCATAGAAACCCGGGTGCCATCAGCACTTGAAAACCCGGGCGTAACCCGCAGCGAGCTTGATGAAGCGCGCCTCAACCGCTTGTTTGATGAACTGGAGTTTGGCGGAATGCTGCGACGGCGTTGCCTGCTGACAGGTTAGCCCGAATATTTCACCAGGAGTCCGGGTTAGTTTTTGCTTTCCTGCTGCTTTCGTTTTTCCATTTCAGCCTGTTGCTTCAGAAACTGCTCCATTTCAGGTTTCACCAGGTCAATAGTTGAGTTCAGTGACGAACGTACAACGGTAACTGGTTTTTGTGAGCCCTGTTTGCCTATCCACTGGCTGTTGGCAAAATAATACAGGTCTTCACCCTCAATTGCCCCGAAACTGGGCAGGTCAAACTCCGGTAGTGCAACGGCCAAAGGTGCAACCGATACTACTTTGGTTCCGCTTGAATCCAGTTGAAGCCGCATCACACGCTGTGGCTTTATCCCGTTTTGTATGACGAAAAGGCGGTTGTTATCCAGGTATATACCATCTATTCCTCCGACATTAAACGTATCGGGCACCTGGAGCAAACGTGCCTGTTGACCCTTAAGGTCAACGACCATGATACCCATCTCGCGATCGGCCACGTACATAATGCGCCCGTCAGACTGCATGGCGATGCCGCGCTGGCTCACCATTTCTTTTAGTATCAGTACCGGTTTCAGCTTATCTTCGCCCGCTGGCTTGCTATAGATGAGCGGCACGGTGCGGTCCGCTATGTAAATACCACCATCTGGGTCGAGGACCATACTACCAAGGATATGCGGTTGACCATCAACCGGCACCGGGTAGCGTCGTATGAAAGCCAGTGTTTCCAGATCGAACTCGAACAAGGCTGATCGACCATTTTCAACAGGGTCGAAACGCAAATAACCCGGCGTGGATGCGCTGGTAACCCACAAGCGGTTACGCGACTCATCAACCAGGATATCGAAAATTGCCCACATACCATTTTCATCGCCAGCCTTGAGCAATTCACTAACCTGACCATCTTTGCCAACTGCAAGTACCTGCCCTTCAGCTACCGTGCCTATCAGGAATTTCTGCCGGCTTTCATCCCAGGCTATGGTCTCTGGCATAATCACGTTTTCGGGTAAAACAAATACCGGTTCTGCTTCCCCTACCGGGTTTCCGGCAATTTTTAACAGGTCGTTGACGTAATCAAAAACCTCGGTGCCTTCTAAAGTCCCGGTGTGCTCCGACTCCGTGAAGTCATAAGCGAGACCCTGCTGCTGCATCCCCAGCATCATTTCATAAGCTGGAGCTTTCTCATTCAGCAAGGCGTAGGCGATCACTAACTGGTACATGTACTCACTGTTGTTGGGGCGTAATTTATGCAGGGTTTCCAGCGTCGTGCTGAAGGTTTGATAGTCTTTGGCGGTGTAGGCAGCATTTGCCCTGGCCAACAGAGCGGGCACGTTTTCTGGTTTTGCTGGTTTCGTTGCTGTCGCTGCTGTCTGTGCCTGCAGCGGTAAGCCGCTTATGGCAAGGGCAAACGCCATCACCAGGGTAATTACTGATCTATAAAACATGGTTTTCCTCAATTCACGCTCTGCTCGTTTCCGCACACTATGAACCGCTAAACAGGCTTTGGTTCCATCAACATCCATCCAACCTGTGGGGTTAACCGTGTGCTTGGGATACAATCGGCGCAGTTTATCAGAGCACGGGGTCTGTCTGTGTCAAAAAATGCAACAATTCATTATCAGGGCCGGTTTCTTGGTATGCAGGAACGTGATCGATGGGAATACGCTTTCCGCACCAATGCCAGTGGCGTTGTCGTGTTGGTACCAGTCACCGATGCAGGTGAATTGGTACTGGTAGAACAATACCGTATTCCGGTTAAAAGCCGGGTCATGGAATTACCGGCCGGACTGGCAGGCGATACCGGTGACCGCGACGAGAAACTCAAAACAGCCGCCCAAAGAGAACTGCTGGAAGAGACCGGGTATCGCGCCGGATTTCTGGAAGAGCTTTTAACCTGCCCAAGCACACCCGGTATGAGTGATGAAATTGTCACCATTTTTTATGCCGGCGGTCTTGAACGGGTAGGTTCTGGTGGCGGTGACGAAAATGAAGATATCACCGTTCATCATGTGCCACTTGAGGGCGCAACCCGGTGGCTGGAGACACGTATGACTGAAGGTATCATGATCGACCCTAAAATCTACGCCGGTCTGTTCTGGGCGGGTATGCGGCATGAGTAACACCTCCGGGGCTGCACTGTCCGCAATTGTTATCCATGGTGGTGCCGGTACGATCGCAAGAGCGGATATGACCGATGAGAAGGAAGCCGAAATTCGGGCAACACTCGAGGCATCAGTCCGGGCTGGCCACGAGGTACTTTTAGCCAGCGGAACCAGTACGGATGCGGTCATTGCCGCCATCAAAGTGATGGAAGACTCACCCCTGTTCAATGCCGGCAATGGCGCTGTATTCAATGCCGCCGGGAAACATGAAATGGATGCCTCCATCATGGAAGGTGAAGGACTGAATGCCGGTGCTGTTGCTTCTGTTGAACACATCAAGAATCCGATTGACCTCGCCAACAGCGTCATGACGGATTCAGAGCATGTCATGTTGATGGGTGAAGGTGCAGAGGAGTTCGCACGCCAGCAGGGCTTTGAGATGATGGATCCGGCCCATTTCTATACCGACTTCCGCTGGCAACAATTACAACGCATCAAGGCCAGGGAGCTTGCCAGGAAGGATCAACAGGACCAGTGGTTTTCCACCGTGGGCGCAGTGGCCCTCGATGGTCATGGCAACCTGGCAGCCGGCACTTCTACCGGCGGCACATCCAACAAACGCTGGGGCCGCGTGGGTGACTCACCCATTATTGGCGCCGGCACCTACGCCGACAACAACAGCTGTGCGGTCAGCGCTACGGGACATGGAGAGTTCTTTATCCGCCACGTGGTGGCCTATAACATCTGCCATCGGGTTGAACTTGGCATTTTATTGGAAGAAGCGTCGGATACCGTGGTCAACGACATCCTGGTAAAAGCAAGAGGCGAAGGTGGTGTCATTGCCATCGACCGACAGGGCAATATCGCCATGCCGTTCAATTCAGAGGGCATGTATCGTGCGAGTGTTGATATCCATGGTGAAATGACAGTTTCTATCTATCGTGAGAACGGTGAAGCTGAAGGTGCTCTGTCGGGAAATGTCGATCACTGAGCAGAATTCCCTTACTGGAACTGATTTCCCTGCGTCAGCGGGGACCAAATCAACCAGGCATCTACTTCAATTTATAGATGGTTCAACCGCTGCCACAAACGCATGGTCGCGTTGGCACGGTTGAGCGTGTAAATATGTAAACCCGGTGCGCCGCCGAGCAACAGGCGTTCGCATAACTTTGTAACCACATCCAGGCCGAATTCACGGATCGAGGCGCCGTCATTGCCATAGGCTTCCAGGCGCTGACGCATCCAGCGTGGTATCTCGGCTCCGCACATCGCGGAAAACCTTACCAGGCTTTGGTAGTTTGTTATCGGCATAATGCCGGGCGTGATAGGGATATCGATACCATTGCGCTGGCAATCATCAAGAAACTGGAAATAACAATCCGTATTGTAAAAATACTGCGTGGTCGCACCATCAGCACCCGCGTCCACCTTTTCCTTGAAATACTTGAATTCGGCTTCCGGTGATTCGGATTCCGGGTGAAACTCCGGATAACAGGCCACTTCAATATGAAACTCGTCCGGGAATGATTCCTGGACAAACCGGACCAGGTCACTGGCATATTGAAAAGGTCCGGGACCGCTGGTGCCTTCAGGCCGGTCGCCACGAAGTACGACCAGACGCTCTACCCCTTCTTGTTTATAGGATTCCAGCAACTGCAAAAGCATATCCTTATCCCTGGCCATGCAGGAAATATGCGGCGCAACCGGTACACCGGATTTCTCCAGCAGGTCGGAAACAGTATTCAGGGTTGCATCCAGCGTCGAGCCACCCGCGCCGAACGTCACCGACAGATAGCGCGGATTAAGCCTTGAGAGCTTTTGCCAGGTGGAATCCAGAATCAGCTTTTGCTCATCCGAGCGCGGCGGAAAAAACTCGAAAGATATGGGCACTTTAGCTCTTATCATCTTGTATTTGTTATTGTTTGGTAAGACGGCATCGTCCCGGGCAAAACCCGGGACGACTCGCACTTTTTACTAGTAGCGGTAATGATCAGGCTTGTAAGGACCGTCGGCCTCTACGCTGATATAACCAGCCTGTACATCGGTAAGACGTGTCAGGTTCGCACCCACACGTTCCAAATGCAGCCGTGCAACTTTCTCATCAAGGTGCTTGGGTAGTACGTATACGTCATTCTTGTACCGCTCCGGATACTTCCACAACTCAATCTGTGCCAACACCTGGTTGGTAAATGAGTTGGACATAACGAAACTCGGGTGACCGGTTGCACAACCCAGGTTTACCAGGCGGCCTTTTGCCAGCAGTATGATGCGTTTGCCATCCGGGAAAATGACGTGATCTACCTGCGGCTTGATTTCCTGCCACTCGTATTGATCCAGGCTGGCCACATCGATTTCATTGTCAAAGTGACCGATGTTACAAACAATGGCCTGGTCCTTCATGGCAGCCAGGTGATCGTGATTCAGGACATGGAAATTGCCGGTGGCCGTAACAAAAATATCGACCTTGTCCGCAACTTCATCCATGGTTACCACACGGTAACCTTCCATGGCAGCCTGCAATGCACAAATAGGATCTATTTCCGTAACCCATACTGTCGCACCAAGCCCTCTCAGGGATTGCGCACAGCCTTTACCAACATCACCATAACCGGCAATAACGGCAACCTTGCCTGCGATCATCACATCGGTGGCACGCTTGATGCCATCAACCAGTGATTCGCGGCAACCATACAGGTTATCAAACTTCGATTTGGTAACCGAGTCATTCACATTGATCGCGGGGAAAGGCAATGTACCCTCTTTCGCCATTTCATAAAGACGCTTCACACCGGTCGTTGTTTCCTCGGTTACACCCTGGATCTTCGACAATGCCTTTGTATACCACCCAGGCCTTGTTGCCAGGCGTTTCCTGATAGCGTTGAACAGTGCCACCTGCTCCTCACTGTCGGGGTTGCCAAGTATAGAAGCGTCTTGTTCTGCCTGGGCTCCCAGGTACAGCAGCAGTGTCGCATCACCACCGTCATCAAGGATCATGTTGGCGAAATTCTCATCTCCATCACCATTGCCCCAATCAAATATCCGGTGTGTGAACTCCCAGTATTCATCGAGGTTTTCACCTTTGAAGGCAAAAACCGGTGTACCACCTGCGGCGATCGCTGCAGCGGCATGATCCTGTGTTGAATAGATATTGCACGATGCCCACCTGACTTCAGCACCCAGCGCCTCCAGCGCCTCGATCAGTACGGCGGTCTGTATGGTCATGTGCAGGCTGCCTGCAATTCGAGCACCTTTGAGGGGTTGTTCATCGCCAAACTCTTTACGTACAGCCATCAAACCGGGCATTTCCGTTTCGGCAATCGCAATTTCCCTTCGGCCAAATTCAGCTTGACTGATATCGGCAACGTGATAGTCGTGCTTGTCTATTTCTTCAATTACTGCATTCATATTTCTGTTCCTTTTCCTTACAGTCCGGCTGCCTGTCGCAACTCGTCTGCCTTGTCAGTCTTTTCCCAACTGACGTTCAAATCTTCGCGGCCCATGTGACCATATGCGGCCAAAGGGGTGTAAATGGGCTTGATCAGGTCAAGCGCCGTAATGATGCCGTAAGGCGTCAGGTCAAAATGTTCCAGAACCAACTGCTCGATACGCTCGGCCGGAATTTTCTCTGAACCAAATGTATCAATACCAATTGAAGTCGGCTTGGCTACGCCGATGGCATAGGACACCTGGATTTCAATGCGGTCTGCCAGACCTGCGGCAACAATATTCTTTGCCACGTAACGCGCAGCATACGCAGCGGAACGATCCACCTTGGAAGGATCTTTTCCTGAAAATGCGCCACCGCCATGCCGGGCCATACCGCCATAGGTATCAACAATGATCTTGCGTCCGGTCAAACCGGCATCACCAACCGGACCGCCAATTTCAAACCGGCCCGTCGGGTTAATGTGGTACTTGGTATTGCTATCCAGCCAACTTGCAGGCAACACCGGCTTGATGATTTCTTCCATCACCAGCTCCCTGATTTGAGCCTGCGTGGAATCCCTGTGGTGCTGGGTCGAAAGCACCACGGCATCAATACCTACCGGTTTGTCATCCTGGTAACGGAAAGTCACCTGGCTTTTTGCATCCGGACGTAAATGAAATTTGCCATCGCTGGAATTCCGGCGTACTTCGGCCTGTTTCTTGACCAACTCATGTGCGTAGTAAATAGGCGCGGGCATCAGCACATCGGTTTCATTGGATGCATAACCAAACATCAGACCCTGGTCACCTGCACCCTGCTCTTCCGGAGCCGTACGGTTAACACCCTGATCGATATCACTGGACTGCTTGCCAATGATATTGATGACACCGCATGTGTGGCCATCAAAGCCAAACTCGGAAGACTCATAACCGATTTTCACAATCATTTTACGAATAATGTCTTCCAGGTCGACCCATGCGTCTGTGGTTATTTCACCACCCACAATGGCCACGCCGGTCTTGATAAAAGTCTCACATGCCACATGGGCCGCGGGATCTTCTTTGATAATGGCGTCCAGAACCGCATCGGAAATCTGGTCCGCAACTTTGTCAGGATGACCTTCGGAAACAGATTCCGAAGTAAACAGGTAATTACTCATTTTTAGTAAACTCCAATGAAATATATCTTTCTATTCGAATCAAGAGATATATTCTAAAACAAGTTTCCTGAAATTGCATCTTTGGATGTTAAATTAATTGCTGGGCACTATTTCTGCCCCCCTTAAGTTTAGGTTCAGGCGTTTCTTAAGCTGTTCACAGCTTCGTCTCGACGGGGCGTGCGCTATGCCGGGATACCTGTTTGATAGTGGGACGGGCATTAGATTGAGAAAAATGTATAGAAAAGTGCATAATATGTGAAAACCTTCAAAGGCCTTATGGGCCGAATCCAAGGGGAGATAATAAAAAAATGACAGAATTGCTTGTCATGAACGAAGCGATGATGGCCTCGGCGATTATTCTCGCCATAACATTTATTGGTATTTTCACAGAAACGTTACATGGCTTCCATCGTGCCAAGTTCGCGATGATGGGCGCCATCATGATGATCATAGTGGGCCAGTATTACGACTTTTATGATTCGCATCTTGCGGTTCTCGCCATCGACTGGAATGTTGTTTTTCTGCTTGGTTGTATGATGGCGATCGTTTCCATCATGATCCCCACCGGTGGATTTGAGGCGATGGCTAATTACATGGCCAGAATCAGTAAAGGCAGGCAGTTCGTGTTGATGGTGATGCTGGGAACTGCTGTTACAGGGCTTTCACTGCTGCTGGATAACGTCACCACGGTGGTTATTTTCGGCCCATTGATAATTCTCATCGCCAGGGCAATGAAGGTTACACCTATACCTTTCCTGCTGGCTGCCGCGCTGCTGTCTAATACCGGTGGAGTCGCGACACTGGTAGGTGATCCACCCAACCTGATGATTGGTTCAGCCAAGGGCATCGACTTCAATACCTTCATTATGCACATGGGCGGTGTGACGTTTGCAGCATGGATTACCGTGCTGTTCATGTTGCGTTTCCTGTTCCGCGAACAATTGGCCATCAAACCCCAGGGTGAGTTTCAGGGTAAAACTGAATATAAAGACAAGAAACTCTGGAACCAGTCATTGTTTGTACTAGGCATGATGGTCGTTCTGTTCACCATTCACCATTCCATCGGCTGGGAGCCATGGATGGTTTCAGCGATGGGTCTGACCCTGCTGGTGTTTATTGCCAGGCGTGTCGAGATGGACAATGCAATGGAAGATGTTGAGATTCCACTTTTAATCTTCTTCATCTCCCTGTTTATCGTGGTTGGCGGTGTGGAACACAGTGGATTTCTGCGGTATCTCGGCCAGTTCATCATGCCGTTTGTCCAGGAGGACCTGTTGACAGCGACACTGGTGCTGATGTGGGTTGCCGCCATTCTATCGGCGGCGATTGATAACATACCATTCACTGCGGCCATGATTCCTATTTTGCTCGGCATGGAAGCACAGGGCGTGCATGTCACGCCATTGTGGTGGGCACTGGCTGCCGGTGTAGGTATGGGGGGTAACGGTACCCATATCGGCTCCACTGCCAATGTGTACATTGTCACGATTTCAGAAAGACTGGCGAAACGGGAAAATGACCCGTCACTGGCGATAACACCGTGGGTATGGTTTCGATACGGGACACCGGCGATGATTGCCACGTTGATCATGTGTACCCTGATATTTTACTTTTTCTTCGACTTTTACGATCAATCTGTGATTATCAGCACTAACGCTGCCGTCCCACCTGCACATTAATATGTATGCGGGATTGTAAAAAAAGGCCCGGTTATACCGGGCTTTTTTCACGCCGCAAAATGAACCTTCATCAACAGGTATCAATTTACTTATGACCGAACCGACACATAGAAGCATCCGTAGTTTTGTTTTGAGAAAAGGCCGCTTGACCGTTGCCCAACAGCACGCCCTGGATGAACTTTGGCCGCATTACGGTATTGAGAACCGGGAAACCGTGCTGGATTTCGAAGATCATTTCGACCGGCCGGCCGAGGTTATCGTTGAAGTAGGGTTCGGCAATGGTGAATCCACCTGGCGGATGGCGCTGGAGGAACCGGAGAAGAACTTCATTGGCATAGAAGTACACGAGCCTGGCGTGGGCCAACTGTTGATGGCGCTGGAAGAGCACGCCATCGAAAATGTCCGTATTGTCTGTGGGGATGCTGTTCCTTTTTTACAGAATCGAATCGCCCCTGGCAGCCTCGCCGGCGTGCGTATTTATTTCGCCGACCCGTGGCCTAAAAAACGTCACCATAAACGACGTATTATCCAGCCGGAGTTTGTTGACCAATTGGCACGATGTATTAGCGCGGGCGGTATTTTACACATGGCCACCGACTGGCAACCCTATGCAGATCATATGTTGGAGGTTATGCAGTCCAGCTCCGATTTCGTCAACCTATCCCCGACGGGAGACTATTGTGAAACACCCGAATGGCGGCCTTATACAAAGTATGAAAAACGAGGCGAACGACTCGGTCATGAAGTAAGGGATTTGCTGTACCAACGAACTTGAGGGGGTTAGGATAACCAGTGTACTGTCATGCGGAACATATATTTCAGAGTATAGAGAAGCGGTTAACTGCGAGGCACGTCTTGCAGTTCTCGTCGCGCCCGAAGGGAGGCTACCAAATGACCCAAAACAGCGTTAGAGTCCTTGCCAGGGATCCGACCATTAGCTGCGAACTGCACCTTGTCTTTACTCATTTGGTAGCCTCTGGAATATATACACTGCACTAATGGAAACCAGCCTTACACTCACAGGCGACATGATGCTGGTGCTGACCGTGCTGGTCATCACCATTGCGTTGTTTGTATTTGAAGTTGTCAGGGTCGATGTCGTGGCCCTGACCGTCATGGTCCTGCTGGGCTTGCTTGGCCTGGTTCCATCAGACCAGTTATTCAATGGTTTCGCTTCCAACGCGGTCATTTCCATCATTGCTGTCATGATCCTTGGGGCCGGGTTAGATCGAACGGGTGTGATGACGGTTGTCGCCGCGTTTATATTGCGTATCGGTGGCAAGACCACTAACAGGATTATTCCGTTAATCTCCGGCACCGTGGGTGTCATCTCCAGCCTGATGCAAAACGTCGGTGCAACGGCGCTGTTTCTACCGGTTGTTTCACGTATCTCCGCGCGAACTGAGATCCCGCTTTCCAATCTCCTGATGCCAATGGGCTTTTGCGCGATCCTCGGCGGAACCATGACAATGGTCGGCTCTTCACCGTTGATCATGTTGAACGACCTGATTACGGCTTCGAATGCCTCCCTTCCTCCCGGGGCCGAAACACTGGGTCAGTTTGAGCTATTCGATGTCGCGCCGGTCGGACTGGCTTTACTGGTGACGGGCATCCTGTATTTCCTGACATTCGGCAGGTTTCTATTACCTGAAAACAAAATTGAGTCCTCTGCTGTACCTGCCCGCACCAAGACGTATTTTGCTGATACCTACGATATTCAGGGAGACGTATATGAGTTGCTGGTCACGGTAGATAGCCCGTTGGTGGGCATGCAGGTTGGTGATGCCGAGAAACTGGAAGGTACGCCACGCCTGCTCGCCATCCGCAATACTGACGAGCCACGCATGGCACCACCTGCTGATGAGATGATCTGGGTTGGCACCGTGCTGGGTGTGATGGGAAGCCGTGATGAGGTCGGACGCTTTGCACTGGACTATCATTGCCGACTGCAACCCCGGGTGAGAACCTTTGGCGGTCTTTTCAACCCCAGCCGTGCCGGTATTTCCGAAATCGTTATCCCACCCGGATCCAAACTGGTTGGCCAGTCAATTGGCGAGGCACGGCTTCGCAAGCGTTACGGCATCAGTGTGCTGGCCGTCAATCGGCGCGGCAACATTATCAATGAAGATGTTCGTGAACAGGTGCTGGAGACCGGGGATTGCCTGGTCAGCCATAGCACCTGGCGTGACCTGTCTTCAATACAGGCGGAACGCCAGTTTATCGTGGCAACCGATATACCAAAAGAAGAGCAGCG
>Ga0316197_10001477_pt1 | contig 16740 bp, 14 predicted proteins | sample OudBiesiAoxic_MG_FD_204939 | JGI IMG/M metagenome (GOLD analysis project Ga0316197, IMG submission 204939) | Coastal sediment microbial communities from Oude Bieten Haven, Netherlands - site A oxic | ecosystem: Environmental > Aquatic > Marine > Coastal > Sediment | place: Netherlands... | reverse complement strand
TAGCTAACAAAGCTATAAAAAAGAATGCCAAGCACCATCACCATGATGATCCCAGGATTTTCGAGAGTTAAATTTTTGCTAGCATATCGATGCAATAGTTGGGATTTTAATAACACTTGTTCGAGGATCTGATTCATCCTAGAGATACTTTGGTTGATCAGACTCGCAAGTTTGTACCAGCATAAACCTCCGATTTTTCCTAGTTTTTGATAGTAGAAAAGTAGATCGCCTGTTATCGGCGGGACAATATTTTCACGTTGCTTTGTGCTTATGAGTAAAATTAAGGTGGCGATAAATGCAGGCCAAATAGCCGATAAAGTAAATGTTGAAAAAACATCTATTGGTTGAACTGCATTCGGTATCAGTGTAATTAGCATACAAGCGATTGATAACATGGCAGTTAAAGCTGTAGGCACAATCAATCCCCATTGCGTCGATGGTTGGAAATCGTCCACTTTCTTTGATTGCCACATCAACTGCATGAAACGTCCCATTAATAATGTTGTACCAATGGCGCCAAAGGTCAGTAATGTGGCAAACAGCGGCCAGCTATAAGTTGCTTCTTTGATAGCTGACTTTGCAAATGCGCCACTGGTTAACGGTAAACCAATCAATGATATTGCAGGAATGAGTATCAACAACCATATGAAAGGTTTTAACCTTGACTTAGTTTGTAGTTCTTTATTAAGCCCAACACTGAAAAATAAGGTGGCTTTAGCAAAAGCATGATGCATCGCAAAAAAGACAATGGCAGGCAATAACAATTTCCAGCTACTTGGAAATGCTAAAGCAAATCCAATGCATGCACTGACTATGCCGAGTTGGCTGACCGTTGAGTAAGCTAATACTGTTTTTGGATTGTTTTGCAGTAATCCATAGATGGCTGCTAAGAACACAGCCAAACATCCTAATACCATGATCGGGTATGCTAATACTGTTATTGACTCATCACCCAGTGGTAAGAAGCGTATCCATCCTAATAAGCCGACTTTAACCATAACCGCGCTTAGTAACGCGCTTGCTGGGACGGGGGCAACTGGATGCGCTTTAGGAAGCCATACATGTAATGTTGTAAGGCCTGCTTTAACGCCAAAGCCAATCATCAAAAATGCACTCACCCAAATGATGGTTGACTCATTTTGTGCGTAATTTGAATAGTAAGTGTGTCCTGCTAAACCGATGAAAAGTGCTATTTCGCCAAATATAACCCATTTTATATAGGTCGCCCCCGCTGATTTAGCATCATCGCTGTTTGAGTGAATAATCAGTGGATAAGCACTGAAACTCATTAGTGCAAAGAAACTAATAAACGAAGCAATTTCTTGTGAAAGTATGACGCCGAAATTACCGATCATGGTGAGTAAGAAAAATAGGTAAAACCTATTCTTTTTATCATCCTTGTTGATGTAAGTTCGAGCATAAAAGGCTGCAACAAACCAAAGTACACTGGTAAAAAGTAGAAAAGTGTTATCGGTTGTATTTTTTTCAAATAAAAATAGGGCTGCAGTTAATGCCGGCAGCGGTGCCAGTGGAATTAATGTAATTGCCAATGCTCTCAACGTTCTATTGATCATCAGGATCAATAAAAGGCTAGGTAGCATCAATATCCACAGTGAATCGGTGCTATAACTAAGAGCCATTGCAGAAAGGTCATGTAACACAGTTTGATATTCTCTGGTGGTTATGAGCGTTGCCCAAGCCAATGGCGTAGCTGAGGCTGAAGCTAATAACCCAACTAATACAGCAGAGAAAGCGGTAATCAAAGGAGGGAGCAATAGCATCCAGTGTGTTTCAAATTTTAATTTTACTTGCTCACTAGGCCAAGGCTTATCCTGCTTTTTGAACCAGATGGCATTTACAATGGGTAAAAAGTAGGCTGCATTTAATGCGCTACTGATCGCCAATATGCCAATAACCCAGTATTGTTGCGCCTCTAGTGCTCCTACACCTAGGTACCACTTAGAAATAAAACCGGCGACGGGAGGGACGCCAATCATACCGAATGCAGCAATGGTAAATGCGCCCATAGTGAGAGGCATCCGTTTGCCCAGGCCGTTCATTTGACTGACTTTATGAACGCCTAGCGTTTCTGCAATACTACCCGCGCAGAAAAAAAGTGTTATTTTCATTAAGCCTTGGTGAACGAGGTGAACTAAACCGCCAATAGTGGCAATTGGTCCTGCGATGGCGGTGCCTAATGCAATATAAGAAACTTGACTCACGGTAGAATAGGCTAACCGTTTTTTTAAACCATCTTGGCTTAGTGCTTTTACAGAACCATAGACAATGGTGAAGGCTGCGATGGCCGCCAGAAAAATAGTGAGCCCTAGTTGTTGTGCAAATTCAACACCGTAAATATCATAAACGACACGCACGATACCAAATGCACCTGCTTTTACGACTGCGACTGCATGCAGTAGTGAGCTTACTGGTGCGGGGGCTGCCATTGAAATGGGTAGCCATCCATGAAGAGGGAATATCGCTGCTTTCACACCAAAACCAGCTATTAACAATACAAAAATTATCTGTAAGTGTGTGCTGTCAAGATGAGGCATGTTTGCTAATACACCGGCAGTTGTAAAATCAAGTGCGCCAGCGATTACTTTTAACCAAACAATACCAGCTAATAATAACGCCCCCCCAATCATGGTGTAGATCAGATACACTCGTGCCGCTTTAATAGATGCTTGGTTACCTTTATGCGCAATAAGTGGGTAGGTTGTTAAAGTCAGCAGTTCATAAAATATTAAAAAGGTGATTAAATTCCCTGCCAGAGCCAGCCCGATAGTGGCTGCGACACAAAAACTAAAGAATGCAAAAAAGCGATTTAAGTTAGCTGATTTTTTAAAATAACCAATCGCATAAATAATGGTAAAGAACCACAGGAAGCCAGATAGGCTAACAAACAATAAAGAAAGCGTATCGGCTTGCAATACGAGATCAATGTTTTTAAGTAGTGGAAGTCGAGTTTCAAAATACAAATCATTATTAACGCCTGAAAGTAGCAGACCAATGAGTAGTAAAGTCATTGATGCGCCTGCTATATTAATTTTGCTTCGAAGAGTGTGCTTACGCTCGGGCGTTAGCATAATTGAAAACCCTGCGATAAAAGGGACTAATACAATTAATATCGGTAATAGAGAATTTAGACTCATAACGTGCTCCCTGTTAATGTTGGATTAGCCATGTTGAGTATAAACTCCGCGTTAATGCCTAAGGCGAGGGTAGTGAGTGCAAGTACTATTGCTGTCGCCGTTAATATCCAATGAATCGCTTGGGGCTGTGTGTCCAATATGTAGTTATCTTCTGGGTAATGGGGCGCTATATTATTTTCTACATTGGTAAATGCTAAGTGCAGTATCTTAGCGATATACATAGCTGCCATCAGTCCACCCAATAGTATGACAATACTCCACCACCATTGACCACTCTCAATCGAGGCGGTGAGTAATAACCATTTTGCAATAAATCCAGCACTCGGTGGTAGGCCAATTAAACTCACGCCTGCGATTGCAAAAACAAATAAATTAACGGGTTGCCGACGGGCAATTCCCTTGAGCTGCGATATCTCACCGCTGCCTTGCGATAGAATAAGGTTACCTGCCGATAAAAACATAGCGGCTTTTGCACAGGCATGCGCAACAATAAAATAGATAGCTGCTTGTGACGCTGAGCCTGTAAAGGTTCCTGTGTTCGCTGCTTGTTCGCTTAAGGGGAATAAAAGAAAGATGTAACCCAATTGTGCGACGGTTGAGTAAGCAATCACGACTTTTAAATGTGTCGCTTGAAATGCCTTCCATGAGCCATACAGAATGGCGGTCGCACCTAAATAACCGATAAATTGAGAAGCGTCGACAGTAGTTGATTCGTTAAGTACTTCAAACCAGAATTTTATCAGGACATACAGTGACGCTTTGACAACAAGCGCTGATAAAATTGCGCTCACAGGAGTGGGCGCATTAGCATGTGCTGGGGGAAGCCAGAAGTGCAGAGGAAATAATGCAATTTTTAACAGTAAACCTGCTGTGATAAAGATAATTGCTATTTGATCAGGTAATTGATGGTCTGTACTCTCGGCGATTTGTATGAGATCTAATGTGCCATGACTACGGTAAAGAATGGCGATAGCCATTAAGTAAAAAAGTGACCCTAATAAACCGACGAGAAGGTACCGTAATGCGGCCTCTAATGCTTCTCGTGTTGATTGAAGTGCCACTAAGGCCGCTGCTGCAAGACCAATAATTTCAAGTGCGACATAAATATTAAAAGCATCATTAGAGACAAACAGGGCATTTAGTCCTGATATTAGTAACCACCATAATGGCCAAAACCTCACCCCTTTACTACTCTCTGAAAAATAGGCTGTGCTGTATAGGGTTAATATAAGAGTGAGTAAGCCAGTTAAGGAGACCATGACAATAGAAAAACCATCTACTACTAAGTCAATACCTAAGGGTGCACCCCAGTTACCAATTTGATAGCGCTGGCTTTGCAATATGTTTGCTTTTAAAAATAGCAGAGTAATGGTGATTACTATCGTGAATTGCAACAAAGCAAAACCAATATTAATTATTTTCTGCCATTTTTCTTGGTTTACTAAAAAAACCAACAACGCGACAAGCAAAGGTACAAATACAATAAGTGGAAGTAATGTTGCTATGTTCAGGTTATCTATCATCTAGACTTCCCCTGTTTTTCTGTTGCATATCATACAGGCGTACCATCAAATTTAATGCCAAGGCTGTACCTGCTGCTGCAATGACGATGCCTGTTAATACCATGGCATGTGGCAAGGGGTCTGCTATTTCGCCATTTTGTTTTGCAAACGCAATTAGTAGCATGAATATTCCCACACCCATGATATTGATGGATAAAATTTTACGCATAATATGACTGGAAATAATAAGTCCCAATAAACCTATCGCAAAGAGCCCCACACCAGTGACGCTGTACATTAAGAGTGTATTCATTATCTGCCCCTACTTTTAACATTAGAGGTGCTGATAATACTGCTGTAAAGTGCGGCTAGTGCGACCGCAATAGAGAAAGTGGCAAAACTCTCAATTATTAAAATCAGCACTCCTGCATAATTCTCAGGATATTGTAGTAGGTTGCCTTCGGTGATAAATAACGCTAAGGCTGCGCTAACAAAAACCATTAATCCGATAATCAATGCAATTCGTATAAACAGTGACGTGTAATTTAAGTGATAACTCCCAGTTTGAAACATGAGTACACACCCCCCCGCCAGCAAAGCACCGGCTTGAAACGCACCGCCTGGTTGGCTTGCTCCAGCCCACAGTAAATAACCAGAAAAGACTAATAACGCCGGTGAAATCCAACGTTGTAAGGCGAATACCACTAAATTTTCTTGTTGAGATGAGAGGATTCTTAGTGTTGGTAAATTGCTATTAACACTTGGTAAAACGGCAATAACGGCAATTAACAGTACGGCTAGTTCGAGTAGTGTGTCATAGACTCTAAAATTTAGTAGCACAGCGGTAACAGGGTTTGTTACACCACTGACACTTATTTTATTTTCCACAAAAGGGCGTATGCCACCTTCGTAAGGCGGATGCTGAATAAGCATTGTGATGAGGAAAAATAATACTGCGCCAACTGAGAGTAGTGCAATTATTTTTGATGAGTGTTGTTGAACAGCATCACCTTCATATTTTAGGTCTATATTTTTAAACATATCACCGCCTCTCTTCAATAGAATCTGAGTCTTGGCGTTTTGTCGGCTTAATACGATTCCATGCAGCCAACAAAAGCGCACCAGTAATACCCGCTCCAATAGCACCTTCTGCAATGGCAACGTCATAAGCGCCCATTTGCGCCCATACAATAGTGATTAATAAGCCAAAACAAACAAAAAACACAATGCACCTAAATAAGGATGCAGAAAAAATACTCACCCATGCGAGGGCTAAACAGCCGAGCATCAGTAAGATGTCAAACGCGATAGCGATATCCATCATTTATTCTCCTTCTTGGATGAGGTATTTATCAATTTGTTGCGATGTGGTTTATCTGTAACGATTTGGGAGGCAATGAGGTAAGAGCAAGCTGCGCTTGAAAACATAACTAATACCCAGATGAGCACTAATTTTAACATGTTATTAAAAGAACTCATTTGAGGAAGGAGTCCTATTATAATTAACCCCAACCCTAAATTATCTGCTTTTGTTAGCGCGTGAAGACGGCTAAGCATGGTAGGGAATCTTATTAAACCAATTGTACCTGCGATGAAAAAAAACAGCCCAGATACGCAAAAGAGTAAACTAAACCACTGTATTATTGTCATGACGTATCCTTACTTAACTGGGTGAAGGTAAGTACCAGAATAGAAGTTAACAGTGCAAGAACCAACGCAATATCCAGTAGGTAAGGCTGGTTTTTAATGATTGATAACATTGCTAATATAACAACGCCGATGGTTCCCACCAGCTGTGTTGATAAGAGGCAATCAGCATTATCTGGCGCGCGCAGAATATAAACTAAGCTGATCATTAAAAGCATCGTTAATATGAAAGCAATGATAGAAAGATATATGATCATACATTTTCCTTAAGGTCTAATAGTTGGCTTTTATATTCAATAGTTTGCAAACGTATTGATGGCATTCATCTACTTCAGATAGATTAAACGAGTTGAGGTCTAACACATGTATGGTTAGCTCCCCTTTTTTCTGGTAAGCACTAACGGTGCCCGGTAATAAGCTTAGTATTTGCATGAAGGTGAAAATATCGGATGGGTTGACTAGGTGTGTGCGGAATTTGACCAACCCTGGTAAAGTATTTTGAGCAGGGTTTAATGCTAATTTTGCAGTATCCCAACCGCCCCGTATCGACTGTACTACGAAATAAACCAAAAAATAGGGTAGGTATTTAAAGTTAATGCGACTTGATTTTTTCGGTGCGAGATAAACGCTAAGTATACTTGCCGTCACGATAAAGGGTATTGCGACAACCCAAGAGTTAGGTTGCCAACCAGTAAAGAGCATCCAAAGTAGAGAAAGTAAAAATAGCTTAACTACAAAGTCAACACTACATAGTTTACGCAATGAAATATTATCAGGGGTTACTTTTGTTTGAACTACCTCTGCTTTTAACTTCGTCACTGTATATTCCTCTCAATCCATTTAGCTTAACATACTCTGAAAAAGCACATTTGAAGGACTAATCAATGCCTTTTATTTTTTATTGTTTGTGAATATTTTTACCTATATTAATTTTTTTAATATTATTTCTTCTATTATACGAGCGCTACCTGAAAAAGATCACTTTAAATGTTTTTAATGATTGTTTTTATCAAAAATAGAATAATTTAGTTTGTTGATTATTTAGTGGTCAACACTCCCCTTAGTTTTTATCGATCCTAGTTAATTGAAAACAATCAATTTCAATAACAAGTTGTGGCGCTCCAGCCAAAAAAATGGCATTTTAAAAGTCAGTTATCTTTAGTGCTTAAAATCATCAAGGTTCATTATCTACTGTAGCTTTGGCATTTCATCACTGTTTAATGAGCTTACAAAATGGCTAATATGAAAAATATACCAGATCAACCCATTCGCATTGCACTGTTTGCACCGCAGGATTGCTCCATGCTGAGCCTAGGTGTTATTTGTGAACCGTTTTTATTAGCGAATCAGTTCTTAGGCGCTCAAAAGTATCAGTTAAAATTGGTTAACAATGCTGGTGATTCATCGTTAATAATTGATACAAGCATCTATCAGCGCGAGCAGTTAGATCAGCAGCAAGATTATGATCTTTTAATTATCAACGCAGAAACCATGCCGCAACAGCCTATTGCTATTGATACTAAAAAGTCATTGCAGCGCTATTATCGCCAATGTGTGGGTAATATTTTGACACTCAAAGCGGGTCTGTGCTGGTTATTGGATAGTGGTATTGGTGTCGATCAGCCTTGGGTTGTACATTGGTCATTAATGGATAGTGTGCAAGATCGTTATCCTGATGCCACTCTCAATCATGAGATCTACCAACAGAATGGACGTCTGCATAGCTGTGCAGGACAATTAGCTAGTTTAGATTATATTTTAAATTATATTCATTCACAGGAAGAGGAGAGTGTGGTTAATCAAATCACTGATTACCTATGCTTAGATCGACTTCGTTCTGGCAGTGAACGGCAGCGATTACCAAGCCACGCTTTTGCTGGTGAGGATATACAACCACGATTGACAATGGCGATCGATTTAATGGAAAAAAACATAGAAAAACCACTCTCCACAGATGAAATTGCAGAACTGGTCTATATCTCAAGGCGGCAATTGGAGCGGCTATTTAAACGCCATATGAAGACTATGCCAGCGCGCCATTACCTACAAATTCGCCTTAAACGTGCACAACATCTATTACAAACCAGCAATATGTCGATTGTGCAGATAGGGTTAAGCTGTGGTTTTTCTAGCGGGCCACACTTCTCCTCGAGCTATAAGTCATTTTATCAGTCCACTCCTCGAGAGGAACGTAGTAAAAGTTTTGCTAATCGCTTTTCAGAAAATAGTATTTAGTGCCTATAAATTACCTATTTTACGTGCACTGTGTTTTTTCGTGATATTACTATCTTTGAGGATGATGGTTTCTTAACCCACTATAAATTTGCATTAATATATAAATTTTCTTCAATTTGGTTCAAATGTATATGTTTTTGTCGCGTATTTGAACGCTAGTTCTTCTGTAATCTATTAATCTTTAGTCACATCAATCACTAATAGAGGCAATAGGAATGACTCAAGAACCAATTAGAGCTGATTTTGATCAATACATGATCCCTACTTATGCACCCGCTGCATTTATTCCTGTAAAAGGTAAGGGCTCGGTCATTACCGATCAACAGGGCAAGGAATATATTGATTTTGCTGGTGGCATTGCTGTTAATGGGCTTGGTCACGGCAATGAAAAACTTAAGCAAGCATTAACTGAGCAAGCTGATGCAATTTGGCATCTTGGTAATGGTTATACTAATGAACCGGTTTTAAAGTTAGCCAAACAGCTTGTTGAAAGTACCTTTGCTGACAAAGTGTTTTTTTGTAATTCAGGTGCAGAAGCGAATGAGGCTGCACTAAAACTTGCTAGAAAATATGCCCATGATAAGCATGGCGCGAATAAAAATGAGATTGTTGCATTTAGTAACTCTTTTCATGGTCGCACACTGTTTACCGTTAGCGCTGGTGGACAACCCAAATATTCACAAGACTTTGCACCGTTACCTGGAGGCATTCATCACACTGAGTTTAATGATATTGAAGCGGCTAAAGCGCTCATTAATGCTAATACCTGTGCTGTTATTGTCGAGCCTATTCAAGGTGAGGGTGGGGTTGTTCCTGCCCAAGTCGCTTTTTTACAAGCGTTACGTGAACTTTGTGATCAACATGACGCTCTGCTTATTTTTGATGAGGTGCAAACCGGTGTTGGGCGTACAGGTCACCTTTATGCTTATATGCATTATGGCGTTGTACCTGATGTGCTCTCTACTGCCAAAGCACTTGGTGGTGGTTTCCCCATTGGTGCTGTACTTACTACCAATAAATTTGCATCGACCCTGTCTGTAGGTACGCATGGTACAACCTATGGCGGTAACCCACTTGCTGCCGCCGTTGCAAATGCAGTATTAGAACAGATTAATCAGACCGCATTTTTACAGGGCGTTGATGAACGCCATACGCGGTTTATAACGAAGTTAAATGAAATCAATGAAAAATTTGCACTGTTTAAAGATATCCGTGGTTTAGGATTATTGATTGGATGTGAATTAATCGAGACTCATTCTGGTCAGGCGAAAGTGATCAGTAATTTAGCTGCTGAGCAGGGGCTTATTTTTCTTATCGCAGGCCCTGATGTGATCCGTTTTGCGCCCGCTTTAAATATTCCAATAAAAGATATCGAGACGGGTTTATCGCGCTTTTCTGCTGCACTCGATATTTATTTGAAAAAGGAATAAACCCTCATGATTATATTACGCCCAGCGAAAATAAGTGATATTAGTAATCTGGAACGCCTCGCAAATGACAGTGGTCCGATGGTTTCTTCACTGCCAGCAAAGCGCTCGCATCTGCTTAATAAAGTAGAGCAGTCGATCACTTCATTTGAACAGGACGTTGATTGTGCGGGGGAAGAATCCTATCTATTTGTATTAGAAGAGGCCTTAACAGGGCAAATGTTAGGCACGGGCGCGGTTAATGCATTGGCTGGCAATCGCGAGCCCTTTTACTCATTTCGCAACGATATTAAAGTACACTCGTCGCGTCAGCTTAATGTGCATAGTCGCATTCATGCTTTAACCCTTAACCATGATTTGAGTGACCACTCTCAGCTTTGTTCTTTTTATATTGTACCAGCACTCGTTGAAACCGATTACCCCGCACTTATCACCCTTGGTAGATTACTGTTTATGACCATTTTTCCGCTACGCTTTGCCAACGAGTGGATGGCGGTATTACCAGGCATTGCCGATGAGTCTGGTCGTGCACCATTTTGGGAGCATGTTGGGCGTAAATTCTTCGGCATCGATTATAACCAAGTTGAATATTACAACGGCACGCTTAACAGCACCTTTATTTCGGAGATGATGCCTTATCACCCATTGTATGTAGCCTTGATTGATGAAGAGGCGCAAGCGGTAATGGGGCTAGTACATCAAAATGCAGTGTTACAATGTTCTTTACTGAGTGAGCAAGGGTTTGAAGCCGATAAACATGTTGAAATTTTTGACGCGGGCCCAATACTGACCGCTCCGCGTAATGCACTTTCGTTATGTCAAAAAGTGCAACAAGTGAAACTGAGTGCAATTAACGATATTGCAACAAATAAGTGCTTACAAACCTTTTTAATTGGTTTAGCTGAAGGCAATAGTTTTAAAGCTTGTTTGGTGCAAGCTTTTTTGCAGGGTAATAAATTGCTGCTCTCGCAAGAGAATATAGAACTACTTAATATCACCCCTGAGCACAGAGTTTTTTGTATTAAGCTGTAAAAGTAAAACAGAGATTATAAGGAAATATAGCGATGATGTTGATTCGTCCGATACAAAGAGAGGATCTGCCTGCGCTGCTAGAACTTGCAGCTAAAACGGGGTCCGGTTTTACCTCTCTCCCTCACAATGAAGGGCATCTTGAACTACGTATTGAGAGAATGATAGCTACTTGGGAAGGTAAAAGCACAATAGCAGATCAAGGTTATCTGTTTGCGCTGGTTGATTCTGAAAGCCAACGTTTGGTTGGCGTGAGCGGTATTGAGGTGGCTATTGGCCTTAATGACCCGTGGTATGATTTTCATGTTGGCACCCAGGTGCATGCCTCTAAAGAGCTTGGCATCTACAGGCAGATGAAAAAGCTAAGCTTGAGTAATGATCATACCGGTAATAGTGAATTATGTACGCTCTTTTTAGATCCCGAATATCGCAAAGATAAAAATGGGCAGCTGTTATCAAAAAGCCGTTTACTGTTTGTTGCTGCATTTAAAGACAAATTTCCTGATCGAATTATTGCAGAGATGCGCGGTGTTAGTGATAAACATGGGCGCTCTCCATTCTGGGAAAGTTTAGGTCGTCACTTCTTCACCCTTGATTTTGAACAAGCCGATTATCTAACCGGAATAGGCTCAAAATCTTTTATTGCAGAGCTAATGCCTAAACACGCTTTGTACGTTGATTTTTTAACCCAAGCTGCGCAACAGGTGATCGCAGATGTACATCCCAATACTGAGCCGGCACGCAGAATATTAGAGAGCGAAGGGATGCGCTATGAAGGTTACGTGGATATCTTTGATGCGGGGCCGACATTAGAAGCTTATACCCAAGATCTGCGCATCGTTAGAAAGAGCAGAATGCGCCAAGTCACTATTATCGAGACGGCGTTATTAGATGAGCAAGCGCTGTTAATTGGCAATGAAAACTATCAAGATTTCCGTGCCATTATCTGTAATTCACAGGTAGATGCAATACATATCTATTTAACACAAGCAGAAGCAGATGCACTGGCAGTCGTCTCAGGGGAACAATTACGTGTTGTTCCATTATTTGAAAAGGAAAGCACGCTATGAAAACACCATCACACTTTATCAACGGTCATTGGGAACTAGGCAACGGGCCGTTGTTTGAAAAATTAAACCCTGCTGATAACTGCGTTATCTGGTCGGGTCAAAGTGCATCAGAGCAAGATGTAGCCCAAGCCGTTGATGCTGCTCGGGCTGCTTTTCCCAAATGGGCTAAAACGGAACTAGAGGAACGTGTTGCTTTGCTAAAACGCTTTTCTGAAAACCTTGCTAAACAAGCGACACAGTTAAGCCAAGTTATTTCACAGGAGACCGGAAAACCAGAGTGGGAGACAAAAACTGAAGTACAAGCGATGATTAATAAGGTGCAAATATCGATTCAGTCTTACCATGAAAGGACCGGCATCAAAGTCACTGAAATGGCGGATGGCCAAGCCGTATTAAGGCATCGCCCTCATGGGGTGTTAGCGGTATTTGGTCCTTATAATTTCCCTGGGCATCTGCCTAATGGGCATATTGTACCAGCATTACTAGCGGGTAATTGTGTGGTGTTTAAAGCCAGTGAGTTAACGCCATGGACCGCGCAATTAACCCTAGAAATCTGGCAACAATCAGGCTTACCTAATGGCGTGTTGAATTTAGTGCAGGGCGCTAAAGAGACCGGTATTGCACTGGTCAACCAGCAAGGCATCGATGGGCTGTTATTTACCGGTAGCGCCAATACAGGTTATCAATTACACCAGAAATTAGCAGGGCAACCAGAGAAAATATTAGCCCTAGAGATGGGCGGAAATAATGCGTTGATTGTAGAAAGCTTTGACGATTTAGATGCAACTGTCAATATCGTGGTGCAATCTGCCTTTATTAGTGCGGGCCAACGCTGCACCTGTGCACGTCGTTTATTGGTTAAAGCAGGAACTGAGGGAGACCAATTTATTCGTCGTTTGATTGAAGTCACTAAGCAGATCAAAGTGGGTAAATGGGACGAACAGCCTGCACCGTTCATGGGATCGGTTATTTCTAATCAAGCAGCCGACAACCTCCTTTTGGTTGAACAAGAGCTTATTCAGCTTGGGGCTAAATCATTATTAAAAATGACACGTTTAGAGGCTGATTGTGCGCTGTTGACCGCAGGAATTGTTGAGGTAACAAAGGTTGATCAACTGCCAGACGAAGAATACTTTGGACCACTGTTGAGCATCATTCGTTACCAAGACCTAACAGAGGCGATTGATATTTCAAATAAAACGCGCTTTGGTTTAGCAACGGGTTTAATTTCTACTCAGCGTGAAGACTTTGACCGCTTATTGATAGAAGCGCGCGCGGGTATCGTTAACTGGAATAAACCATTAACCGGTGCCTCCAGTAATGCGCCTTTTGGTGGTATTGGTGCGTCGGGTAATCATCGTGCAAGTGCCTATTATGCTGCCGATTATTGTGCATGGCCGATGGCTTCGATGGAGTCAGAAACGATCACTTTATCAGAAACGCATTTGCCTGGTTTACATTTTGATTGATCTGTTTTAAGTAATTGAACATTAAATTTAAGGACAAGTTAGATGTCAGCATTTGAAGTAAATTTTGATGGCTTAGTTGGGTTAACCCATAACTTCGCGGGGCTCTCTTTTGGTAATGTCGCATCGACATCCAATAAAAGTGCCGTTGCGAATCCTAAACTTGCTGCCCTGCAAGGGTTAGCAAAGATGAAATCATTGGCTGATATGGGATTTAAGCAGGGGGTATTGCCTCCTCAAGATCGCCCGTGCATTAAAACTTTACGCCAACTCGGTTTTAGCGGTGATGATGTCAGCGTGTTGACACAAGCCGCTAAAAAAGCGCCACATCTATTAACTGCAGTGAGCTCCGCTTCTTCAATGTGGGTTGCTAACGCTGCAACCGTTTCGCCTTCTGCCGATACTGCTGATAACAAGGTGCACTTTACCGTTGCGAATCTTAATTGTAAGTTTCACCGTGCGATTGAAGAGCAAACAACCAGCAACGCACTGCATGCGATTTTCTCAGACCCGAAATATTTTTCTCACCATAATGCACTGCTACAGCAGAGTCTGTTGGGTGATGAGGGCGCTGCGAATCACAATCGTTTAGCTGCTACACATGGCAACGAAGGGGTTGAGGTTTTTGTTTATGGACGCAAGGTTTTTGGTGGCGCGGTTGAACCAAGTAAATATCCTGCACGCCAAACCTATGAAGCAAGTCAAGCGGTAGCAAGATTGCATCAGTTGGGTGATAAAAATAGCATTTTTGTACAGCAAAATCCCGATGTGATCGACCAAGGGGTTTTTCATAATGATGTTATCTCGGTGAGTAATGGCAATATATTACTCCATCATCAACAAGCATTTTTAAACCAAGCGTCTGCATTTGCTGAAATTGAGAAAAAATTACAACAGTTAGGTACGCAGTTTATTCCAATTGAAGTACCTACAGATAAGGTCAGTATCGAGGATGCCGTGACTACCTATCTTTTTAATAGCCAATTATTAACTAAAAAAGATGGCAAGATGTTGATTGTAGTCCCTGAAGAATCGCAGCGTAATCTACGTGTTTGGCGCTATTTAAATGAGTTGATTGCAGGGGATAACCCAATTGATGAGATGCGCGTTTTTGATCTACGCGAAAGTATGTGTAATGGCGGTGGGCCTGCCTGTTTACGTCTGCGTGTTGTACTTAATCAATCGGAGCTAACGGCAACAAATCAACACGCTTTGCTGAATGATGGTTTGTATCACTCATTAACAAATTGGGTGAATAACCATTATCGTGACCGTGTCACGGAAGCTGATTTAGCTGATCCGAGTCTATTGATGGAAAACCGTACAGCACTTGATGAGTTAACTAAGATCATGCATCTAGGCTCTATCTACTCATTTCAACAGGATTAAGATATAAATATGGTGGATTTTGACTTTTTATCTGAAACCTTAGCGGGGGATGAGATAAAACAAACATCAGGACAAACTTCTTCGGTTTTTTGGAGCCGCCCTGAAGCAGGCGTGATCCTCTTTGAACCGATTAATGGTTATCAGCAACAGGTGATTATTTCAGTCGCGGTACATGGTAATGAAACTGCACCCATCGAAATTGTTAACCGTCTGATTAGCGCAATCTTGAGCAATCAATATCTGCTCAAGGTACGTTTGCTGGTGGTTTTTGGCAACCTTGATGCAATGCGCCAAGGTAAACGCTACTTGAATATCGATCTGAACCGTCTATTTAGTGATCATCACTTAAATTATGAAAGCTGTTATGAAACTCAAAGAGCTGTAATCCTACAGAAAGTGGTGAATGATTTTTACAAGGTCGCACCTGATAAACCAAGATTACATTTTGATCTTCATACCGCGATTAGAGCTTCACAACATGCCACCTTTGGGCTATTGCCGTTTCTTCATGAGGGAAATTATCAACCTGAGATGCTAACTTGGTTACAAAGTGTTGGGCTTGAAGCGCTGGTAGTGAACCATGAACCTGCTGCAACATTTAGTTATTTCACCAGCAAACAGTTTTCTGCTGCTAGCTGCACGTTAGAGTTAGGTAAAGCAAAGCCCTTTGGTGAAAATGATGTACAGCAGTTTGCCGATATCGAACAAGGCATCATTAATTTGATAACAGGAAAAGCTAATGATGTGAATAGGAATATGCCGTTGAGCGTTTATAAAGTTGCTGATGTTATTGTTAAACACAGCGAGCAGTTCAGGCTTAATATTCACGATGATGTGGCTAATTTCACCAAATTCCCAAAAGGGTACTTATTAGCAACGGATTTTATTAGCAGAACGGAAACAGAGGTGACATACCAAGTAGAAAATCAATCTGGTTATATTCTTTTCCCCAACAAAAAAGTAAAAAATGGCTTAAGGGCAGGGCTGTTATTAGTTAAGTCTAACCCTTTATTACTTTAATAAGAGCTAGTTTTCAGCGTTTAAAAAATACAATTTTTTTCTACTACCAGTGGGATCAAATTTAATCACCAAAGTTACCCACTAACTCTCTCATTGACTATAATTATCTTCGCGGTTAGTCCTCATTGTCTTTAACCCAAAAAAAAAGTAGAAATAGATAACCGAAGGAGAGTTGGTTATTACTATTTCTACTTTAAAGATAGTGGACATTTACTTAATGCCCATTTAACTTTTATTTAACAGTTACTTACTTAAGTAAGCTTCCATGTCAGTTTTTAAGTTATCAGATTTAGTACCAAAGATTGCTTGTACACCACTACCAGACACTACTACGCCTGCCGCTCCGATTTTTTTCAGTTCAGCTTGGTCTACTTTGCTAATATCGTTAACACTGATACGTAGGCGAGTAATACATGCATCTAAGTTTTCGATGTTCGCTTTACCACCAAATGCTGCTACTAATGCTGCAGACATTTCTTCGTTATTAAGTGCAACAGCTTCTTCTGCCTCTTCATCTTCACGACCTGGTGTTTTAAGGTCTAGTGCTTTAATCATTACACGGAAGATTGTGTAGTAAAGTGCCGCATAAATAAGACCAATTACGATGAAGTAAATCATTTTTTGCGAGTTTGCAGATAATACTAAGAAGTCAATCAAACCATGTGAGAAAGAAGTACCGTGAACCATACCTAGCATGTTAGTTACAACAAATGCTGAGCCAGCTAATAGTGCGTGTACTGCGTATAGAGCAGGCGCTACGAATAAGAAAGCAAATTCGATTGGTTCAGTAATACCCGTTA
>Ga0316197_10001476_pt1 | contig 16754 bp, 10 predicted proteins | sample OudBiesiAoxic_MG_FD_204939 | JGI IMG/M metagenome (GOLD analysis project Ga0316197, IMG submission 204939) | Coastal sediment microbial communities from Oude Bieten Haven, Netherlands - site A oxic | ecosystem: Environmental > Aquatic > Marine > Coastal > Sediment | place: Netherlands... | reverse complement strand
GGAAGCGGACGGCCAAGCGCGCCCACCTTTTCACCCGAGGCGTTGGCGAGCACGGCATTGCCTTCGGTCGCTGCATAGAACTCCAAAATCCCAACCGGCCCAAACCGATCGACGATGCGCTGCCAGGAGTCACGCCTCAAGCCGCTTCCCGCAAACAGGCGAATCGGGTTCTCGTTGTCCGAGGCCGAGGGCTCGGCCCGCAAGAGCTCGCGCAGCATCTCCCCCGCATAGAAGACCACAGTCGCGCCGTATCGACGCACGTCGCCCCAAAACGCATCGGGGTCGAATCCTGTCGCAAGCGCCAGGCGGGACCCTCCCACGAGTCCGCCGCCGACGGTCACCAGCATCCCGGCCGGGTGATGCAGCGGCAGACAGCAGTACACGGTGTCGCGTGGAGACAGGGTACAAGCGGCAGCGGCGCCATAGGCCGAGAAGGCCCAGCGCTGGTTGGTGATCTTGGCCGCACGGGGCTTCTTTCCCCTTCCCGCCGTGAGCATGATCATCCCCAAATCGCGGGCAAGCCCCGGGTTCGGCTCGTACCAACCGGGCAGCGCCACCGCATCGGGGTCGATTTGCTCCATGTCGGTGACCCCGGATGGCAGGGCGCGTTCTTCGCCGACGCCGCCGAGGACGAGAACCTGGCCGAAGAGCTCCTTGCCCAAAGCCGCGTTCTCGGGGTCGGTGACGAGGAAACGTGGCGCCGAGCCGTGGAGCGCGTCTTCGAGCGTGGCGCGCGAACGGCTCGGGCTGAGCAGAATCGGCACCGCGCCCAAGCGGCTCAACGCCGCGGTCATCGAAAGGTAGCTCGGGCGCGCGCCCATCAAGACGGCAACCAGCTCGCCGCGGCGAACACCGCAGCGAATCAAACCCCGAACGACATTGTCGACGCGTCGGTCCGCCTGCGCGTAGGACAGGGCGCGGCCTTGCCAAAGAAAGAAGGTCCCCTCCGGATCGGCGTGCGCCTTTTCGGAGAGCACAAGACCCAGGCTCACCCGGGTGTCGGGCTGCATCTGCTGAAGAACGCTGAGGCGGGGCACTTGCCAGCGCAGGTTGTCGAGCTCCTCGCCGAGGTCGGTCGCAGCTCGCCCAACGCGCTGCCACCAAGCGCCGACGGTGCCAACGATGGTTCGATAGAATAGCTCGATATCGAAATCGACCTCATCGAAGCTCGCTTCCTCGGGCTCTTCGAGTGGCGCCGGCGCCTGAAGCAGAGCGGGCTCGGGGCCGAGGCCTTCGCGCCAGCGCACCCAGCTCGCGACGGTCGGCCAGGTGACCGACATGGCCTGTTTGCCCACGACGAGGCCGAAGTGCCCGGCGCGCATCGAGACTTCAAAAAGCTCCGCGTTTGGCGCCGCGCCGCGAATCGCGCGAATCGCGGATTCGTTTGCAATCGAATCGCGCTCACCGACGAAGAACATCACGGGGCAGGTGATGTCGGCGAGGGTGACGGTACGCCCGTCGACGACGAAGCCTCCGGAAAGCATCCGATTGTGAACGACGAACTCGTCGATGAACTTCTTGAGCGCCGGGCCCGGCCAGGCCACGAAGCCTTCTCCGCCCAAAAACCGCCTGCGCGCTTCGCGCTTTTCGAGCGCCTGCCGGTCGTGCAGCTTCCGAACGAAGTCCATGAGCTGGCCGACCTCCTTGTGCGCGGCGAGCAGCTTGAAGCCCGTGCTCGTCAAAAAGCCGGGCAGGCCTTCGAGCTTGTCGAGCGGCGCGTCGAGGGCGCCCTGCGCAAGCTCGAAGATACGGCCTGCGATGCTGTCCTGGATCATCGGAAGGTTCCGATGAATGTCGACCGGGCTTCCGAAGGTCACCAAGGAGGCGATGCCTTTGGAGCTTCGGTAGGCCGCGCTTTGATACGCGAACATCCCGCCCTGCGAGTAGCCCACGAGATGCACGTCGTGGCCCGTGGCTCCTTGCACCCAGTCGATCGCATCGCTCACCGCCTTGATGTGGTCGTCGAGGGTGCGCTTCATGCCGCCCTCTTCTTGCTCCGGGGAGCCGAAGTCGATGACCCAGACGTCGAGCCCCAGCTGCGTCAACGCGGTCACTCCGCTGATGTCCGGCGCCACGTCGTAAATCTCCGCCGTGACCATGAGCGGCGGAATCAGGAGCAAGGGCGCGGCGACCGTCGGCCGGTAATCGTCGCCCCCGTAGCGGCGGAGGCGCGCGATCCGCATCTGGTGGGCGACTTTGTAGGGCGCATGCTCCGGGTCGGTGAAATGCCCGAGCCGCGCGAGCTCGAGGGCGTTCTCGGTCGCCATCGCGACGCGGCGAAACGGCGCTCGCCAGCTTGGTTTTCGGCCCCTGCCTGTCATCGTCTAGACGGTGACCCTAGCACTCCGGAAGCGGGAATTGGAGCCTCCAGCCGAGGCGTGTCACAACCGCCGTCCCTTCATGACCGTCCTTGCCTCCATCACGATGCCTTCCTTCGAGCCCCAGGAACGGCTCGTGCTTCGACGCATCGAAGGCGTGCTCGCTCGCCACCCCTACATACGCGTCGACCTGGGCAGCGGAGGTCCTGTCGCCCGCGAGCTCGAGGGCGTGCTGAGCGCTCGCCTCGCCCTGCTTCACACCGAGGGCGCTTCGAACGCGCCGGCGCTTCGAGCCAAGCTTCGCGCTTGGGAGGCTCAGCTGGCAGACGCGGCTCGCGACGAGCTGGGTTCGGAAGAGGCGCGCCTTCGCTACGAGACGGCCCTCCTTCTTCACCCCGAGCCCGAGCACGCCGACGAGGCCCCCAGAACCGCCGCGGAGCTCACTCGCATCACCAAGGAGTGGGAAGACCTGCGCGCCAGCCCTTCGCTCAGGTCGATCCTCGCCGAGAAGGCAGCGCAGAGCCGAGACTTCTTTCGCCACGGCGCCATCCTTCCCGTCTACTGGCTGAGGCGTCGTCGGATTCGCAAGCTCCTGCCAAGCGTGATGCGCGACAACCCGCGGCTTCGCGAAACCTTTTCGGCAATCGAGCAGATCGGCCCGCTCGTCGACAACTTCGCGTTCAAGGGCGCCTCTGCGACACCGATCTCGACTGCGGTCGCGATCGCCGATGTTGCCTTTCTCTACATGCAGTTGGCCGACGAGTTCCTCGACGAGCTCGCAGCCGCGGTTGGGGGACATGACGCAGCGGGCGAGCTGCTGAGGTCGCTCTACCGGGACGATACCGCCGAGCGTCCACTCTGCGATCTCTCCCTCTCACACCTTCGCAAGCTCGGGATCTGGCCGGACGCGCACACGACCAAGTTCGGAATCACCTTGTCGGAGCTATTTGACGCGCTCGATCAAGTGGCCGCAACCATCGACTCGCGGCTCGCCGATTCTAGCCGCGAGACCGTGAACGCGACTAACCTCTTTTTGCACCACTGCTTCCAGACCTACCTCGATGAAGCCGAGCTTTGCCGCAGCGCGCGCGAACGTCGCGCCGACCGGATGCCCTTGCAGGACACCGCCTGGCACTTCTATCGCAAGAACAACATGGTCATGATGCTTTGGCTCGACCTCCGCGCGCGCCTCCTCGGCCTCGACCCGGCCAAGTACACCGACGAGATTCGGCGTTGGGGGTATCTCTTGGCGTCGTTTCAGATCTTCGACGACCTCAAGGACATCGCCCTCGACCTCGGCAAGCAACCGAGTTACCCGCTCCAGATTGCGGCCAACGATTTCCCCGCAGAGTTCGCTTGGCTCGACGCGCAGTTTGGGACGCGGCGCGCACCCGTCTCGCGCGACGAAGTGCCCGAGGTCAATCTTCGAGCGAGCGGTACCGTTCAGCGGTGCATGCGCTGGAGCCGGCTCATCGCGCTCGCTCACTTCGACAACACCCTGCTGTACGCCTGGGATCAGCGCTGGCGAAAGAGTTGGACCCGGCGTCGCAGCTCGTTCAATCCGCTCGGAAGCAAGACGCGCCAGGCGCGGGGGCACGCGGTCGATCGTCTCGTTCGCGCCCTCGTGGCCACGCGCGGCATCGACGAAACCTCTTCGGTCGGCGAAGAGCAGCTCGCGTTCGCGCTCGATGCAAGCGCGTACGAAGGCTCGTGGCAGATCTACCTGGCGCTCTTTCCGAACATCCGCGCCATGTACCGCTTCGCAACGCTTCGAATGTGGATGACCGCTGAAGAAAAGGCCCGCGCCGCCAGGCGGCTCCTGCGTCGCTATCCTCGCGCGCGGGCGAACGCGCTAGTCTGCCTCGCCGATGCTGATGTCGACCATCAGGTCAGCGGCGATCGCCTCGAGGCTTTCTCGAAGCTGATCGAGGTCTAGTCCCTTCGGCGCGCGGAGCCGGGCCATCGCCTTGAACAGGGTGCCGCCCGACCAGGGGGCGCCCTCGCATTCCGTGTTGAGCTCGTCGACGTTGACCCCGCGCGCTGCGAGCGCCTCGGAGATCTTGTGAACGATGCCAGGCCGGTCGCTGCCAATGAGCTCGAGGACGATGAGATGCCCCTCCTCGGCGGTCTCCTCGAAGCCGCGCTCGACCACTACGCGAAGCCCATCGGCCCGAAGCGCTTCGAGCGCCCCGGCGAGGGCGTCGGCCTGCGCCGCCGGCACGCTCACCCGAAGAATGCCGGCAAACTCGCCCGCCAACCGCGACATCCGGCTCTCGACCCAGCTCCCCCCATACTCCTCGACCGCAGCTGACACCGACTCGACCAGCCCCGGCCGATCCTTCCCAATCACAGTAACGACGAGGGACTCCATAGGGGACACGCTCCATACCCGTAATCACCCGACATTCCAAGGCTTTTCAGGCAAAGATCGCAGCGGCTCGCCGGGGGCGCTGCGATCTTTGCCTGAGAAGCGACTAGATCTCGGGCAGTTAGGACCCTAGAGCGTGTCCCCATGTTCGCGAAGCGCACACGAGAGGTGGAGCCGTTCCTGGCGATGGAGGTGATGGAGCGTGGGATGGCCATGGCGCGCGCGGGGACTTCGATCGTTCAGCTCGGGGTTGGGGAGCCGAACTTCGATGCGCCGCCGGCTGCCGTCCAAGCCGCGGTCGACTCCTTGGTGTCGGGCGAAACGCACTACACCGACAGCCGTGGCCTGTTCGTCCTGCGCGAAGCGATCGCACAAGATTGCCAAACGCGTCGCGGGGTCGCAGTGAACCCCGATCACGTCATCGTCACCAGCGGCACCTCGCCCGCGATTCTCCTTTGTCTGAACCTCTTGGTCGACCCGGGCGACGAGGTGATTCTCGCGACGCCACACTACCCTTGCTACCCAAACATGATCTCGGTTTGCGGCGGCACGCCGGTGCTCGTACCGACCGGCCCCGAGGACGGCTTCGTGATGGATGTCGCCAAAATCCGAGCAGCCGTCACGCCGAGGACGCGCGCGATCTTCCTCGCCTCTCCCGCCAACCCAACGGGCGCCGTCCAACCGGGCGAAGTCGTCAAAGAGCTGAGCGAGCTCGGCATCCCCATCCTCTCCGACGAAATCTACGACGGTCTCACCTATGATGGCGCCCAGGTCGCCTCCCCGCTCGGCTTCACCGAGAACTGCTACGTGCTCGACGGCTTTTCCAAGCGCTATGCGATGACAGGGTTTCGCCTCGGCTACCTCATCGCCCCCGAAAACGCGATGAGGCCGCTGCAAAGCTTGATGCAGAGCTTCTTCATCTCTACCTCGCAGTTCGTGCAGCAAGCCGGCATCGCCGCGTTGGCGCACGGCGCCGAGCACGTGGAGCACATGCGCCAGCAGTACGCGATTCGACGGCGCATCCTCGTCGACGGCCTCCGAGAGATGGGCCTTTCCATCCCCATCGATCCGCCCGGCGCCTTCTACGTTCTGGTCGACATGCGGCACTTCGGACGCGATTCCTTGACCCTGGCCTTCGACATCCTCGAAAAGGCGCACGTGGCGCTGGGCCCGGGTCGCGATTTCGGAGAAGCCGCAGAGGGCTTCGTTCGGTTCAGCTTCGCCACGTCGCAGAAGCAGATCGAAGAAGGCCTGCGTCGCTTGGCGCGCGCCGTCCCCGAGCTCTGAGCGTCAGCCGTCCCCGCCAAGAGTCTGGATCAGCGCCGCCTCGTCGAGGATCGTGACGCCCAGCGTCTGCGCCTTCTCGAACTTGCTTCCCGGGTCGTCGCCGGCGACGACGTAGTCGGTCTTCTTCGATACCGACCCAGACACCTTACCGCCGGCTGCCTTGATGCGCTTCGTAGCTTCGGTTCGTTTGAGTGTCGGCAAGGTGCCGGTCAGCACGAAGGTCTTCCCAGCCACGGCTTCTACCGCACGCACGTCTGCGGCTTTCACGGAGAGGTTCACTCCCACCTCGGCCAGCCTAGCAAACACCTTTCGGACCGCCGGCGAATCGAGCTCGTGGAAAATGCTATCCGCCGACTTGCGCGCGAGGCCTTCGATTGCGCCACGCTCGGTCGATTTCGCCGGCGCCACCGTTTCAATCGCCTCTTCGTCCTCGGCCGCGTATCGCCCCGCAAACTCCAAGAGCGCTTCGGCGGTCTTGAAGTAGGCCGCCAAGTCCTCCGCCATGGTCTCGCCCACGTGTCGAATCGCCAGGCCGTGGAGCACGCGCGCAAGGCCCCGCTGCTTGGCTTCCTCGAGGCCGGTCTTCACCCGCTCTGCGCTCTTTTGCCCCATGCGGTCGAGCCCTGCGAGCGCGTCGACGTCGAGCCCGAACAAATCATCGGGCGAACGCACGCCCAGCTTGTCGACGACCTGATCGACGAGAACCTCGCCCATCCCGTCGATGTCCATCGCGCCCCGACTCGCGAAGTGACGCAGGCGCTCGCGTACCTGGTCCGGGCAGGCCGGGTTTGGACAGTAAACGAAAATCTCCTCGCTCACCGCCTCCGTCCCGCACGTCGGGCACACCGTGGGCGGCACGAAACGCCTCGCCCCGCGCTTGCGCTTGCTCTTGTCGACCTCGACCACCTGCGGAATGATCTCCCCGGCCTTCTCGACCAGCACCGTGTCCCCAACGCGGACGTCCTTTCGCTCGAGCTCGACGAAGTTGTGAAGCGAAGCGCGGCTCACCGTCGTCCCCGACACGAAGACGGGCTCGAGATGCGCAACCGGCGTGAGCTTGCCCGATTTGCCGACCGACACTTCGATCGCCAGCAGCTTGGTGGGCTTGCGTTCCGGAGCAAACTTGTACGCGATGCCCCAGTGGGGGTGATGCCCGGTGGCTCCGAGCCGCGCATACAAACCGAGGTCATCGATCTTGATGACCATCCCATCGATGTCGTAGTTCAGGCTTTCCCGCCGCGCCTGATAGTCGTCGCAGTACCGCAGCGCCTCTTCGTCGGAATCGGTTCTGAACACCTCGCTGATGTAGACGTCGGCCCCCCGGTCGCCCAACCACTGCAGAGTCTCGTATTGCGTCGGCGGCAGCTTCAACCCTTGGTCCCACGCCACTTGATAGAAAAACGCCCGAATCCCGGTGGCGTCGAGGCCAGTCGGGTCCTTGCGCTTCATCATCCCGGCGCAGCCGTTGCGCGGATTGATCAGCGGCTTGTCGAGCGTCGCATTGAAGCGCGCGAACTCCTCGAGCGGCCAATAGAGCTCCCCTCGAATCTCGAGCTCGCCGCGACCGGCCCGCGCGAGCTTCATCGGCACCGTCCCGAGCTGCGCGACCTGCTTGGTAATCACATCGCCTTTGCGGCCGTCGCCTCGCGTTACCGCGCGCCTCAACGCGCCGTCGGCGTAAAACACCGACACCGAAATCCCATCGACCTTCGGTTCGACCAGGACCGGCAGCGCTTCCACCTCGAGTTCCTTGATGCGTCTCCGAAACCAGGCCGCGAGCTGATCCGCAATCGGCATCGGCGCTCCACTGCTGTCGCGCCGGTTCGGGGATAGTTTTTCGAGCGAGAGCATCGGTACCCGGTGCTCCACTGTCTCGAAGCCCGCGGTGTGATCTTCCCCCGGCTGCGCATCGAGTCGTTCGGCCGGGTCGACGCCAAGCGAATCGGCAAGCTCGCGGTAGCGCTCGACCAGGTCATCGAACGCCGAATCCGTGATCTCGGGCGCGCCTGCCCGGTACGCGGCTTCGTGATAGCGAATCTGCTCGCTCAGCTGCCCCAGCTCGACCTCGTCCCGCGCTCGACCCGCCATCCCCAAACCTTGTCAGAATTGGCCTTCTTCTAAAGGAGATAGGTGTCTCCGACCCCGCTCCGAACTCACCTTTTGGGGTCATCTTGTGACATCGCCTCGCCCCTGAGGCAATTTGTTAAACAGGGGATGGACGGACAGGGGCAGCTTCTGCAGGACCGCGAGGCGGAACTGAAGGCGCGTCGCGACCAAATGCGCGGCGAGCAGATGCGGCTTCGCTCGCTCGCGGCCCTGCAGCACGTCCTCCCCGTCTTGGCGTTCATCTACGCAGCGGGCGCGGTGCTTTTTCTCTTGGCGCCGCCTTTCGTCCCCAACGGGCCGCACGTCTTGATCTGCACGGTGTCGGCGGCCCTGACGCTCCTGGTCTGGACCAGCATCCGCGTGGACGATCCTCGCTTCGACACGCCGGCCTCGGTCGCCACCATCTTGATCACCGCCGGCATGGGGCTCGCCATGCTCGCGGTCAGCGGTTCACTCAGCAACACGACGACGCTCGCGATCGCGATCATGGCCACGGCCGCAGTGACCTATCGTTTCTCTACCTATGTCGTCATGATCGTCGTTGCGCTTGCCGGATGGTTCCCGCTCGCCTTTGAAATCGGGAGCCGTGAAATCGGCATGGGGGTCCTTCAACTCGTTGCCGCCAGCACCGTGGGCGGCCTGTTCCTGTGGTCGCGCCGGCAGCTGATGTTCGGCCTCTACGAACAAGCCGAACAAGCCGACGCCATGCGGCACTTCGCAACGGAGCAATCCCGCACCTTGGAAGGCGCGCGCGATGCGGCCCTGGCGTCCGCGCAGGCCAAGGGGCAATTCCTGGCCAACGTGAGCCACGAGGTTCGCACCCCGCTCAACGGCATCCTCGGCCTGCTTCAGCTCATCGACGCGCGTGCCCTACCAAAACCGCAGGACGAATACCTAAACGAGGTCCACAAGTCGGGTCGCGCGCTCCTGGCGATCGTCAACGACTTGCTCGACCTTTCGAAAATCGAAGCCGGCGAAATGCGCCTCGAATCCGTGCCATTCGACGTCGTGTCCATGACCGAGGAAATCGCCGTCAACTACGCGTCGGCGGCGCAGGCCAAGAGCATCGAGCTCATTACCCATGTCGGCCCCGAAGTTCCGGCCGAGGTGTGCGGCGACCCCCTCCGCCTGCGACAGGTGATCTCCAATCTCCTCAGCAACGCCCTCAAATTCACCAAAGAGGGAGAGGTGGTCGTTGGCGTTCGCGTTCGCGACAGAGGCCCGTGGCACGTCGATCTCGAAGTCCGGGTCACCGACACCGGCGAAGGCATTCCCGACGCCGGGCTAGAAGGCATTTTTCGACCCTTCTCCCAGGCCGACGCGTCGACGACCCGCGAGCACGGCGGCACGGGGCTCGGGCTTCCGATCTGCCGGCAGCTCGTTGCCTTGATGGGAGGCGAGCTTCGAGTCGTGAGCACCGTCGGACAGGGCAGCACATTCTTTTTTGAAGCGCGCTTCGAGCTCGAAGAGAGACTCAGCGAAGAGCTGCAGGCCGTCACCGAAGCGCTCCACGGGATGAGGGTCTTGATTCTGGAGAGCAACAACCGCGCGCGCGAAACGCTGAGCACACAGCTCGAATCCTGGGGCATGAAACCCTGGGCGACGACGACATTCGACGGGGCGCTCAGCACCTTGCGTGTGTCGGAGCGACCCAACGTCATGTTGATCGACCTGCGAAGCCTCGGCACCGATTGGCGAAGCCGCATCACCGAGCTCAACACAATCGCGGCGAAAGAGGGCATCTCGCTGGTCGCCATCTGCTCCTACCGCCACGAAATCCGAGACCTGATGGAAACCGGAATCAGCGTGCACGTCGAGAAGCCGATTCGACGGGCGAAAATCATCGCCGCCCTCCTCGAGACGCTCAACCGGACGAGCGAGCCGGCAACTTCGTCGGAGCAAGCACTGAGCGCATCCTTGCCTCCCGCAGTGCCCGTGGAGTTGGAGTCCAATGGAATGAAGCTGCTCGTCGCTGAAGACAACATGATCAATCAGCGCGTGGTGGTCGCGCACCTACGGGCGCTCGGGTACGAGGTCGACGCGGTGAACGATGGCGTCGAGGCTCTCGAAGCTCTCAAAGACGAAGACCACTGCTACGCAGCCGTCATCATGGACGGACAAATGCCAAGAATGGACGGCTATCAGGCCGCGCGCGAACAAAGGGCGCGCGAGCTCTCGTCGGGCCATCGGCGTGTTCCGATCATCGCACTGACGGCGCACGCGATGATGGGCGACCGAAACACCGCGCTTGCGGCCGGGATGGACGACTACCTGACGAAGCCCTTCACGCGGAACGAGCTCCAAAAAGCGCTGAACCGCTGGGCGGCGCGACCCGCTGCCAGCATTTCGGAGTTTCCCTCGAATGCGCTCGACACCACGATCACCGCTCAGCTCTTGGAGCTCGACGAAGAAGACCCCGGCTTCGTCTCCGACGTCATCCAGAGCTTTTTTCACAACGCCGAGGAAAACGTCGCCCGCATGAAAGCAGCCGTCGAAAACGGAGACCTGAAGGCCTTGCACCTCGCCGCCCACTTGATTCGTGGCAGCAGTCAACAGCTGGGCGCAAGCAGGCTCGGCGCCACCAGCTCGAAGATCGAAACCACCCAATCCATTGCGGAAGCGGCGGCGTTGCTCGATGCCGTCGAAAGCGACCTCGACGGGGCCCGCGAAGCGCTCACGGCTCTCGCGGACCGCGCGCTCGACGCGGCGTCCTAGTCGGCGTCAGTTGTCTGCGGTGCCACAAAGATGGGCGGCATCGACGATCCAGCTATCGCGAATCGTGCGCTCGGGAACGCCGTCCACGTGCTCGACCAACCACTCGACGTCCGACGCTTCAAACCGGGCGATCTGATGGAAGTGGTAGATGCCGAGTCGGTTCAGCATCCGTTCGAGGCTCGGGTCAACGCCTTCGAGACGCTGCAAGTCGTCCCGCGGCCCAAACGGCTGCACCATGACCCAGGCCGGCGGGCGCGATTGGCCGCCGCTTCGAGCCTCGAGCTCTGCGTCCCGGAGCCGGCCCTTGAGACGTTCAATGTCTTCGAGCATCCGCTCGTGAATTCCGTGAAGCACCTCGATCTCGGTTTGCAACCGCATGCCGCGGGCCTCGGCTTGCCGCAGCGTCGTGTTGGCTTCGTCTCGTTCTTGAACGGCGATGCGAAGCTCGTGACGCAGGCCGTCGGCCGACTCGCGCGCGCTTGGCCGCTCCTCGAGCTCGACCACCGAAAGCCGTTCGTGGACTTCTTGCATCGCACGATTGCGCGCATCCAAAGTCGCGGTGAGCTGCCGCTTGGCGCGCTGCAGCGTCACGATCTGCTGCGTCACGCCGCCTAGCTCTCTTTGAAGCCCTTCGATGCGTGCGCCCTGCGTGTTGAGGTCTGCGCGCGCCTCCTCGAGCTCGTACTCGAGCGTCTTAGCCCGGACCGGAGCGACTAGTCGCCCCCAGAAAACCTGCCCGAGCCAGAGCAAGAGCGCCCCCAGGACCGCGGAAATCAGCAAGCCGCCGACCATCTGCAACATGAGATACGTCACGTCTCACCTCCCCCAAGGCTGTCCTCTCCGGCGACAAGCAGGCCCATGCGCACGACGCGCACCCCCCGGACCATGCGCACGATGCGCTCCGCCCGCCGCGCCTCCGACGCTGAAGAGACCTGGCCGCGAAGCTCGACGTCTCGTCCATCGACGACGGGCACCACCTCGTTGAAACCGGTGCGTTCGAGGACATCAGCGACACGCGTCGCGACGTCCCACTCGATTTGGTGGCGGGCCGGGCTGAGACAAGAGAGCCAGACGACATAGGCCAAGAAGCCTGCCGAAACCGTCCCAAACACTGCCTTCTTCCACATCGTGCGGTTTGCCTACGAGCCGCATTGAACTCGATTCGCAAAAAAAATGCCACGTTCCGACAAAGGCAAGCCGGCCCCTGCGCGAGGCAGCACACAAATCTGCCTGGTGCATCGCCCCATCGGGCGCCCGCCGGGGCAGGTCAGGAGTCGAAGTCGTGCCGCTCGATGATCTGAAAGAGGCGCTCCTGGCGATCGGCGGCCCAGGTGTAGAGCGCGACCGCCGACGCCGTGAAGACCACCTCGCGCAAGTTGATCGCCTGCGCCCAGCGAAGCGCCTCCCGACGTTCGGCGGCCTTCGCCCTGCGCTGAATTCGCGCCAGGGTCATGTGCGGAAGCGGCGGCCGGTTGTCCTCGGGAGCCCCCGCTGCCTTCAAGAGGGGATCCCTGGCCTCGGCGATCATCTCGCTCAGCGCGTCGCGCCCCGTGCCGACGATCGCTGCGAGGGCGGATGGTTTTCGGGGATGCCCAAGCGGCTCGACACCCGAGAACGACCCCTTTACCTCCCGAAACGAGTCGAAGTCCCCGATCCGGTCCCAGGCATTTCTCGCATCCGAGTCTTGCACCGCGCCGAGAAAGCCCAATGTAACGTGGAGGTCTGAGGTCGCGAACACGCGCACGCGGGCGGGCGGGGCCGTGCGCAGGTGGAGATTCCCCACTTGCATCGGAAACGCGATAAACCAATTAGCACCCATCCGGCCAGTCTAGGTCCAAGCGAGACGAGCCGCGAGAGCCGATGCCCATCACCGAAGCCTTCATCGAATCCCTTCAGGCCCACCCCCTCTACACCTGGGCTTTGCTCGGGATCGTCGTCCTCGGCATCGTGACCTTCGTCCTCTTGCTGTTCATCTCGGCGCCCTACGGCCGTCACCTGCGGCCCGGATGGGGCCCGACGGTCCAGGCCAGAGCGTTGTGGGTTCTGATGGAAGCGCCGTCGCCGATCTCATTCGCGGTCGTCTACTTCATGTCGGACAACGCCTTTAAGACAGTCCCGCTCATCCTCTTCGGCCTATACATGCTGCACTACGTGTACCGGTCCTTCATCTACCCGTTCCGGATGCGCGGAGGCCACAAGCGAAAGCCCATCATCACGGGCCTGCTGGCGTTCTCCTTCAATACAGCCAACGGCTCGACCAACGCCTTTGCAATCACCGAGCTGGCCCCGCACCTGCTGCGCACCGACTGGCTCAGCGACCCGCGCTTCATCGTCGGGATTCTCGTCTTCACAGCCGGCTACGCCATCAACCAGCAGTCGGATGCCATCCTCTTGAATCTCCGAAAACCAGGCGAAAGCGGCTATAAAATTCCCCACGGCGGCTTCTACCGCTGGCTCTCGAGCCCCAACTACTTCGGCGAAATCATCGAATGGGTCGGATTCGCGCTCGCCGCCTGGACCGTGCCCGCTTGGATCTTTGCCTGGTTCACCGCCACAAACCTCGTTCCGCGGTCTTTTTCCAACCATCGCTGGTACCGCGAGCACTTCAGCGACTACCCAAAAAGCCGCCGCGCGATCATCCCGTTCGTCCTCTAGCCCGTAGACTTGCGTCCCCGCCCGGATTGACGCGACAATAGGCGACCAGGGGCGCACATCATCGGGGAGGGATGCAAGGTGGCCGACAAGGATTCGAGCTCGCGTAAAGAACCGTCCGACCTGTTCAAGGTCGAGAGCGCCACACCGTCGATTGCGCCGGTCGACAAGATCGTCTTGCCGCCGGCCGAGGCGCTCAAGCGACGCATCCGCCGCTTCATCGCCGCTGGGATCGGCGCGCTGATCTTCTTTTTCATCGTGCACACGGTCCTCGGCTGGATTCACGACGCGCGCTTGGCCTCGTCTCTCGACGAGGTCATCAGCGACGCGAGCCCGGATGTCATCGACGGCGCGCTGTCGCTTCTTCGTGACGATCCAAACGACTCGGTGCGAGCGCGGCTCCTCGCGACCGCGGGCCTAGGCGGAGATCTCGACAAGCTGAAGCAAGCCGAAACGCTTCTCGCGGAGTCGGCGCAGCAGAACGATCCAGACCAGCGAATCGCCCGAATCTACGCGTTCCTTGCAGAAGGAGACCCCCGCGCCGCCCACGCCGAAGCCGAGAGGCCGGCCAAGTATTCAGACCAAGCCGATGCGTTCCTGCTCGGACGCGCCTGGACCGCCATCGCGCGCGGTCAATGGATGCAGGCGCTTCCCGACGCCGAGAAGGTCGTCGACGCGCGGCCGGGCGCACCCGAGCCCCTTGCGCTGCTCGCGCGAATCAAGGCACGCACCGAAAGCCCTGAAGCGGCGCTCGCGACGCTGGATGGCGCAAACACAGAAACCGCGGCAACGAAAATCGTGCGCGCGCAGATCGTCGGCCTGCTCCAGGGGAATGCCAGCGAGGCGCTCACACTCGTCGAGGAGGTGCGCTCCGATTCAGACGCGTCGGCGCTTCACAGGGCTTGGGCCGATTTGATCGAGGGCGTGCTCGCCTACCGGCAAGGCGCCATCGGCGTGGCGTTCGAGCATGCCCGCGCGGCAGCCGGCCCTGACCTTCGCGCCGATGAAACCCTCATCGTCGGAACCGCACAGCTCCTGCTCGCGCTCGGACGAACGAGCGAGGCAAAGGAAGTCCTCAAGCGGCTCTCGAGCGGACCGTCCGCAGACCTACCCACGCGCGCGCACGTGATCGCCTGGTGGTACGCACAGACAGGCGACCGGCGCGCAGGGCTCGCCACACTGAGCGGAGCGGGTTTTGGGCCTGAAAAAGAGGCCAAGCCCGCGTTTCGAGCATTGGTCATCGCAGAGCTCTTGAAGGACTCCCCGCGCGCCGCCGAGCGCAGTCGGGCCACCACGCTCTACCAGGAGGCCACCAGCGATTCGCAATGGGGCGTCGCTGCCTCCAACGGGCTTGCCAGCTCGCTCGTCGAGGATGGCAACAGTGAAGAGGCGATCGCGGTACTCGAAGCGGGGCTCGCCGCTGCGCCCAATCATCTCAGCTTGGTCGACGCGACGTCCCAGGCCTATGTCGAAGCCGGCCGACTTTCCGAAGCCGAGAAGGTGACGTCGGCCGCGCTCGCCGCGTTCGACGGCGAAGGTTGGGCGCATGGAAGTCACGCGCGGGTGCTATTGGCAAAGGGCGACGCCGCAAAGGCGGTGGCCGAGCTCGACCGCGCCGTCGAGCTGAGCCCGGGAGACGCCAGCCTGTACGCGCTTCGAGGCGACGCTACCCGCAAGGTCGGGTCCAACGATGAAGCCAACGCGGCCTACGAAAAAGCGCTCGCGCTCGATCCCGCTCAGCCGCGTGCCTTGTCCGGCTTTGCAACCCTCTTGATCGACACGGGGAACTTCGACCGCGCCGCAGAGGTCATCAAGCAAATGGACGATGCCAAAGTCCACGACCTCCGCGCCGATGAGCAGCGGGTTCGCTATCTGGTACTCACGGGCGCCGGCCAGAGCGGCATGTCGACGATCCGAAACGCGATCAGCCGTCACTCGAAGAACGTGGCGCTCCGTCTCGCGGGCGCGCGTGTCGCGCTCCAGGCCGAAGACTACGTCCGTGCCGGCACTTATTTTCAACAGGCCAAGCGCAACGGCGCAGACCCGCGTCTCGCCGACACGGCCTTGGCCCTCGCACAGCTCTACGGCCGCCGGAAGCTCGGTGCCGAAAACTCGCTCGAACGCGCGCTCGAAGCCGTCGATGCAGAGGGAAATCGCCTCACGGCCAGCCCGCAGGTTCAGGTCTGGGAGCTGATCGTCCGAGCCCGGCTCGCGCTCGCCGACGAAAAGCGGGGCCTGGCGGTTCGGTACGCGGCGCAGGCTCTCCAGACCATGCCGGACGACGCGGACGTCCACCTGCTGCGCGCCGACATCGAAGAAGACCGCGAGCGCTCGCCAGAGGCGCCGCTCCGAAAGGCCGCCAACGCGAAGGTGTCCATGCCGGTGGCCGCGGGTCGGCTCTCCGTTCTGCTCGGCCCGACCGAAGAAGGCTGCGAGATGGCGGCTCGCTACCTGAAGTCCAACCGGAGCGGCAAGCTCGCCAGTCGGGCCCGAGACCTGAGGCGTCAGTGCCAGTAGCGGTCGGCGTCTAGTCGGAATCCCCGAGCAGGCTCGACACCCGTTCGACCGCATCGATGTACTCGCTGACCATTTCTTCGATGACCTGCCGCGCAGGCTTGCGCGTATTCATCTGGCCGACCACCTGCCCGACCGGCGTGCCGAGAAGCGTGTCCGAACCTTCCGCGCCGGTCTGCGCAAAACGCGTGATGCGCTGGGTCGCCTCGGCTGTCGCCATGAACTGAAGCGGCATCGGCAAGTAGCCTGGGCAGTCCGGGTCCTCGTCCCAGGCGCGCGTGTAGGCCGTCTTGAGCTGTCGGGCGGGCTTGCCGCTGATGCAACGCGACCGGACCGTTTCGGTCGACTCCGCGACGAGCAGCTTGTCGACGAGCGAAGGAATCGAGTCGGATTCCTCGGTGGCGAGCCAAATCGAGCCGGTCCAAACGCCGGCGGCGCCCATCGCCATCGCAGCCGCCATCTGACGGCCCGAACCGATCCCGCCCGCGGCGAGCACCGGGGTCGGCGTCACCGCATCGACCACCTGCGGCAAGAGAACCATCGTGCCGATTTCGCCCGTATGCCCTCCCGCCTCGTAGCCCGACGCGATCACGATATCGACGCCGGCGGTCTTTTGCTTGATCGCCTGCCGAACCGTGCCGCAGAGCGCCGCGACCAAAACACCCTGGTCGTGCGCCTGGCTGATGATGTCTTCAGGCGGCGGCCCGAGCGCGTTTGCGATGAGCGCAATCGGGTGCTTCATCGCCACCTCGAAATGCGCGCGCCCGCCCGAGGCCGACCAGCCGAGCAGGCCT
>Ga0316197_10001475_pt1 | contig 16755 bp, 12 predicted proteins | sample OudBiesiAoxic_MG_FD_204939 | JGI IMG/M metagenome (GOLD analysis project Ga0316197, IMG submission 204939) | Coastal sediment microbial communities from Oude Bieten Haven, Netherlands - site A oxic | ecosystem: Environmental > Aquatic > Marine > Coastal > Sediment | place: Netherlands... | reverse complement strand
CAAGTGCGGCAAGGGCCCCGCGAATCTCCTCGCGAGCTCCCGGAGACCCGACCGCGGCGAGCACGTATGGGGCATCCTTCGAGGCCATGATCTCGAAGCCACCCGGATCCAGCACGGGCGCTCCATGAATTTCCTGGCCGATCTTCCGCGCGTCGAGGTCCACGAACGCCGTGACCGGGCGGCCCTGCCGGATGAGCTCGCGGGCCAGGGGTTTTCCGACTTTGCCGGCCCCCCAGACGACGAGGGGACGCGATGCCGGGAGAAAGGCCTGGTCGAGAAAGTGGACCTTGCAGCGCCGAAAAGCCCCAGCTGAATACCGATTCGAGGCGAGTGAATGACGGTCGGACCGCACTCGCCAGCGCAGCAAGGGCTCCGGGAGGTTCGCCATTCGCATTCCGGCGGCGTGCAACCTCAGGATCAGGTCGTAGTCCTCTGGCCAACCCGGATCGCGGTAGCCGCCGAGACCGGAGAGAACCGACCGGCGGATCATCAAGGTGGGGTGAGCCACCGGACACTCGACGAACAGGTCGCGCCACAGCTCGGCGGGATCGGAGAGCCCGTTCAGCCAGGCCTCGTATCGTCGGTAGCCTTCGCCGACTTCGGAACGAGGGAACATCTCTACCGCGGTTCCACACGCCCCGAGGTCCGGACGAGCCGCCAGGAAATCCCGCTGGAGTTCCAGGCGCCGGGGCCCGGCGATGTCGTCTCCGTCCATGCGGGCCAGGAGCGGGGCCCGGGAAGCGGTCGCCGCCAGATCGAGGGCGCGGACGAGTCCGTCTTCGGTCGTCCCGTCCTCCCCGCGCCGCGGGGACCCGGGGGCGACTTCGAGAACCCGCACCCGGTCGTCCCTGGCGGACCACCGACGTAGCAGCGCCCCAGTCTCATCGGTGGACCGATCGTCGACGGCCAGGACCTCGTAGTCCGGCAATGACTGCGCCTCGAGACTCCCGATGCACTCGGGCAGCCAGGCGGCCATGTTCCGGCACGGCAGAAGAACGGAGACTTCAGGCACGTTCAGTCCTCATCCGGCCCGGGCGTCGGAATCGCGCGTGGACGGCGCGACACCCTCCGCGGCGCGAGCGACCTCCAGGTGTTGAGCCAGGTATCTGCCCGTATGGGATCCCGGAGCATTCATGACGTCGGCCGGCGTCCCGGCCACGACGACGCGTCCCCCGGCGTCCGCCGCCTCGGGTCCGAGATCCACGATCCAATCCGCGGCGGCGATCACGTCCAGGTCGTGTTCGACCACGACGACCGTGTTCCCGGCCTCCACGAGTTGCCCCAGCACCCCCAGGAATCGCCCGATTTCGCCCAGTCCCAACCCGACGGTCGGCTCGTCCATGATGTAGATGCGCTGCTTCTTCGAGGAGCGCCGCGCGAGTTCCCGAGCCACTTTGAGTCGCTGCGCCTCACCGCCCGACAGCGTCGTCGCCGACTGTCCGAGCCGCAGGTACCCGAGCCCGACCCTCTGGAGCTGCCATAGCGCCTGTCCCAGGCGGTCCTGCCGGATGAAGAACCGGATCGCCTCGTCCACGGTCAGGTTCAGCACGTCCATGATGTTGCGACCGCGGTACCGCACCTCGAGGGTCTCGGGCTTGAATCGGCGGCCCTGGCACACCTCGCAGGGCATCGACACGTCCGCCAGAAACACCATCTCCACCACTTCTTCGCCGGCTCCCTTGCAGGCTTCGCACCGTCCTCCCTGGACGTTGAAACTGAAGTGGCCGGCCCCGAACCCGCGCCGCTTCGCCTCCGGTTGTTCGGCGAACAGGCGGCGAATCTCGTCGTATGCCTTGATATAGGTGATCGGATTCGAGCGCGGCGTGCGCCCGATGGGGCTCTGGTCGACCAGGACGACCTCCTCCAGCAGCTCGGCCCCGGCCAGGGATCGCCACTGTCCCACGGCTTCCCCCAGGTGGCGCCGGGTGGACGAGGTTCCGCGCAGGGTCTTCTCCAGGGCCCGATACAACACGTCGTGCACGAGCGTGGACTTGCCCGAGCCGGACACTCCGGTCACCACGGTGAGCCGCCCCAGCGGAATCGCGACATCGAGATCCCGTACGTTGTGTAGCGTCGCTCCCTCCAGCCGCAGCCACGCCCCAGAATGACCTGGCGCCCGGTGGGAGGATGGGAGCCGCTCGCGCAGGGCTCGACCCGTGGCCGTGTCCGCCTTCTCCAGGCCGGCAAAGGAACCGTCGAACACCAGCTCCCCGCCGTGCTCGCCGGCTCCGGGGCCCAGTTCGAGCACCTTGTCTGATCGACGCATCACCGACGTCTCGTGCTCGACCACCAGGACCGTGTTGCCCCGATCTCTCAACTGGCACAGGACCCCGAGAAACTGCTCGACGTCTCTCGGGTGGAGTCCTATCGTCGGCTCATCCAGGACATACAGGGTGCCCACCAACCGGCTCCCCAGGCTCCCGGAAAGACGGATTCGCTGCATTTCCCCACCCGACAGGGTCCGTGCCTGGCGATCCATGGACAGGTAGCCGAGGCCGACGGAAGACATGAACGCCAGGCGATCGGCAAGTTCACGGAGGAGCGTCTCCGAGACGCGTGCCTCGAACGGCGACAGGTCGAGCCCGTCCAGCCACTGCCTCAGCTCGTCCACGGTGAGCGCCGCCGCCGCGGCGATGTCGAGCCCCCCCACGCGCACGTGCAGCGCCGCGGGTTGGAGCCGGGTGCCCTCGCAACGATGACAACTCTCCGGTAGCTGGTACTGCCGGAGGAAGACACGGATGTATTGCTTGTATCGCTTTCGCTCGCGGGAGCGCAGGAACGGGATCATTCCGATGAAATCGGGCGAGCCATTCAGCAGCTCCTCGCGCAGCGACTCGGGCAGCGCTCGCCAGGGAAGGGTCGGGTCCACACCTCGACGCGCCGCCAGTTCCAGTACCTCGGCCGCTTCGCGGTAGTAGCGAGGTTTCGTCCACGGGTCGAGCGCGCCATCCACCAACGGTCGGTCGGGGTCCGGCACGATCAGCTCGAGTGCGTACTCGAGGGTGGCCCCGAAACCGTTGCACACCGGACACGCGCCGGTCGGGTGGTTGAAGCTGAACAGTATCGGCGTGGGGTCCGGGAACTCACGGCCGCAATCCGAGCAGCGGAATGCCTCCGCGAAGGGGATTCGCTGCTGCACTTCCGAGGCGTGCCCACCCGTGCGCAGAACCACGAGCACCTCGGCGAGTCCGTGTCCCTCCGCGAACGCGCCGGCCAGTGAGTCGGACAGTCTCTCCCGGCTGTCCTCCGCCACGGATACCCGGTCCACGACGACCAGCACCTCGCCGGCCGAGTCGAGGCGCGACGCGTCGGCCGGCGGCGACTCGTCCCCGTAGTCCAGGTCGTCCACGTGGTGCTCGGCCCCATCGATCATCACCCGCACCCAGCCTCGGGCACGGAGGTTTTCCACCGCCGCCTCGTGCGTGAGCCCGGTGCTGCGTTCGAGCGGAAACGTCACGTAGACGGGCGTGTCCGCGGGGAGAGCCAGGACCTCGTCGGTGGCGGACTGCACGGTATCGGGAACGACGCGCTTGCCACAATCCGGGCAGACCGTATGCCCCACTCGACTCCACAGCAGACGCATGTAGTCGTAGGTCTCGGTCGTGGTGCCCACCGTCGAGCGGCTCGACTGCACCGTGTTTCTCTGATCGATCGCCACGGAGGGAGCGACGCCGTCGATCCAATCCACGGCCGGCTTGGGCATTCGTTCCAGGAACTGTTTGGCGTAGGTCGAGAGGGATTCGACGTACCGGCGCTGGCCCTCCGCGTAGACCGTGTCGAACGCCAGGCTCGACTTTCCGGAGCCGCTGGGTCCGGTCAGCACGGTAAGCGCCCGGTGGGGGATTTCGACGTCAACGCCCTTCAGGTTGTTCTGCCGGGCGCCGCGTACGCGAATGGAGGTCAGCATGCGGCGATGATGAACCCGGGACGGGGGAGCGTCAAACGACCCGGGTGGAACGCCACCCTCATGCCGGGTATGTTCGGGGAGCCTGACCCTCGAGCATCGGAGAATCGACCCTGCAGACATCGCCGGAAGGGCCCGTCCAGGAAGAAGAAGCGCTGGGCAAGGCATACGACGCGCGCCTCATGCGGCGGCTGCTGATGTATCTGCGCCCATATCGGTGGTACGTGGCGACGGCCGTCGGAATCCTCATCGCCGCCTCGGGCCTCGCCCTGGTCGGACCGTGGCTCACGAAGATAGCCATCGACCAGGCTTTTCCGGCCGGAGATCTGCGGCTGCTGGCCCTCCTTGCCGTCATCTACGTGGGCTCCATGCTCGTGGCCGCGGTGCTCGAGTATGCCCGCACGCTGCTGACGACCTGGATCGGCCAGCGAGTGATGGAGGACCTGAGGGGCCAGATCTTCGGCCATCTGCAACGCCTCGAGCTGGCGTTCTTCGATCGAAACCCCGTGGGCCGGCTCATGACGCGGGTCACGAGCGATGTCGAGGCCCTGAACGAGATGTTCACTTCGGGCGTGGTGACGATCTTCGGGGATGTGTTCACGATCGGCGCCATCGTCACGGCGATGCTGATCCTGGATTGGCAGCTGGCCCTGGTGACGTTCACCGTCCTGCCGATGGTCTTCTTGTCCGCCTGGCTGTTCCGGACGCGGGTGCGGCGGGCTTACCGGGACATCAGGCTCCGCCTCGCGCGCATCAACGCGTTCCTGCAGGAGCGGATCACCGGGATGACCGTGACCCAGCTCTACCGCCAGGAAGAGCAGACCTTCGACCGTTTCGAGGAGATCAACAGGGACCACCTGTCCGCTCACCTCAAGTCGATCACGTACTACGCGCTGTTCTTCCCGACGGTGGAGATCCTGGCCGCCGTGGCGATGGCTCTGATCATCTGGTACGGCGGATCGGAGGCGCTGCGCGGCGCCATGACCGTGGGCACGATCGCTGCGTTTCTTCAGTACGCGAGGCGTTTCTTCCGGCCGATCCAGGATCTGTCTGAGAAGTACAACATCCTGCAAAGCGCGATGGCCAGTTCCGAAAGGGTGTTCAGACTGCTGGACCGTGAACCTCACCCCGTCGAGTCCGAGCCCGAGGTCGCACAGGCCGGCCACGCGCTGGCGGGCGCGGAAGGCGTCTCGACCGGCCTGGCGATAGCGGCCGTCCCGACCCGGGGAGGGCGGATCGAGTTCAGGAACGTCTGGTTCCGGTACGGCGACATTGAGACCGACGCTGCGCCCCTCGACGCGGAGGATGTCGACTGGGTGCTGAAGGACGTGTCGTTCACGGTCGAGCCGGGGCAGCGAATCGCGATCGTCGGGGCCACGGGGGCGGGCAAGTCGACCCTGATCAACCTTCTGATGCGCTTCTACCGCCCACAGCGGGGGACCATCTTCCTCGACGACACGGAGGTCTCGCTCGTCCCCGCGTCGGAGGTGAGAAGCCGGATGGGGCTGGTGCTCCAGGATGTCTACCTGTTCTCCGACACCGTTCTCCGGAACATCGACCTCGGCCGGCCCGGCGTCGGCGCGCACGAGGTGGAGGAGGCCGCGCGCCGGGTCGGAGTGGCGGCCTACGTGGACCGTCTTCCGGGCGGGTACGAGCAGCGACTCGGCGAGCGGGGCAGCACTCTCAGCGGCGGCGAGCGACAGCTGCTCAGTTTCGCGCGAGCCCTTGCCGGCGACCCGGACCTCCTGATCCTGGATGAGGCCACGAGCGCCGTCGATTCAGAGATCGAGGCCCGGATCGAGATGGCCCTCGAGGCGTTGATGGAGGGTCGCACGAGCCTCGTGATCGCACACCGCCTCTCGACGATCCGGAACGCAGACCGCATCCTGGTCATGCATCATGGTGAGATTCGAGAAACCGGAACACACGAGGAGCTTCTGGAACTGGGTGGACTGTACACGCGCCTGTACCGACTCCAGTTCGCCGGATCGCCGAGCGCCGCATGAGTGACATCCTGGACTTCGTGGTAGGACTGGACTCGCGGTGGGTGCTGGCGGGGCTGCTCGCCGTGCTCGACGTGTGGGCGATCGGGATGATCGTTCGGGCGCGCCCGGCCCTGAAGGTAGGGATCCTGTGGAGCGGGATCATCATACTGTGTCCGATCATCGGGCTGCTGTTCTGGTACGCCCTCGGGCCGAAGCCCATCCCGCGCGGGGCGACGCGGGGAAACTGAGTCAGGTGGCTGGCTTTTCGTCCAGGAGGTCCACGACCAGGTGGGCTGAGGCCGCCGTGGCGCCCCTTCCGCTCTCCACGTAGCGCCGGGCCTCTGCGCCCATATCAGCTCTGCGGCCTGGATCACCCGACAGGCCTGAGAGAATCGAAGGTACGAGGTCAGGCTCCGCCTCCACGGCGATCCCCCTCTGAACCATCTGGCGGGCCTCCCATCGGTCGTACACCGGGCCGAACAGAACGGGCAGCCCGGCCGCCGCCGGCTCGACCACCGAGTGCAGGCCCTCGCCACCGATCCCTCCGCCGACCCAGGCCAGGTCGCATTCCAGGTACAGCTCGGCGAGGAACCCTACCGCGTCCACGATCAGCGGGGGCGGCATTCCCGACCCGCGGCTCGGTGCGCCCCCCGGGGCCGGACCGGCGGACCAGAGACGTGGCTCGACTCCGAGGTGCTCGAGGCACAGGTCGCGGATCCGCTTCATCGCTGACGCATCCGGCTCGTGGGGCACGAGGATCAGCTCCAGGTCGTCGTCCGCTCCCGTCGGCCGCGATGCCACGAGCACGGCCGCCGCCTCGACCAGGACCCTCTCGTCCTCGGGCCACGTCGATCCTGCGCACAGACGCACCAGCCCCGGCGTCCGATCCGGAAGGCGGTGGCGGGTGGCAGAGCTTGCCCGCCGGGCCCGGTCCACTCTCTCCAGGGCCCGTTCGAACGAGGCATCCCCCGTGACCTGGATCGCCTCCTTCCGCGTTCCGAGCAACTCGAGTCGTTCGATTTCCTCCTCGGAGACCGCGCCCACGGCGTCGAGTCGGCCGTAGCTCGGGACCAGGAGCTGCCGCCCGGGGCCCCTGAGTCGGCTGCTGCTCGGCCGGACCGTGGCGTTGATCATTCCCAGGGGTATCTCAAGCTCCGCCGCGGCCCGCGTGAGGGCAGGCCAGGCGTCCAGCTTGGCGAACACCATGGCGTCAGGCCGGGAACCTTCGAGCGCTTCACGACAGGCCGCCATCGTCTCGAGTGGCGGATATCCGGCGTAGTCCGCCGCCAGCTCGTCGAGGACGCTCTCGGCGGAGGGAGAAGAATAGCTGACCAGGAGCTGAAGGTCGGGCCGTTCCGCGCGCACACGGTCCACCACGGGGATCGCTCCGGCCAGTTCGCCCGCCGAGGAGCCGTGCAGCCAGAGCAGCGGGCGGAATGGATCGCGCTCGCGCTCCGCCCAGCGCACGATGTCGCCGGCCGCCGCCCGACGGCCCTCCACGGCGGCCGAGACCTTGGGGGAAGCGGCGCCGAAAGCCGGAAGCAGGGGCCTCAGCGCGTTGACCGCCACATTGTAGAGGTTCTCGAGCAGGCTCACGGGTCCTCTGGGGTCCGGTGCCCGGCCAGGCGCCTTCTCCGGTCCTCCGGTCCACTCCCGGAAGCTCTCGGGTCCCGACCGTCCACGTACTGATCATTATAGTACGGCAATCGTCCATGTCAGGTACAGGATCGACCCTGGCCGACCTCGACGTCGCGGACGGGACTCGCTGCACCCATCCGGAACGCGGTATCATTCTCAGCGAATCCAACCCCCGTGAGGAGCGCGTGCGCTACATAGGAAACAAGACGAAGCTCGTCCCGTTTCTTCTCGAGACGATCGGCGAGCTGGACCTCGCACCGGGGGTGGCCTGCGATCCGTTCGCCGGCACCGCGAGTGTCGGGCGCGCGCTCAAGAGCGCGGGTTGGCGCGTGCACTGCGGCGATCTCCTTGCGGTGTCCTACGCGTACCAGGTGGCGCGGGTCGAGCTGGACCGCACCCCCCGCTACCCGGGAGTCCTCTCGGGAGGAAGCGCGAGTCGGAAAGCCATGAGCTACGGGGCCGTTCTTCGCGTGCTCGAGGCCCTTCCCCCCAGGCCCGGCTTCGTCACCGAACACTACACGCCGGCCGGCGAAGACGGGCGTGAGCATGGTCGCATGTACTTCACGCCGGAGAACGGCGCCGCGATCGACGCGATGCGGGAACGAATCTCGGACTGGCGCCGTGACGACCTGCTCGATCGTGCGGCGACGCAACTTCTGCTGGCCACCCTGATCCAGGCCGCGGACCGGGTCGCGAACACCACCGGGGTCTACGCCTCCTTCGTGAAGACCTGGCAGCCCAACGCAACGCGACGAATCAACCTCAAACCGTTGAGGCCGACCGTACCGCCGGCTTCCTCCGCACTGGGGTGTACGGCGTTCTGCGGACGAGCCGAGACCTTGCTGGGGCAGGCCGGACCGTTGGACCTGCTGTACCTGGACCCGCCGTACAACGAGAGGCAATATCCGGGCTATTACCACTTGCCAGAACTCCTGGCCCAGGGGTGGGAGCCTCCCCCGGAGCTCCGGGGCAAGACAGGGCTGATTCCGGATCGCGACCTGCGCTCCGACTGGTGCCGCCGGGGACGGTGTGAGGCGGCACTGCGCTCGATCCTGGACCTGGCCGATGCCCGGCACGTGCTGCTCAGCTACAACGACGAGGGTCTGTTGCCGCGCGAGTGTATCGAGGATGCGTTTCGTGGGGCTGGAGACCCTGACACCTTCCGGGTGTTCACTCGAGGGTATCGACGGTATCGCAGTGACTCCGATGGGCCTGGCCGCCAGTACAGGGGGGACGCCGTCCGGGAACGGGTGTACTACGTGAGGAAGCCGTGACGCCCCGTCCAGCGCGCCGCCAGGGCACCAAAGGGAGTCCGGAACGTATAGCCAGCATGACACGGAAACGCCTGCGCCATTCACTCTGCGTGACAAGCATCGCCGCCATGGCATTACTCACGGCCTGTTCCCCGGGCTACGTACTGCGTGCGGGCTGGGAGGAAGCGAAGATCCTCACGGCCCGCCGACCGATCCACGAGATCGTGCACGACACCACGGCTTCGGCCGAGCTGCGCGGAAAGCTCAGGCTGGTGCAGCACGCCCGCGAGTACTCCGAGCGGACTCTCGAACTGGTACCGGGGGATGCGTTTACCAGCTACGTCGAGCTGGAACGGGACACGCTGCTGATGGTGGTCAACGCAGCGCACGAGTTCGAGCTTCGGTGGAAGACCTGGTGGTTTCCGATCGTCGGGCGCCTGCCCTACAAAGGGTACTTCGACTTCGAGAAGGCCCGACGAGAGGCAGAGAAGCTCGACGAACAGGGATACGACACCTGGGTCCGGCCGTCGAGCGCGTTCAGCACTCTCGGCTGGTTTCCCGACCCGTTGATGTCGACGACACTGCGGGCCGACAGCGTCGGGATCGTGGAGACGGTGGTCCACGAGATCACTCACAACACGTTCTTCCCGAAGGGACAGGCCCGATTCAACGAGAGCTTCGCCAACTTCGTGGGCCACCGTGGGGCCATCTCGTTTTTCTGTGACGGGATCGCCGACGAGGAGTTGTGCGAAGCGGCCGAGGACCGCTGGCATGACATCCGCGTGTTCGGCCGGTTCTTCCACTCTGTACTCGACCCGCTCCAGGCGTTGTTCGCTTCGGATCTGCCGGCCGACGAAATGCGTACGGAGAAGGCGAAAATTCTGCGGGACGCAGCGGAGCGTTTCGAAGCCGAGGTCCAGGCCGAGTTCCGGTCCGGACGGTACCGCGGATTGGATCCCGAGCGAGTCAACAATGCCTGGCTGCTGTCCCGGATGCTCTACTACACTCGCCTGGACGACATGGAAGACCTGTATCAGCAGTCGCGCAGCCTGACGTTGGCCGTCCGCGAGGTGATCCGGGAGACGGGGAGCGGGGACCCCTGGGAAGCCCTCGACCGACTCCTCGCCCGACCGAAGGCAGTAGCCGCGGTTCCGCGGCCGGCTAGTGCGATCGACACTGCGGCTCGCTAGGTTCGAGCGCCATGTACCAGAGCATCCTGATCGGAGTCGACTTCTCCGACTCGTCCGTTGAGACCGTGCGTTGGGCCGTGTCACGCTTCCCCGAAGCGGACATCATCCTGTTTCACGCCATCGAACGCCTCGGCGTTCCCGGTTACCTGACCCGCGAACTCGGGCCGAAGCTCGGCATGGTCCAGGAACGCGAACTCGACGCCCGGGCCAATCTCGAAGAGATCGCGGCGCAGTGCGGCATCGATGCGAGGGTGGAAGTCCGGGCTGGCTGGACTCCGGAGGCCCTGGTTGCCGTGGCCGAGGAGATCAAGGCCGAACTCGTAGTCGTGGGGGCCCACCAGAAACGGATGTGGCCGTCGGACGAAATCGGGAACACGTGTGTCGCCATCGTCCGCAAAGCCACCGTTCCTGTCCTGGTGTGGAGACCGATCCGCCAGGAAAAGGACAAGACGATCCTCGCGGCCCTCGACCTGAGGGACGGCAGTGCCCCGATCGCGGCTACCGGGGCCCGCTACGCTTCGTATTTCGACACACGCCTGGTGCTGATGCACGCCATGCCCGGTACCCTGCAGGCGTACGTGCGAGTGGTCAGTTCACCGACCAAGGCCGACGAGACCATCCGGCTCCTGGAGCAGCGCGCGCGGGACGAGGCCCTCGCGCGGGTCCCCACAGAGTTCAACGAAGGGATTGAGATCCAGACCGCGATCGTGCGCGGCCGACCGGTCGTTCACCACATCCTCACCGTGGCCGAGACCGAGGCCGTCGACTTGATCGTCATCGGCAAGTACCACGCACCGGGGCTCAAGGGCCGCGTCATCCTCGGCGGTATCACGCGGCAGATCATCCAGGGAGCGAACTGCTCCGTTCTCACCGTGCCGGTCTGACCCCGTGTCCGAGACCGACGTCCCTGCCCCCGGTACCCTTACATGCGTGAGGTGCGGAAAGCCCGGCCGGGAACCCATCTCCAGGCCGCCGTTCCCGAACGAGCTGGGGCAAAGGCTGGTGTCCGAGATCTGCTCGGAATGCTGGGACGAGTGGAAGCAGCGGCAGATGCTCTTGATCAACCACTACGGACTGAACGTGCGCGACCCGCAAGCCCGCGAGTTCCTGGTGACCAACCTGCGCGCCTTCCTGTTCGCCGAAGGGGACGAACAGGCGGAGATCGACACCTCGCGCGAAGGAGACGTCAACTGGTGACCACGAGGTTCAGCATCCGATCGGGCACGTGGATCGTCTTCCGGATGGATCCTTCACCGATGTGACGTTGCACGGACTCGTCCGCCAACGCCGCGGCCTTCGCCACTTCTTCGCTCGCACCCCGCTCCAGAGAGATCGTCGCCCGAAGCTTACCGTTCACCTGGACCGGGATCTCCACCGTGTCCGTGGCCAGTTTCTCGGGGTCGAACGTCGGCCACGAAGCGTGATCGAACAGGCTCGACTCACCGCCGAGCTGCTCCCATAGCTCCTCCGCGAGGTGTGGTGCGATGGGGCCCAGCATGATCACCAGCGGCCGGACTTCGTCGAGCGTGGGCACCCTGCCCGAGGCCCGAAGAGTATTCAGGAGCTCCATCAGGGCTGCGATGGCCGTGTTGAACGACAGGCCGGCGAAGTCGTCCGTGGCCTGGCTTATCGTCTGGTGAACCGCTCGCTCCACGGCCGCGTCCGGGAAACCGGTGGCCCCCTCCTCCACCGCAGCCTCCACGGCGTCCGTCACGCGGGAGAGGAACCGCTGTGGTCCTACGATTCCGCTATCCCTGAAATCACCACCCTCCTGGTACGGTCCGAGGAACATCAGGTACGTGCGGAAGGTGTCGGCCCCGAACCGGGCAATGTATTCGTCCGGGTTGACGACGTTGCCCTTCGTCTTGGACATCTTGGCGCCCTCCCGGATGATCAGGCCGTGCTTCCGGAAGCGCAGGTACGGCTCCTCGAACGGGACGTGCCCCAGGTCGTGCAGCACCATGGTGATGAATCGCGAGTACAGAAGGTGCAGTACGGCATGCTCTTCCCCGCCGATGTACATATCCACCGGCAACCAGCGGTCCGTGCGCGCGGGATCGATAGGATGGTCGTCGAAGTCCGTGCTCGGATACCGCAGGAAATACCACGAACTGTCGAGGAACGTGTCCGACACATCGGTCTCCCGACGCGCTTCACCTCCACACGAGGGGCAGGTCGCGAGGTAGAACGACTCGTCCTTGGCGAGCGGAGCGATTCCGTCGTCGCCCGGCTTGAAGTTCTCCAGGTGCGGTAACACGACCGGCAGGTCCGCCACGGGCACCGGCACCGTCCCGCACGCGTCGCAATACAGGATCGGGATCGGCGGGCCCCAGTATCGTTGACGCGAGATGCACCAGTCGTGCAGGCGATAGTTCACCTTGGGCTCAGCAAGCCCCTGCTCTCCCAGCCAGGCGACGATCTTCTCCGATCCCTCGGACGCCAGGAGGCCGCTGAATTGGCCGGAGTTGATGAGCCGCTCGTCGTCGGAGTGCTCCACGAAGGCCTCGTCGCCGAGGTCCAGCTCGACGGACGATGGATCGGTCAACCCGGCGAACACCTCGGCCGGAGCCACGACGGGAAGGATCTCCAGCCCGAACTGGCAGGCGAACTCGAAGTCCCGCTGGTCGTGCCCGGGAACGGCCATGATCGCGCCCGTGCCGTATTCCATGAGTACGTAGTCGGCGATCCACACCGGGATGTTCTCACCGGTCGCCGGATTGACCGCGTAGCCTCCGGTGAACACTCCGGTCTTCGTCCGATCGTCGGCCTTCCGCCTCTCGACCAGGTCGATCGCCGCGGCCGCTGATCGGTACACTTCGACCTCCGAACGCTGATCCTCGGTCACCAGCTCGTCGACCAGCGGGTGTTCAGGCGCGAGGACCATGAACGTGGCGCCGAATATCGTGTCCGGCCGGGTCGTGAACACCTCCAGTGTGTCGTCGCCGTCACCGGCCAGGAGGAAACGGAGGAGGGCGCCTTCCGAGCGGCCGATCCAGTTCCGTTGCGCCATCAGAGTCGACGGCGACCAGTCGATCCAGTCGAGGTTCTCGAGCAGGCGCTCCACGTACTCCGTGATGCGGAAGAACCACTGGCTGAGAAGGCGTTGCCCGACCTCGCTGCCGCAGCGCTCGCACTTGCCACCCTCCACCTGCTCGTTGGCCAGGACGGTCTTGCACGAGGGGCACCAGTTGACCGGCGCCTCTTTCTTGACCGCGAGGCCCGCGTCGTAGAGCTGCAGGAAGATCCACTGGGTCCAGCGGTAGTAGTCGGGGTCCGTCGTATCGACCGTGTGAGACCAGTCGAACATGATGCCCGAGCGCTCCAGCTGTCGCGTGAAATTCGCGATGCTCCGCGGAATCAGGTCCATCGGATGAGCGTTGACCTTGAGCGCGTAGTTCTCGGAGTGGATGCCGAACGCATCGAACCCGATAGGCTCGAAGACGTTCTTCCCCAGCAGCCGCTGGTAACGTGCGTGGAAATCCGCGCCCGTGAACGCATACAGGTTCCCGACGTGCAGGCCCTCGGCCGAGGGATACGGAAACATCATCAGGTTGAAGAACGGGTTCGGCGCCCCGTCCATATCGGGCTCGTTGATTCCTCGGGCCGTCCAGTAGGCCTGCCACTTTTCTTCCAGCGTCGTCGGATCGTACATATCTCACTGCCGGCGCTATCCGGCCTGTCAAATCTCCGGGGTGGCCGTCCGGCTACGGGGTACTTCGGCCGGCGGCGCTCGAATGCCAAGCGGGGGATTATGGGACGGCTCTTCCCCGGTCACAAGCTGGAGGTCGAGCAGGGTCGTGCCTTGCTCCAACCCGACCTCACGCCTAGGCTAGGCTCTCATATGAAACAGACCACGGAAATCGATGGTTGGCTGAGCCCCAGCGTGGCCCTCGTACTTCTCGAGTCACTGCGCGACGTGGACACGCCGCCGGAGGTGCTCGAGGACGAGGCGTTTCACATCAGCCTTCCGCGGCGTCTCGGCCTCAGCGACGTCATCGACGGGCAGATGCGACGCTACGCCGACATGCGGAAGCGAAGGCGTCAGCTGGAAGCCAGTGAGTTCCTGGATCTGCTTCGTCTCATCGCTCGGCGCCCTGACGCTCGCATGGTCTTTGAGGCCGCCGGAGACCGGCTAGGGTCGGAGTACATCTCGCGAACCCCGCACGCCGCGGGCTTCGCGCGGCGGCTCTCACCGGCGGGATTCCGACGGCGTTCGCTTCTGCGCCATCTTCGGCGGGTCGCCGAATCTCTCAGCCCGGGCAGTGCGATCCGGTCCGACAAGACGGACCCGTCGATCACGGTGGCGCATTGTCTTCCGGCGGTGGCCGATGACACCGGGTCGGCCTGCGGGATCATCACGGCTGCGTTTACGGCGTGCGCTCACGGCCTGGGAGAATCGACGCCGGTTCGTCACCCACGCTGCGAGAGCCTGGGAGACGACCAGTGCCTGTGGGAGGTCGCACCGCTGCAGAACTAGCGCGGCGGCGATTCTCCTCCGTCGGGCTTACGATCCTCCGCGCTACACGGCTCCACGTGAATCACGGCAGCGGAGAAACCCGCATCCTCTACGAGTCGGCGCTCCACCGCGTCTGCCACCTGGTGGCCCGCTTCCACGGTTCGCTCGCCGTCGACTTCTATCGTGAGTTCCACGAACGCGGCGCCCTCGAGATCCCCCCGGCTCCGCACTTCGGTTACATCGCGAACGCCGGCCACGTCTGAGACGAAGCGGTGGATCCTGGCCGCGTCGATGGCAGCCTGGTCCACGAGGGAGGGAATGGCCTGCCTGAGTATCTCCCAGCCGCTGTGGGCAATGAGAAGCGCCACGATGATTCCGAGCCAAGCATCGGCCGCCGTCCAGCCCCGGCTCACGATGAACAGGCCCCCCAGGACCGACGCGGTGACCAGCACGTCGGCGCCGGTGTGGCGGGCGTCAGCCTTGAGAAGCACGCTGTTGAGTCGTTTCCCGGCCCGATTCTCGGTCCACGCCACCGCCACGTTGACGGCCATCGTGCCCAGGAGCACGGCGAAGGTGAGCGGCTCCAGGCGGGGGGGCGCCGGGTCGCCGAGCAATCTTCCGATCGCGGCACTCACCAACTCGAAACAGGTGATGGAGAGGAAGGCTACGACGGCGAGCGCGCCGAGCACTTCGAACTTCGCGTGGCCGTAGGGGTGCTCGTCGTCCGGTGGAGCGGACGCGGCTTTCACCGCCGCGAGGCCGACCACGTTGTTGAGCGCGTCCACCCCTGAGTGGGCGGCGTCCCCCAGGACCGCCAGGGAGCCCGATCGCAGGCCGATCCAGACTTTGGCGGCGATCACGGCGAGATTGGCGAGGAGGACAGCCCACAGTACCCGGCGAACCGCTGCGTGCCGGTCCGGAATCACCGGCGGGACCAGCGCCCGGTACCGGGTCTGCGGCCACTCCCCCTGCGCCGGGATCCGCCCATTCGATCCAGCAGAATGCGGATTGGAGCCTTACGCGGAGCCTTCGCCCCCGTGTCCTCGTAGCGGTCGTACAGGCCCGGGTAACCGAGGCCGATCCACAACCCGACCGCCAGAGCAAGGACGCTCGCGACAATCAGAAGTATGAGAAAAGTCTGGTCGCTCATTCATCCATCTCCGGGTTCCGCTGCACCGCCGCTTGAACATGTAATGTCACGCCCCGCTGACCGAGCGCAACCTAGTGCGGCCCGGGAGGTCGACCGATCTCGGCCTGCTTGCACATTCGCCCAGGGCAGGCCAGCTTTTGAGGAAACGTCGGCGCGTCGGGCCGGCGTCGTGCCGGACCCGGCAATTTCAACTTCAGGAGAGGTCACCGTGGGCAACTCCGACTTCCTTCGCGGCTCCTTACGTCGGACCGCGAGAGCCAGCCTCGCCATGCTGGGGCTTGCCGCTTTTGCGGGCGGCTGTGTGGACGAAGACACCGTATACAACGACCGGCCGTTCGGCGATGACCCGCCGGCGTCGGCGGGTGGGATGCTGGGGTATTTGCAGGGACAGGCGGGAGAAACCACCTGCGCCCAATGCCACGCCACGCCCAGCTCGACCTGGGCCACGACGGCGCATGCCGACGCGTGGAACGGCCTGCAGGACAGCGGTCACGCGCAGGAGTTCTGCGAGGCCTGCCACAGCGTCAGTGAGCTGGGGAACGCCGAGACGGAGCCGGTCGGTTGGACGGCCACCGCTGACGCCCGCTACGTCGACGTGCAGTGCGAGTCCTGTCACGGACCGGGAGCCACGCACGTGGCGGATCCCGAGGCGAACCAGCCCATTCCGTCGCTCGCGGTCGGCTCGGACCTCACGAACGGCTGCGGCGAGTGCCACAACGGAACGCACCATCCGTTCGTCGAGCAGTGGGAGATGTCGAAGCATTCCGAGGTCATCGGCTTCGCCGCGGCCCGCCCGGACTGCGCGACGTGCCACCGCGGCCAGGGCACGCTCCTTTCCTGGGGCGTTCGCTCCAATTACATGGAGCGGGATTCCGAGGAGCCCCTCGCAGTCGTCTGCGGCGTGTGCCACTCGATGCACGACAACACCTTCGAGGGCCAGCTCCGTTTCCCGGTCAATACGCAGGACGTAGAGCTCCACCTGTGCGCGCGCTGCCACAACCGGCGCTCCGTGCCGGACGCGAACGATTCGCACGGCCTGGCACCACACTCGCCGGAGACGGAACTGCTGGTCGGTGAGGCCGGGTGGATTCCGCCAGGCGCCGACCTGGACTACGGGGCGATCGTCGCCTCGCACGGCACGGCGAACAACGAGAAGCTGTGCGCGACCTGTCATGTGGC
>Ga0316197_10001474_pt1 | contig 16760 bp, 13 predicted proteins | sample OudBiesiAoxic_MG_FD_204939 | JGI IMG/M metagenome (GOLD analysis project Ga0316197, IMG submission 204939) | Coastal sediment microbial communities from Oude Bieten Haven, Netherlands - site A oxic | ecosystem: Environmental > Aquatic > Marine > Coastal > Sediment | place: Netherlands... | reverse complement strand
CCCGCAACAGGTCCACCTGCTGGCGGTCCAGGTTCGTCTTGGTCTCGTAAAACAGCCGCACATTGTCCGGGCCGGCGGCCAAGCGGGGCAGCAGCGTGCCAAAGAAATCCATGTCCAGGATGTTGTCCGTCGCCGCGAGGCGATTGCCGTAGCGAGAGGACAGGTGTCGGATTTCGTCGTGGACCCGGTCCGGAGACTTGCGACGAAAGGCCAGGCTGCAGCCGTTGAGCCCGCAGAACGTGCACTGGTGGCGTTGGCCCCACCAGCAGCCTCGCGCGCTCTCGAACGGGACGACCGGGTCCAGTTGATCGGACAACGGGCTCCGTTGCAGCTCTGCGAAATAGTCGTCGTACTCCGGGTAGGGCAGACGATCCAGATCCTCGACCGGTTGGACGGTCCGATCCGACGCGGACACTCCGTCGTCACCCTGGACGAACAGTCCCGGCCGGGGTGCCGGGCGTTTCCCGTGACGCAGATCTCGCACCGCGGCGGGGAAGGTCTCGTCGCTCTCTCCGGAGAAGACGAGATCGACGAAGGGGAAACGCCGGATCAGTTCCGCCCCCATCTCGGCCTCGCAGTTCGCCCCGCCCAGGGCGATCGTCAGGCCCGGGTAGGCCCGGGACAACCGACGCGCGAGCGCCAGCGAGGCGACCTGCTGGAACATCGTGCTGGTGAAGCCGACGAGGTCGTAATCGCCCCAGGCCATCGACGCCAGACAGGACTCGATGAACGGTTCGGCCTCGTCCCGCAGCCGACGCAGGCGACCCACGGTTGCCTCGGAGGCCCCACCCTCGTCCCTCAGGTCACGCAGGAAGTACTCCGGTGCGGGGGCCTCGTCCCCGAACAGTGCTCCCGAGAATAACCACTCGCCGCTCAGGCCGTACGAACCGAATCCGACGTAGTCGGCCAGTCCGATCCGGGCGGCAAAATCGAGGCTGAAGTAGCGCTGGCGGCACTCGATGCCCTCGCGGCGCAGCAAGGCGGCCAGCAGCCCGAGAGCGGGGGAGGGGGTGTCCACCGTGCCGAAGGGCATGCTGACGAGGACGACCTTCACGGCGTTGGTGTTCCGTCCTCGGACCAGACGAAGCCCCGGCGCACGAATCGAAGATCCTGATCGGGCACCACGACCTCGATCACCTCGCGTGCGTCGTGATCGATCGCGACGTGAATGACGTGACGCCCGAGCCGCCAGGCGAGGCGCTCGATGACGATCGGCTCTTCACCGAGGCGGCCGCTGCCGGTTCCGGCCGGACGAATCAGCAGTGGCATGCGCAGCAGGATCTGAGGCACCAGTGCACCGAGGCTCCGGGTTCCGCCTCCGGCGGCGTCGTAGCGGTCGAGCGCGCTCTGGTAGTGACCGATCACGAGATTGTCCAGGATGACGACCGCTCCGCCGGCGGGAATATTCTTGTCGTGCTGGTTGGCGGGAGTCCTGACGATCAGGTCGTAGCCGGGATCCCGACGCGACATGAAGAATTCTTCGAGTCGCCCGTCGGCCAGGACCCTCAGGTAGTAGCGTTCGGGTACGAGGGCGGTCGAGAGATCGAGTTCCGAACGCATCACGTACGGGATGCCCCGGTACTCGAAGCGTGACCTGCTGCGGAATCGTGTGCCCGTCTCGATCGTCTCCGCGTCAAAGTACTCGACGCCGATGAGGTTCTCACCCTCGTACAGGTCGTACTGGCGCTCGGCGGCGGTACTGCGGCTGGGGATGGCGATCAGTGCGATCAGAAAAAGTATAATGGCGCAGTAGCCTACGAGGCGCCGATGACCGAGGACATCACACCGAACCGGGCCGCGCTGCTCTGGGCTCGCGAGCGAGCCGAGTACGCGATCTCTTTCAAGGACGAGGTCGTCGGTCGCTACTCCGTCGAGGTCACTCCCGACGCTGCCGCCGGCACGCTCGGGCTCGTCGCGATCTACGAGGACGCGACGGTCCGAACCCGAGCCGAACTGACGCTGAAGCGCGAGACGCTCCATCCGTTGTCGGCGTACAAGAAGATCGAGGCCCCGCAAGGGGAGTTCCACCTCTCCGGGATCTATACCGAAAACGCCCTGCAGTTGAAGGCGCAGACTCCGGGTGGACCGCAGCAGGTCGAAGTCCCGCTGGTCGTACCCGTCTTCGACAACGAATCCGTCTTGACCATCGTTCGCGCGCTGCCGCTGAAGGCCGGCTACCGCGGTTCGCTCGAGGTCGCCAACATCGACAACGGACGCACCTACTTCGCCTGGGTCGAGTACGTCGCGCGCCAGCGGGCTCCCGGCGATACCGAATCGGTCGACTGCCACCAGATCCGGCTCGTCTTCGACAACGCCGAGAGTCACGAGATGTGGTACGGGGTCGACCCGCCGCACGCGCTCGTCCGCTACGACAATCGGACGGTCGTCTTCGCCCTGGAGGAGTTCTCCCGCGAGGAGGTCTAGCGGACGGTTCGCGGCGGCGTTCATATGCCGAACAGCCTCGCGCCGCTCCGCCGGTGGACGTTCGCGCTCTGGCGCAGCGCCGTCACGCTCTCCGGTGACAGCAGGGGGTGGGTGGCCCAGAAGGTCCGGGGGTTTTCCGCCCAGGCGGGCTGGTCGTACATGTCGTCACCGATCGAGATGTCGTAATCCTCCCGATGGTCCCAGAGAAACGACGGCAACGGGATCCACCACGAGAAGTTCACCACGCCGCCCCAGCGCTGGCTGAGTTCGGCCCCCAGCTCGAGCGTCCGGCGGCAGTGTTCCTCCGTTTCCCACGGCAAGCCGAGTATCAACGAGTACATCACGCACCCGGCGATGCCGGCCGCCTGCAAGCGGGCAGCGCAGTCCCGGATCTGCGAGACCCGCAGTCCCTTGCGTAACCGGTGCAGGCCTTCATCGTAACCGCACTCGACGCCGATCTGGATCTCCGCCAGCTCGATCTGCAGCAACGAGTCCAGTACTCCCTCCTTCAGCAGGTCGGTGACCCTGGCCTCGATCATCAACGATCGTCCCAGCCCGGAACGTCCCAACGACTGACAGATCCGCTGAACGTGCCCGGCGTCGGCCGTGAAGCAGTCGTCGACGAGACAGACCGTCTTGCTGGTGAAGCGGTCCCCGTAGGTGTCGACGATGCGTGCGAGGCGATCGAAGACCTGATCGGAGCCGGCGGCGCGCCAGCCGCGCTGGTGGATGATCGAACAGAACGCGCAGTTGAACGGGCAGCCGCGGGACGATTCGAAGGGCAAGATGGCGTAGGTGTCCTCGGGGACGAGGTCATAGGCCGGTAGGGCCAATCGACCGAGTTCGTCGTCGGTCAGCAGTTCGGGGTCGGGCTGCCGGGCGACGCCGCCCTTCCCATCGCGCATGCTCAGCCCGGGCACATCGTCGAACGACGCGCCGGGTCCCTTCTGCAGTCGAGCCAGCAACTCGAGCCAACCTCGCTCGCCTTCGCCTCGGACGACGAAGTCCACCCAGCCGTGGCTCAGCAGGTGCGCGTCGTAACGGCTCGCGTGCACGCCACCGATCACGATCGGCAGTTCGGGACGAAGAGTGCGCACCTGCGAGATGAACCTCAGCCCCTCGCCCCACGTGATCGACGTGCAGGACAGTGCCAGCAGGTCCACGTCCGACAGCCTCTGGTTCAGGCGATCCGGTGTGCCGGTCTCGCGTCCATAGGCCGAGGGTTCGAGCAGGTCCACGTCGTGGCCGGCTTCCCTGGCCATCCCGGCGAGGTGCAGCACCGACAGCGGGGGCATCGGGAACGCGACGCCACGCCCGCCGGGGAAGTGCGACGGATAGACGAGGAGCACCTTCATTCGACGGCGCCTGTCGGCCGTGCCGGACCCGATGGTGTCAGGCTCTCCCGGCGCCGGTTCAGATCGGCCGTGAATCGTTCCGCCTCGGCCGGGTTGGTCGTGATCAGGTTCGTGCTGAACCTCAGGCCGGGAAAGACCCTGAAACTGCGCGGCGAACGCAACTCGATGCGCAGCACGTTGTCCGTATCCAGGATCAGGCCCAAGGAACCGTCTTTCAGTCTCCGAGCTCCCAGCCCTCCGAGGTAGCGATGTTCGCCGGGACCGACCGAGACGATCTCGTCCAGGTCGATACGATCCCGAAACAGGAAGCCCATGCGCAGCTGCAGTGCCTGATCGTCGAGCGCGAGCCAGCTGTCGCTCCGGACGGACCAGGCGATGCCGAGAACAAAGATCGGGATCACGCCCAGCACGATGGCGGCGAGGTTACCGGCCCAGACGCCCACCACGGGAATGACCAGGCACAGTGCCATCAACGGCCTCGGATCGAAGTCGATACGTCGATGGACCGACAGACGGTAGCGTGCTGGTTCCCGAGCCGTCATAGCGCGAGCAGCAGGCGACCCACCAGGCCGATCAGGACGCTGGAGATGAGTACGACGAGCAATGCCACCAGGAGAGCGATCAGCCGCCAGCGCCGCAAGATGCCGCCGCGGAACTCTCTGCCTGCTTCCGATCCATTCATCGCGACGGTCCCCGTTTCGTGAAACCCCGGCTGGGTTGTACCTCGCTCCACTCCGTGAACTGTGCCTGGTACATCCGCTGGTAGAAGCCTCCCGCTGCGATCAGTTCTTCGTGCGAGCCCTGCTGCACGATGCTGCCTCCGTCGAGCACGACGATGTGGTCGGCCGACTTGAGTGTGGCGAAGCGGTGTGCGATGGTGACCGAGGTGCGACCCTGGCCGACCTGATCGAGCAACGACGTCACCGCTTTCTCGGTATCCACATCAAGAAAACTCGTGGGCTCGTCAAGAAGCAGCACGGACGGCTCGCGCACCAGAGCACGCGCCAGCGCGACGGCCTGACGCTGACCTCCCGAGAGGCTTCCGCCACCCTCGCCGACCGGACGGCTCATGTCCAGACCGAAGGCGGCGAGCAACCGATCGATGCTCAGGCGAGAGACGACCTCGGCCAGGTCGGTCGGTCGAGCGCCGACCGGCAGCCCGAGGGCGATGTTGTCGGCGATCGTCCCCGAGAAGAGCACGGGCTGCTGGAGCACCATCGCCAGGTGGCTGCGATAGGCCCGCAGGTCACGGACCTTCAGGTCCCGTTGGTCCAGCAGCACCTCGCCACGGTCCGGGTCGTAGAAGCGGGCCAGCAAGTACATCAGCGTGCTCTTGCCCGCCCCGGGTGGTCCGACGAGTGCGACGTGGCTTCCCGCGGCGATGTGAAGGTTGACGTCGCGCAAGACCCGTTGTCCAGGCAGGTAGCCGAAGTCGACGCCCCGCAATTCCAACTCGCCGCGGATCGGCCCGGGTGCCTCGACCACCACGGCGGACGGGGTGATCGACTCCGCTTCTCCGGGCTCGCTCCACAGTTCTTCGACACGGCCGGCCGACACGAGGCCGACGACGATCGTCTGGTAGATTTCGCCAAAGCGATTCAGCGGATCCTGCAGGTGGAACAGCAGCATGCCGACGGCCACGATCTCGCCGATGGTGATCTCGCCACGAATGACCAGGATGCCCGCATACAGGCCCACGCCCAGTGACCAGATCGCGGTCAGCACTCCTCCCAGGCCCCCCGCCAGCAACCGCGTGTAGCCGGCCGCGACGTTGACCCGGCTGAGATTGGCGGCCAGCCGGCTGAAGCGCCGTACCGTCGTTCGTTCACGTCCAAAGGCCTTCAACAAAGGGAAACCGGCCAGGCCCTCCTGCGTGAAGGCGACGGTCGCGGCACCCGCCTGCTGGCCCCGCGTACGGAGCCGCTGGATGCGCTCGGCGAAGAAGATCGTGTTGGCGTAGAGCAGCGGGAAGCTGGCCAGCGACAGGAGGGTCAGTTTCCAGTGGATCCACAGCGTGATGATCAGCAGCAGGACGAGCTTCGTCGTGGACAACAGCAGGTTGGGCAGGGTGCCGAGGATCATGCGACGGACGTTGTCCAGGTCCGTCCCGGCCCGATAGAGCAAGTCGCCCACCGGGCGGGCTCGAACGGTTCCGACCCGCAGCCGGTAGAGGCGATCGAAGAAGTGCCGCCGTAGATCGAAGGCCAGGCGTTGATCCAGTCGAATGTTGATCGCGCCCTCGAGGAACTGCAGCAGCAGCATGATTCCCACGATGCCGGCGCTGAGGGCGACGATCTGCAGGAACAGCGCGAGGTCTCGACGGGGGAAGGCCACGTCGATCGTGAACTTGGCCAGGATCGGGTTGATCAGGGTCAACACGCCGATCAGCGCGGTACAGGTCAGGCCGACGGCGAAGACGGGCCACTGAGGACGAAGGAACCGCAGGAATCGACGATACTGTCGCAACCTCGCCGGAAGCTGGGCCAGTGCGCTACGGCTCCGTTTCATCGCACCTCTACATGCAAAAAGCCCGGAGGCAGGTCGTCGTCAACACGACGACCTGCCTCCGGGAGATGCCGAGTTCAAGCGGATACTACCGGAGTTACTTCGGGCACGGTGGGTCGGGATAGAAATTCTCGGTGTAGGCCACGTTCGCGTAACCGACGCCATTGAATGCGGCCGCGGCGTTGACCAGAGCAAAGGCGTTGCCCACGGCCACGGCAGCGACGGCTCCGATCACGTAGGCCGCGACACAAACCGCCACCCAGGTGCAACCTTCCGGGCGATAGTCACTGTCATCGCCGACGATCATCGGGGTTTCGTATTCCGGTCCGTCTGGCATCGGATTCCTCCCTCACGCCTTCTGTGGCTGGTCGTCGTGGCCTGTCCGGCGTGACCAGAGCTCCACGTGTTTACCGTCTCCGACTTCGTCGAGTAGACGAGCCTCGTAGCTGAATCCCAATCCCTCGAGCAAGCCACGTTGCTCGGGGGCGATCACATCCTCGATCAACGACATCTTGACGCGCACGATCCCCAGCCGACCGGCATGGTCGATCATGCCCCGGATCAGACCCCGGGCCACGTCCGTACCGTCCGGGCCGTCATCGACCAGAAGTACGGAGAGCATCATGGTCTGTCCCACCGACGAGGTCGGGCGCAGGCCGGCCACGCCGCGCACTCGACCGTCGTTCTCCGAGACGAAGAACAACTCGACGAAATGAAACTGACGCGTGCGTATCGCAATGTCCTGGTAGACGCGTTCGATGTCGCCCGCGATCGCCAGGTAGTTCAGGTTGAAGCTGCCCGGCTTGGCATCCGGGCCCATGCGATTCTTGATGAACTCGGCGATCGGTCCGAAGTCCCCCTCGTCCGCAACGCGAACGCCATCGATCGATGCAGGCTCGGCCGCCGGCGGGTCCCAGTGGATCAAACCGAGCGTGCGAAACAGGTGAAGGCATCGCAGGACGTCCGTCTGCACACGATCCGCGGGAACCTTGGAAAACTTCGCCCGCACGACCTGCACCAGTTCCTCCGGGTCACGTGAGCCGTCGCAAGATTCCAGGACGGTCAGCGCGGTGAGGTTGAGGAAGTGTGGACGCGGCTTCGCCGGCGGGTAGATCATCCACAGGTTCTCGTCTTCCTGGCGCACGCGTGGCATCTGCTCTTCGGTCCAGCGCGGCCTGGGTGCGTTCGGCTGTTCAGCCGGTTCGGTCATGCTCTACCTCTCGAATCGTCGTTCCCCGCGGTATCGACGCCACCGGCCCGCTCGTCGACGAGGTCGATCAGGACGTCGTCTCCACACCAGGGCTGGGGTGACTGCGCGGCGAAGTCGTCCAGACTCCGTAGCGAACTGGCCCACTCGCGTACCTTGGGATGCCGCCATATGTCCGCCAGGCCGGCGTCCCAGTAGGTCTTCAGCCGGTGGCGTGTCAGGTCCCCCACGACGAGCGGCATGTACGTGCTGACCACGATCTTGGCATCCGAACGCACCTCCATGGAGTAGGTGCGCATCGTGTTGTCGCCATCGGAAAAGTTGTAGATGTGTTCCATCGGGTCGCCCCATTCGATGCTGAGATCCGCGTGCCGCAGTCTCAGACGGCGCAGCGCAGCCTGGATTTGGAGCCGCTCCGACGCGGTCAACGCGAGCATATCGTTGTGCTCGCGGGCGCGTCCGATGGGGACGATGGGCATCAATCGGAGCGTCAACACGCCCAGTTCCCGGCAGAACTGGCCCCATTCCTCGATCTCCAGGTAGTTCAGCCGGTGAGGGATCAACGTCACGGGGGGGCGAAGCCCGGCGTCGACCAGCAGCCGGATCGCATCGACCGCGCGTTTCCAGGCGCCGGGCACGCCACGGATGTTGTCGTGCGTCAGGGGTGAGGCGCCGTCCAGGCTGATCTGGATCGAGTCGATTCCCGCCTCGCGGAGGCTCTTCAGTCGATCGGGCGTCAGCAGCCAGCCGTTGCTGACCATGTTCACGTGCGAAACTTCGCGGCGCAGGAAGGTCACCAACTGCTCCAGGTCACGCCGCAGAAGCGGTTCGCCACCGCACATGCAGACCACGAAGGGTTCGACCTCCACGATTTGCTCGGCGATGCCCATCATCTTGGCCGTGTCCAGATCTCCCACGGCGGGCGAGGACCCGCTCTGGTTGTAGCAGTGCAGGCAGTCCAGGTTGCAGCGGTTGGTGACATCCCACATGATCGTCGGCGGTCCGCTCATGCGTTCGTAGCATTCGTCCAGATTCAGGCCCGACGTCGGTCCACACATGTCGAAGAACTGCCCCGGCAGCAGAGGATCGAAAGCCTGCTCGCTGAACTTCTTCGTCAAATCGTCCCCGCTTCAGGGTGTCCGGAAGATTCTCTCATCCGGATTCTGGTTGATCACGATATTACTGAAATCGACCGTACTGATGTCGGTACCCGACAGGTAGTCGGCGACGTAGTGGGTCGGCAAGTTTGCCCCGCCGCCCACGGGTACGAAGCTACTCCAGGTCTCCTCGACGGCAAGCGATCCGGAGATGCGCAACTCACGATGGACCATCGCGCCCAGTGACAGGTCCACGACGATTCGAAAGTCGTAGTTGCTGCCCACGGCCTGGAGCGTGTACCGGTCGTCGCCGGCGACGGCCGTCGTGACGTCTCCTCCCAGGAAACGCCAGTGCAGGAACGGGCTGATCTCGACCAGACGGTGCAGTGACCGCAGGTCCGAGTTCGCGGGGTCGAGCCCGAGGTCTCGGTTCACCACCGTTCCGGCGTCGTTGTCGATGTACGAGAACGACACGAAATCGGTGACCGAGAGCCTGTCGAGCGGCGCTCCGACGCCATCCTCGGTCATCGTGATGCGGCTGCGGTTCGCCCGCAGGGTCACCGCCGACCCTCGGATCTCGTCCGGCTGGCCCTGGTTCTGGATCACGTCCGCGGTGAAATCGTCGATCAGTGCGTCTGCGAGCACGATCTTGGTCGTGACCTCGTCGATGGTGATCGTCTGCGCGAAGGCCGGACCGAGCGCCACGAGGATCATCACAATCGATGCACAGGTGATTGAACGCATGGCTTACCTCTCGCCTGTCAGGTTGATGGGCAACGAGATGCCGGGTTGGTTCAGGATGTCGACGAACAGGCTGGTCAGCGGGTCCCGGTAGGTCGCGCCCTTGGCGGCGGTCGTGGGGAAGATCGAGGGACGGTTGCTCTGCGTCTCGGGGTTCTCGATCTTCTGCCAGACCCGCAGGGGGTCCCAGTTCCAGCTGCGCGAAACGCTGTCGGCATCCACGATGGTGACCGTACCCAAGGTCTTGTCGTAGGTCACACTGGCCAGTGTCGTCACCGTCGCTCCGACGGTCTGGACGACCTGCTCGAGCCGTCCCACGGCGTCGTAGGAATAATCGATCGTGTAGGTCGGGTGGGCGACCTGCGTCAGCCGAGTGCCCGTGTAGGCGTAGTCCGTCGTCCCCACGCCGGGAACGGAGACGCTGGACAACCGGTCGAGCGCATCATGGGTGTAACTGGTCGTCGTGCCGTCGACCGTGACCGACGTGATATTGCCCCGCAGGTCCCGGCCGTACAGCACGCCGTCGACATCGGTCGGGTAGCCGCCTGTGAAGGTGATGTTCGACGTCTCGCCACTCGGGTAGGTGATCGTCGTGGCCTGCCCGTCTGCGTTGTAGGACAGGATCGTCTCGTCGTACTCGGCGACCGCGGCCCCCGGGTTCTTCTGGCGGCGATAGCGGACGATGTTCAACGGAATGCCCTCGCCGTCGTGTTCGTAGAGCCAGTCGCGGAAGTAGATCTCGGTCGGGTCGGTGCTGTTGTACTCGGAGATACTGGCCAGTCGCCCGTTGTCGTAGGTGAGATCCGTCGTGACCGTCGTGCCGCCCGGCAGGGACGTCCTGACTTCGTCCATCAGCAATCCGGCCGTGTCGTAGTTGTAAGCGACCGTCTCGACCAGCGTGGGCGTGCCGCCCTGGTTTTCGAAGTACTCCCAGAGCGTCGGCTGACCGCTTCCGTTGCGGGTCCACACCGTTTCGTTACCCGCGTCGTCGACGTGTCGCGCCACAGCCCCGTTGGGGCCGAACTCCCAGGTCTCGTTGCGCGAGGCGACCACGACGGCCGCTTCCAGTGTCTGGGTCAGGACGTCGGTCTGGACACCGGGGAGGGTGTAGGTCAGGTACATCTCCACGTCGCCGTAGGTCTGCGACAGAACGCGGTCTTCGGTGTCGTACGCCGTCGTCACGTCCACCTCGCCGCCCGTGATCGTCGTCATGTTGTGCAGGTCGAGCGGATCGGTGTAGCCGTAGGTGACCACGTCGGTCAGCGGATCGGTCACGTCGCTCAGGTTTCCGTCGAGGTCGTGGCCGAAACTCCAGGATCGTGCCGTATGGTCCGCGACCGAGGTCAGTCGGCCCGACGTCCCATCGTAGGTCAGGGTGTAGTAGCGTCCCGTCGATGTGCCGACACTGTCGAATTCCTCGATCCGCGTCGGTTGGTAGTCGTACGAGACGACGCGAACCGTTCCCGGCGTCGGCGAGAACGGCGACGTGCCCATCAGCGCCTTCTTGCCCGCGGGATCGTAGCTCAGACGCAGGCTGCCTCCGCGGGCGTCCAGGACTCGGTCGAGTCGCCCTTGCACGTCGAATCGCAGGGTGAAGCCCGTGTTCTCGATGAAGTCGAAGGTGCCGTCCGGATTCTCGGTCAGTTCGCCCTGTTCGCCGACAGGCGTCACGAAGGCTCCGCCGGAGAAGACGAACTCTCGTCTGGCGCCGCAGTCCTTGCGAATGACCACTCGGCCATCGGGAAAACGGTACAGACGATGGTTGAAGCCGTGGGACCAGCCGTAACCCAGGGGAGTGTCCAGCGTACTTCGGCTGTCGTAGGCGCGGGCGAAGCTCAGCTCGAACAGACCGCCGAGCACGAAGTCGGTGTGATAGTAGCGTTCTGCTCCGTCCCAGAAGTTGACCGGATCGCCGCCGCCGCCGCACCCGCCGCAGCCTCCTCCTCCGCCGCAGCATCCCGGGCAGCCGTCACCTCCCGGTGGGCCTCCCGGACCGCCCGGACCACCGAAATCGTGAGCCAGACCGGGTGTGACCGCAATTGCCAGCAGAAACGCCAGGCCGAGGAATGAAACCCTGAGCGATCTTCCTGCCCTGCAATACATCTTGCTCTCCCTCGCTCGGGCCGGTCCCGTGGACTCGAGCCCGATCATCTTGCTGCCCCCTGAGCCGCCGCTGCGGTCGATGACGAGGCATCGCTCGATTTCACGAAGCGAATACTTGCGCAGCCGAAATACCCCTCGTACCCACGAAGGTTGACGGTCAGCATGTGCTCTCCCTCCGGTGCCGCCAGCGATCTCAGAGGCCAGCGGACGGGAAGGAAGCCCTGTTCGATCTCGGTGATGAAGACGCCATCGAGGAAGAAGACGATCTCGATGCGCTGGGACTGCACGAATTGACGGTCCTCGGGTGGTACATCGATGCTGATCACCGCCCCGTCACCGACGACCGGAAGGCCGTCCCGGTGCTCCGTGACACCCCGCTCCAGCTCGAGGGTCACGGGAAAATCGTAACTCTGATCACGCAGGTGCTCGGAGTGCTGGTACATCTGGCGCTTGCGGACCGTACGCTGTCGTCTCTCCGACGCCTGCCGCACGAACTCGCGAGAGAACGGCTTGCCCGGCTCCGGCCGCACGATCACCGCGTTGTCCGGGAAACGGAAGTACTGTCCGTGAAGTTCCAGCGCTTCGACCGCGATGCCGTCGATCCCGTCCCAGGCCTCCTCGACGGCGACGTCGGCTCGGGGCTCCCAGTTGACGATCGTCGCCAGCATCGCGCCGCTGTTGCCGACGCCGATACGGATCCCCACGCGCGACGGTCCCGGGAGCACGTAGCGGACGACCCTTTCCGAGCGGTCGTAGGCCAGTTCGGCGATCGCCGTGTCCTCGCCTCGCGTCAGGTCGGTCAGGTCGTGGGCCACGACCCCGCCGTTCGGCGAGCTTGCGGTCAGGGTGTAGAAGTAGGCCTCGGCCGGTACCGCCTCGTTCCAGTCGGACCGGCCATCCCAGCTCAGCGACGCGTCGCCCGCGGGCAGTGTGGCGTCCGTCTTCACCGTGCGTACCAGCAGATCGCGGCTGTCGTAGATTCTCATCTCGACATCTGCCGGCTGCGAGAGCCGGAAGGAAACGGCGGTGACTTCGCCGGCAGAGGGAAGGAAGGCCGCCCGGTCCGCGGCAACGTTCTCGATCGTCAGCTCCTGGGCATTGGAGGTTGCGGGAAGCGATCCCGTCACCATGCACAGGATCGCGAGCGACGCTGCCATCGATCCCGCACGCGGCGAAGGTCCTGTCCGATCGCTGCCCATCAGTGCTCGCTCCACACGGGCGCACGCGCGGTGACGCCGGGCGGCGTCAGCCGTTTCACTCGCGACCGCTTCAGTTCCACGCGATAGATGGACGGCTGGCCGTCCCGTGTCGACTGGAAGACGATGAACCGCTCGTCCGGCGACCAGCTCGGATGCGTGTCCGCCCCCGGATCGTCGGTCAGACGCACGGCGTTGTTGCCGTCCGCGTCGATCTTCCAGATCTCGTAGTTGCCGTCACCGCCCCGGTTCGAAGAAAAGGTCACCGCCCCGGTGGTCGAGCACGAAGGCTCGAAGTTGTACAGGCTCCCGCGGGTCAACTGCTCCGGGGCCGTGGCCGGTGGACGATCCAGATTGATACGGAAGATGTCGTGTTCGTTCCCGCCACGCCCGGCGAGGTACAGGATCTCGCGGCTTCCGGGGCAGGCTACGGGGAAGTGTTCCAGGTACGGCTGCCGCGTCAGGCGACGCGGATCCGCCCCCGGTCCGGTCACGAGCCAGACGTCGTCGGTGTCGATCCCGGCCCCGGGCATCGAGAACAGGACTCCGCCGGCGTCGGGCAGCGCCGCGGCATCGGTGATCGGTTGATCGACGAGATTCAGCTCCGTCTCGGCGGGAGGGACGACCGACACGTCCAGCATCTCGCCGCTGACCGTGGTCACCAGCACGCGAGACCCCGCTTCGGTCCAGGTGCAGCGCACCTTGTCCACCGGCGATCGTGTCAGCTGCAGGTTCTTCTTGCCCTTGCCGTTCATGACCCAGGCTTGCCAGAAGCCGTCGGTCTCGCGCAGGTAGCAGATGTCACCCTCGACCCTGGCCATCGAGGCGCCGCAGCCAAGCAGGAAGATCAGCGCGGCGAGAACGCCGGCGACGGGCCGGCGTCGATACGGCCGACGCGATGCTCGCGCCGGCCGTGTCGGCATGGGATCAACGGAACACATTGATTACCCCGCGGGTCACCGTCGTGGTGCCCGAGTCGGTGTTGAGCGCCTGGATCACGAAGGTGTAGGGCCCTTCCTCGACGACCTCCGCGAGGTTGCCGTTCGGATCGCCCTGGTTCAGGCCGTCCCACTCGATCTCGTACGAACCCGCGCCGGTCGGTACCGCATCGACCAGGACGATCGCGCTCGGATCGTCGGGATCGGCGATGCCCGGCGGCAGGATCTTGACCGAGATGTCGGCGTCCCGCTCCAGCGTGTAACGCAACTGGGTGATCTGCCCGTAGGTCAGGTTCATCAGGTAGGGGTCGGAGTGCTGCTCGGAGACCTTCGGCGTGTCTCCGGTCGCGATCACGTAGTTGGGTCGCAGCGTCGTCGGAGCCGGGAAGTAGACGTAGGATTCGACGTCGATGATCTGACCGGTCGGATCGCGGCCGTCCCAGACGAACAGGAACGCCCCCTTTTCATAGGGCACCATCGTGAAGACGTCGAAGACGGTCTGGCCGGTCGGTGTGGCCTGCATCGTCACACGCGACGGAGACGAGTTGTTGTAAACCATCTGCCAGAAGTCGTTGGTGTAGGGGTTATACGTTGGGTCGGGTGATCCGGAGCCGGAGCCGACCGCTCGACCGCCCGTCGGCGCGAAGCGATCCGTTCGTCCGGAGCCCGCGTCCGCGTCGAGGATGTAGACGTAGGCCTCGTCGGGGACGACCTCTCCCGTCGCCGTTTCCGTGCCGTCCCAGGTCAGCGTGTGGGTCCCCGCGGCGAACGTTCCCGAGTAGGTGTTGAGCACCGGGCCGGCCTCGCCGTCGGGTTCGGCGTGGATTGTCATTGTGACATCCGCGTCCTTGCTGATCGAGAACTGGACCGGAATCGTCTCGCCCGCCGAGGGGTTAACGGTCGTGGCGGGGACCCCGACATTGCCCAGGATCAGGTTGTCCAGACTGATCTGGCGCGTGGCCTCGGTCTGGTTGCCGGCCGTGTCGTTGGCCGTCAGGCGTAACTGATACAGGCCGTTGGAAACCGGATCGAGTGCCTCCGTGTCGTTCGTGACCCACGTCGCGAGTAGATCCGCGGTCACCGGAAGGTTCGCGGTTCCGACCGTAGTATAGGACAGGGGTGCGCTGCCGACGCCGAGTTCGAGCACGTAGTTCATGAAACGGTCGTCCGGGTCGTAGGCATCCCCGATCACGGCCACGGTACCGTAGATCTCGGCATCATCGAGCGGATCGGTGATCGCGGCCGTCGGTGGGGTCAGGTCCAACGCGGTGTTCGTGGAAGAATTGATCGCCGTCCCTCCGTCGCGAACGGCACTGAGGTCGAAGCGGTAGTCCCCCTCGGCGGCGACGGTCACCCCATTATTCAGGGTACCGTCCCAGGTCTGGACCACGTTGGTGCCGGTCCCGGTGAAGGTGCGCACGGTGTTGGTCGTCGCGACCTGCACGACGTCCAGGGTCCAGTTGCCCTCGGTGCTCAGGGTGGCCGTTGCGGTGACCTCGTCCACGCTGCCGTCACCATTCGGGCTGAACGCCGCTCGATCGACACCGAGCGTGTTGACCGAGAGGACATAGGATCCGAGGTTGACGATCGTCTGTTCGCCGAGGTCGTTGTTGACCAGCAGGCGCAGGGCGTAGATGCCGAGTGTTCGCCCCGTGGTGTCCCAGGCTCCGAGTGTGCCGCCGGCGACGGGGACGGTGCGGCTGACGACGGTCGAATAGGCGGTGGGGAACAAGCCCGTGCCGTACTGCAGGACATAGTCCGTGAAGTTGGTGCCGTCGGCCGATCCCGTGGGTGTGATGATCGTTCCGATGCCGACCGTCTGCAGGTGGTCCGGTGATTCCATCTCGCCGACGGCGTACGTCTGATCCAGTTCGAGCATGCCGAACAACGGTGCCGCCACGTCCGCCGTCGCGATCGCGGTGGCGTCAAAGCGGAAGCGGTACGGCCCGTCGGGCAGGGCGACGACGGAGTCATCCGTGCCGTCCCAGTCCACGGTCATCTCCGGCCCGCTACCGCCGATCGTCCGCACGATGGCGTCCCCGGTGTCAATGATCTGCAGCGTCCAGGTCGAGTCCTGCGCCAGCTGCCCGAAAAAGCGCGTGAACGAACCGGGCATGAAGGTCGGTGTGCTGAAGAACATGTCACTGAAGTAATTGTCCTGTGAGTACGGTGTCCCGAGCCACGGCGAGTATGCCACGACGCCCAGCACCGGTTGCCCGGTTCCGGGCCCCAGTCCTGACGGCCCCGACGCATCGCCGTACCAGTTCATGCGTGCATCCACCGTCGAGCCGCTCGCGCGGTTCAGTGCGCCGCTCGTGTTTCCGGTCAGGTTGTTGTGGTGGACCTGCGGCGCCGAACTGCTGTAGAGGACGTTCACACCGTAGAGAGTATTGTCGACGATGTCGTTGAACTCGATCGTCGGCGACGCGCTGGCGATGCCGATGCCGTTGGAGAGGCCGTGCCGCACCGTGCAATTGCGGATCACCGGTGACGAGTTGGAGACGTAGATGTTTCCGGTGACGCTCTGCCCCGCGTACTCGACGACGCAGTGCGCGAGGACCGAGATCGCGTCAACGGTGGCATTGTCGAAGTAGACGCCGTTCCACTGTCCCGGCGCCGGTGCCGGGTCCGCCGTGGTGAAGATGATCGGTTCGGCAGGTGTTCCCACCGCCAACAGGCCACCCAGGGAGGAGCTGTAGCCTATCTGCAGTCGCGTCGAAGTTGCTCCCATGATCGTCGTGCCCGGGTCGATCGTCAGGACCGCCGCCTGAGTGGGCGTCCCGGCGAAGTAGACGATGCTCGATACGAGCTCGTACGGCACGGGAAGTTTGGCCCACGTCGCGCTCTCCGTGACCCTTTCTCCCAGGATCTCGATCGAGCTGTCGATGGCCGTATCGTTGAAAGTGTTGCCGGTCAGACTGCCGATGCTGCCCGCCCCGATGTGCAGAGGGTAGCCGGCGTAGTTGTTGAGGATGTTGTCCTGGACGACCTGGTGTCCGGTGGCAGAGGTGACGTAGATGCCGTTGTCGATCGTGTTGCCGGTGATGACGTCGTCGTAGCCGCCGGTGATGTAAATACCGTACCCGGTCGGGTTGGTGATCGTGCACCCGCTGATCGTGGTCGTCTTCCCGGCGACTCCGGACGCGAGGTAGATGCCGTAATTGGCGGTGTTTTCGATCTGCACGTTCGTCAAA
>Ga0316197_10001473_pt1 | contig 16774 bp, 16 predicted proteins | sample OudBiesiAoxic_MG_FD_204939 | JGI IMG/M metagenome (GOLD analysis project Ga0316197, IMG submission 204939) | Coastal sediment microbial communities from Oude Bieten Haven, Netherlands - site A oxic | ecosystem: Environmental > Aquatic > Marine > Coastal > Sediment | place: Netherlands... | reverse complement strand
TCTTACAAGCTCCTGTACTAGTAGAACCAGTGGTATAACCATATCTTAATTTTTTACCACCATATACTGCAAATTTATCTAATTGCATATCAAAATCATTCTCCTAAAAATCCTTTTCTATCATACATATCGTATAAAATTCCGTGGAATATAGCTACTGCAACTGTACTTCCACCTTTTCTACCTCTAGTTATAATATAAGGGATATCCAATGTTCTTAATTTTTCTTTAGAATCTTCAGCACCTACAAATCCAACTGGTACTCCAACTACAAGATCTGGTCTATAACCTTTTTCAATTGCTTCCATCAATATAAACAAAGCTGTAGGAGCATTTCCAATCAAAAATATCTTTGTTTTCCCATCTTTAATTGCTTTTTCCATCCCAACCATTGAACGAGTTAGTCCTCTTTTTTTTGCTTCTGTTATTACTTTATCATCTGAAACTAAGCAGTATGCACTGACACCCCATTTTTCCATTGTTTTTTTACTCAAACCATTTACAATCATATTGGTATCACAATAGATCTTATTTCCTTTTGCAATAGATTTTTTTCCACTCTCTATTGCATCTTTTGATATCTCAACTATATCAGCATACTCAAAATCTGCAGTAGTATGGATCAATCTTTTTACTATTTTTAATTCATCCTCTGAAATTTTTTTTACTTTTTCACCTAATTCATTGGTGATTATTTCAAAACTCTTATTTTCAATTGCCATAGGCTTTTTTACATAGCTCATTTTATCCCCCTGTTAAAAATATTTTGGATAAACAATATGTCCGATTTTTTTTATCCCTTCTAAAAGTCCACCTGTTGGTCTCGATACATCATACTCATCTATTATATATATTTTATTTTCTCTTACTGCCCTTATTGCATTATAACCAGCAGCTTTTTTTATTATATCTATAGTCGATCTATTCATAGCACCATATTGTGATATATATATATCTATCTTTTCTCCACGAGATAATAATAACTCTTTAGGAAAATTAGCTACACTAGATCCTTTTTTTGTAGGAACAGCATCATAAGCTATATTTTCTATATTTAATACTTTTAAAATATAAGATGGAATCCCTTCTAAAGAAGTAGTTTGATTGTTCTTATGCCTAGCCTCAAAAAAAACTGTTTTTCGCTTTTCAATAGGTATAGAATCAGCTTTATTTTTTAACTCAGCTAGGTCTATATAAAAATCCTTTATATATTGAACTGATTCATTTTCATGTCCACTAAGCTTTCCTAATGTCATCCAGTAATTATCTATTTCCTCAAATTTTTTAGGTTTTATAGTTACTACAGTTATATTTGCATTATTTAGTGATCTTATAAGTCCACTAAATCTGTCTCTAATCATAGGTCTTACTAAGATTAAATCTGGCTTTGCAGATATAAATTTTTCTACACTATCTTTAAAAGAAAAAACCTCTATCCCCAAATCACTACTACTTTTTTCTACTCCTATTAAATTTTCTTTTGCCCCTATACTTACCAATACATCTGTATGAGCCCCATAGAGAGATATAATTCTTGTATGAGGTTTTGTTAGATCTACTATCTTTCCAGACTCACTTATTATTTTTATATTAGAGGTAAAACATAGTTGTGTTATAAAAATAAAAACTGAAAATAATTTTATTATTTTATTCAATCTAAACCCCCTCCTAATTTTGGAAATACAAATGTATTCTTTTCTGTTTTATATTTTTCCCATCCTATTTTAAATACTTTATCCAATTTTTTAGAGTTAAGTACCTCTTGTGTTTTTCCACTTGCTACAATCCTTCCTTTTTCTAATAAGAGGATTTCATCACAGTAAAGTGAAGCTAGATTAAAGTCATGAAATACTCCTATAACTGTAGTCTGTTCTTCTGTCACTCTTTTTTTTACAACATCAAGAAGTGTATGGGAATAATAGGGATCTAAGTTTGAAGTTGATTCATCTAAAAATAAGATTGGTGTTGTTTGAATAAGTGCTTTTCCAAATATAACTCTTTGTTCTTCACCACCACTAAGAGCTGTAATTTCTTTATTTAAAAACTCTTCTAATCCTATTTCTTTTATTACATTATCAATAATTTCATAATCTTTTTTTTGAAGACTAAAAAATTTTTTTTTATAAGGATATCTACCCATCTCTAATATATCAGAAACCAAAAAAGGAAATACTATATCAAATTTTTGTGGTACTATTGCTATCTTCTTTGCCAACTTTAAATGAGAATATTCTTTTAATTCCTTATTTTCTATATAGATTTCAGAATCTAAAGCATCTTTATATCCACTTAAAATATCTAAAAAAGTAGTTTTACCACTTCCATTAGGACCTAATATTCCATAAAATTTTCCTTTTTTAAATTTAAAAGACAAATTTTTTAAAATTTGTATTCCATCTATTGAATAATTTATTTTTTTTACATCTATCATCTTAAATTACCTCCTCCCATCTTTTTTCTAAAGATAAGAGCAAAGAAGGGTGCACCTAAGAGTGAGGTTATTACTCCTACGGGAATATCATTTGGTAATACTACTCGAACTATATTATCCGCCGCTCCCATAATTATTCCACCCCAGATAGCACAACCTATAATTAATTTTTTATTATCTGTCCCCATAATAAACCTTAGAAGATGAGGGACTACTAGTCCTACAAATCCTATTATTCCACAAGTAGATACTGCTACTGCTGATAAAATAGAACTAACAACTAATAATGTCTTCCTTATCTTACTAGGATTTATCCCCAAAGAGATTGCATTTTTTTCTCCCAGTGCCAATATATTTAAATCCTCTGCATAGTAACAAAAAAATACGAATCCAAAGACCCATATTGCACTTAAAATATTTACTTCCATCCAAGATTTCCCAGTAAAACTTCCTAATAACCAAAATATAATAGCTCCTACACCTTCATCAGCTAAATATTTTAAAAAACTTAATCCTGCAGAAAAAAAAGCACCTATTATTATTCCGCCCAATATTATTGAGGTAGGATTCATCTTTCTTTCAAAAGATCCCATCTTAATAACCACTGTCAAGCAAAGAATTGCAAATATAAATGAGATTATATGTGTACTAAATATTCCAAAAATTGTTATATTTAAAACTAAAGCTAGTGCAGCACCAAATGAAGCTCCACTAGAAATTCCCAATGTATACGGGTCAGCCAAGGGGTTTAATAAAACCCCTTGAAAAACCAATCCACACATGGATAAAATTGAACCTATTAAGATAGAAGTGAGTATCCTCGGTAATCTCACTTCATGAATAATATACCAATTAGGAGCTCCCTCCCCGCCTTTTATACTTTCAACTACTTCCTTTAATGGAATATTTATATAGCCCATTTGAAGGTATGAAAATATTGAAAGAATTAATAGTATTATTCCAATTGTTGTCCATAATTTAAAATGTCTTTTCATAAATTTTTACGGTTGCATTCCGTTTGCATAGTCTTTCTTTTTAGCTAGCATATTTTCTTTCTTATGAGTCAGTCCGAATTCTGCATGATCAACAAATATTTTTCTAATTCCTTTATTTTCTCCCAACCCAACTAGGTGAACTTTTACAGTAAATCCATTTCTTTCTAATTCTTCCTTCATATCTCCAGCTATATCGTTATGTGCATGATCTCCAGCTACTATCATAAATGGATATAAATTTACATGTTTAATTTTCTTTGTTTTTAATTGTCTGATTATTGAATCTAATGTAGGATACCCTTCTACAGTTCCAAAGAATACATTTTGAGAGTAGAATTCATGGAATACATTTTCACTCATAGAGTATGCAGAGTTTGCAGGATGTGTAGTTCCATGTCCAATAAATACAGTTGCTTCATCTTTCTTTAAATTTTTATAAGTAGGAGCTAACGCTGACGCTACAGCTTTATAGTCGTCTAATACTGTTAATAAAGGATCACTAACTTTTAATACTTTAAAATTTCCTTCATGTAATGCTACTTCCTGCTTCAAAATTTCAGCTTCTAATCCATTCATAATATGTGTTCCTTGTACCAATACATGGGTATATCCTTCTTTTTTTAATATATCCAATGCTTCACTGGGATTATTAAAAGTAATCCCTTCATTTTCTTTTATTCTTCTCATGATAATTCTAGATGTAAAAGCAGTAACCACTTTAAAGTTTGGGTAAGAAGCTTTAAATTCTTTCTCTAAAGCCATAATTGTTTTTGCTCTTGTTTCTGGATATGTTGTTCCAAAACTTACTAATAAAATAGCTTTTTTTCCTGTCTTAAACAGATCCTTTGATGGTTCATGTGCCGCTCCCTTTGCTAATAACGTTACCCCCATCACCAACATTACCAATACTACTAACATTTTTTTCATTTTTTCTCCTCCTAAATTAATTTTGAGAATAAAAGTTACGTGACGTTGAATCAAAAAAGTAGATATAATTTATATCTATCTAATCTTTTAGACAATAAAAAAAGCTCCTAAAACTTAGGAACTTAAGACATCTTATATACTAAAATAAAAACGTCTACATACTCGTCCTCGCAAGTTCGTAAAAATAATCTGGCAGGTCTCCTGACTTGACTTCATCCTACTCATAGCCCTTCCCAAATTAATTCAGTGGTATACTATTTTCGTCCATCTTACAGTGGCGGGACCGTGTAGGATTTTCACCTACTTCCCTTTTAATCGAATCAAATCGAACCAAGATTATATATTATTAAATTGTTATTAATTTATACCACACTTAATTTTTTTTTACAATGTATTTCTTTTAATTCAGTGTTAGTTTAATAGTGGTAAAGTTTAGAATAATTTCCTTTTAATTTTAATAGCTCTTCATGGGTTCCTGTCTCTGCTACACCATCTTTATCCATAACCACAATTCTATCAGAATTTATGATTGTAGACAATCTATGAGCTATAGTTATAGTTGTTCTATTTTTAGATAAGGTCATAAGAGCTTCTTGGATAAATTTTTCTGTAATATTATCTAGTGATGCCGTAGCTTCATCGAGTATTAATATCTTGGGATTTTTCAAAAATATTCTAGCTATAGATATCCTTTGTTTTTGTCCCCCAGAAAGTTTCACTCCTCTTTCCCCCACCAATGTGTCAAAATCCTTTGGTAAACTATTTATAAATTCATATATATTGGCATTTTTAGAAGCCTCTATAAGATCTTCTTTAGTTGCACCTAGTTTACCATATCTTATATTTTCTCCTATGGTTCCTCCAAATAAAAATGCCTCTTGAGGAACTATTCCTATATTTTCTCGCAGTGAAGTTAATTTTATTGTGCTTATATCTAGCCCATCTATGGTTATTTTTCCAGAGTCAATATCATAAAATCTTAGAATTAAATTTGAAACAGTTGATTTACCTACACCACTAGGTCCTACTATGGCTATATTTTCTCCAGATTTTATTTTCAAATTAAATTTTTTTAAAATTATAGATGATTTTTTATAGGAAAATATAACATCCTTTAACTCTATCTCTCCTTTTATTTCTTTTAAGACTACTGGATTTTTTATTTCTTTTATCTCTGGAATTATTTCCATCATCTCTTGAAATCTTCTATATCCCGCCATTCCTTTTTGGTAACTTTGAACTAAAATCATCATCTTTCTAATCGGTTCCATAAATCTATAGGAATATAGTAAAAAACTAATTAATATACCATAGGTTACCTCACCCTGTAATATTAGATAACCACCATAAAAGACCACTATAAATTGCATAAGATTCATAAATACGTGGATCCCTGAGAAAAAAATAGCAGTAGTTTTATATGTTTCCTTTTTAGCTTCTTGAAATTCTTGATTTTTTTCCTCAAATTTATCTATTTCATGATTTTCATTATTAAATAATTTTACTATTCTTATTCCACCAATACTCTCTTCTGCTCTAGAATTTATATCTGCTATTTTTTTTCTAGTCTTTCCAAATGCAACCTTCATCTTCCATTTTTGAGTAATAGAAAAATAAATCATAAATGGTAAAACTGAAAATATAACCAAGGTCAACTTTACATTTAAGTTGATCATCAGTATAAATGCTCCTACTAACCTGATAATAGCAATAAATAAGTCTATAGGCCCATGATTAGCAAGCTCCGATATTCCACTCAAATCATTTACTAATTTTGACATGATTATACCAGTTTTATTATTATCAAAATAACTAAAAGACAATTTCTGAATATGAGTAAATAATTCTTTCCTCATCCGAGTTTCTATCTTAATTCCTAGGATATTTCCATAGTATAACTGGCAATAACTGACGACAAATCTGAGTAAATACATAAACATCAATCCAATAGAAATATAATAAAATTTCTTTAAATCTTTTGCTGGGATAATTTCATCGATTACTATTTGGATTACCTTTGGAAAAATTAGATCTAATGATGCAAGTAATACAGCACATAACAATGTAAATATTAATAGTTTAGTATGAGGTTTATAATATTTTATAAATGATTTTAATTCTTTCATTTTGTCTCCTTTATTTAAATTTTATATTTAAAAGTTATCGGTCTTTTATGTAAAAATGATATTTTATATTAAAATCATCTTATCATACCTTTTAAAATAAAACCATATCCCTCATATATGAAATTTTAATTGTTATTTTTTAATTTCTGTAATTTCTAGATAAAATAAGGGCCACTGGTGGCCCTTTAAGGCTTACTGTGAGCCTTTTTATATATCCCGCTTATCAATCCCAATATTACCAATGGTTTAAAGGCTTTATGGTTTGCCTTATTTCGATTACAGGGGTATAAATACAAGGGATAGTTTCTAGGAGGGGCTTAGGAAGGAAATAAGAGGTAATAAAAGTTCTATGAATAAAATTAAATCATAATTTTTTTATGATCTTGCAGGGATTTCCTCCAGCCAATACATTCTCTGGAATATCTTTAGTTACTACACTTCCTGCTCCTATAGTGGTATTCTTTCCAATGATCACACCTGGTAAAAGAATAGCCCCTCCTCCAATCCATACATTATCCCCTATTATTATAGGTTTAGAAGATTCTAATTCTTTTAATCTTTCCTTTGGATCTAAGGGATGAGTCGCTGTATATACCTGAACGTTTGGTCCAAACATAACATTGTCACCTATAATTACTTTATTTACATCTAAAATAGTACATGAAAAATTAGCATAAAAATTTTCTCCAACCTCTATATTATATCCATAGTCACAATAAAATGGAGGTCTTATTTTTATCTTCCCCTTCATAACAATTAATCTTTCCATAATTTCTTTTCTTTCTTTTTCCTCTATAGGTCTAGTAGAATTATATTCTGAAATTAACATCTTAGCCATGAACCTATCATCCGTCAGATTTTGATCTTCAGGAAAATATAACTCTCCAGCTAGCATCTTTTCTTTTTCACTTTTCACTTACTCCCTCCTCTTTATTTAAATTATTTCAAATTTTGTATAACAATAATTTTCATCTAAAAAAAAAAGAAACATAAGCCCCTTATTTTTTTAACATCCTTAGATCATTCCCAGTAGGATTTTGAAATACTATCAGATCAAATTCATGGATTATCGGTATAAGATGTTCAAATAAATTTGATTGAATCCCTTCATATTTCTGCCAAATAATTGTATTGGCAAAACAATATATTTCAAGGGGTATACCTTGAAATGTAGGTTCTTGTTGCCTAACTAATAAAGTTAAATTTTGATTTATATGGGAACTGTCTTTAAGATATAGTTCTACATAGGCTCTAAGCATCCCTATATTTGTAAATCTTCTCCCATTGATAGGTGTAGATACAGTATCTCTTTCACTATTATATTTTTTTATTTCTTTTTCTTTTTTTTCAATATAATTTTTTAAAAGATCAATTTTTTTATATCTTTCAATTTCTTCTATAGATAAAAATTTTACACTGTTACTGTCTAAAAATATCGACCTCTTTATCCTCCTACTTCCTGTAGATTGCATCCCCTTCCAATTCCTAAATGAATTACTGATAAGAGCATAACTAGGTATAGTTGTAATGGTTTTATCAAAATTTTGAACCTTTACATTGGTTAAATTTATCTCTATTACATCTCCATCAGCTAGTTGATCAGGCATCTCAATCCAATCACCAATCATAACCATATTATTAGCTGCCAGTTGAATACTAGCAACAAATCCCAAGATAGCATCTTTAAAAATTAACATAGTTATAGCTGTCATTGCACCTATCCCACTTAAAATACTAAGGGGAGATTTTTCCATGACTATACCTATAGATATTGTTATGGCTATAACCATTAAAAATAAACTTATAACTTGAAGATAACTCTTAATAGGTCGCCTTCTAGAAATACTGTATGTACTATAAATATCATTGAGTACCGATAAAATCCCATTAGCAATAAGGGTAAATATTATTACTATTCCAATATCTATAATCTTTTCAAAAAAAGATTTAAAAAAGTTTAATTTCCTTACCATAGTTTGAAAAACAATTAGTGGTACTAAAATATTTAAATATTTTAAAATACTATTTTTGATTAAAAAATCATCCCACTTATTTTCACTTTTTTCAATCAATTTAATCAAATAATTTTTTATTATATATCTTGTAATATAGTACATAATAGTTGACATTACTATAGTCATCACCATTACTAGTCCCACAATAAAAATTCTTTGATAATATCCACTTATATCTAAATATTCAATAATTAAACTATAAAACTTATCCATTTTATTTCTCCTATTTTTTCCAATCAAATTAAATTTATAAAAGTTTTCCCCCTGTATTTTTTCTAAATATATATTTTTTCTTAGCCCAAGATATCCAATGGGGTCTAGATATCATAGCTCTTCCAACAGCTACTAAATCTACCAAATTATTTTCAATCAAATAACTAGCTTCCATCTCTTTTTTTATAGCCCTTACAGCAATTACAGGTATCTTTACATGTTTTTTTATCTCTACTCCCAAATATACTACCCAGTCCAAAGGAAAATCAGTAGGCATATCTATCTTTTGATCCTGTTTAAAACTAGGGTCAGGGATTCCACTAGATACATGGATCAGATCAACTCCTACTTTTTCTACCTCTTTTGCAATATAGATCCCTTCTTCTAATGTAGGCTCATTCCCTCCTATCCTAATTCCCAGAATAAAGTTATCATTGAAGATATCCTTTGTTCTTTTTATTAATTCCCGAGTAAAATATAATCTATCTCCATATTTATCAGTTCTCTTATTCCACAGTTTAGAGTGAAGTTGAGATATAAGATAGGTATGTGCTCCATGGATCTCTATACCATCAAATCCACATTTTTTTGCTCTATAAAAAGCTACTATAAATTCTTCTAAGATCTCATCTAATTTTTTTTCAGATACTCTTGCAATCTCCTCTTTAAATCCAGCATGATGAAGTTGAATAAGAACAGGCGTCTTATGTTTTTTACAGACCTTGGCTATTTTAGTAAGTCCCTCTATAAATTTATCATCCCATATCCCCAATTGATTATCCCTTAGTTTACCATCTCTAGCAACACAACAAGCTTCTAGGATTATCATTCCAACTCCTCCCATAGCTATTTTTTCATACCAGTCCACCAATTCATCGGTAACATATCCATCCTTCCCAACAAGGCTAAACCTAACCATAGGAGGTAGAACTACTCTATTTTTCAAAGTTATCCCTTTTATATTAAATTCTGTAAATAAATTTACTTTTTCTTTTTTTTTCATACTTTACTCCTATTTTCTTATTCTTCTTCCCATTCCTCTATAAATGAGCATTCATATATCTCTACATTTGAATGAAGTTTATATATAACATCTTTTCTTTCTAAAATAATTTGAATTTTTTTCTTTAAACTTTTATTTTTTTGAATACTCTTTAAAAGAGCCTTTGCAGGATTGATTGTGATTGGATACCCCACTGATTTCATCATAGTAAGATCTCCATTAGTATCTCCATAAGCATAAGATTTTTCTAAATTAATATTATACTTTTCTACAAATTTATTTATAGCTTTCTGTTTACTCACTGAATCCCACATAGGAGTAGTTTCTCCCGTAAACCGTTCCCCATCATAGTGATAAACTGTCCCACAATAATCATCTGCACCATATTTTTCAGCCATCTTCGACACTAAAAATTCTGGGCTTCCAGAAATAAATATAATTTTATGCCCCTGTGCTCTATGCCATTTTATCCTATCTCTAGTATATTTATATACCCTTCCTGCCTTTACATCCATTACTTGGTTAGCCACAAACTCATTTTGTTCTAAGGTTACATTTTGGATAGCTTCTATATAACTATCTACAAGTCCCAAAAGATATGCATCATAGCCACCTTTTCTTATATCCCACTGAGTATGAAGATCTTTTACTTTATTTTCCCACTGTCTAGGATCTATCAACTCATATTTAATTAGCCTCTTAAAATGCTCTGTTAAAAGAGAATCTCTGTATATAGTCCCATCAATATCAAAAAATGCTGCTTTCATAAATTTTCTCCTCCTATTTATTCAATATACTTAGCATTATAACATAATTTTTTTCTTATCTTATTTTTATATTTAAATTCAATCTATTCTTAATATATCAGTTAAAATATAGTTATAAAGAGTCTAATTTCATAATAGAATCTAATTAATAGCTAATGTTTTATGAAAACTTTTTTTATTAGAAATATAATATTAAGATTATAACTATGTTATAATAAAAAACAAATACAATTGTTTATAGGGGGAAAAGATGAAAAAATTAATATTTCTATTTATATTAACAAACTTTTTATTAGTAGGTTGTGGAAAAAAAGATGAAATGAAAAAAAAAGATGTTCTGAGTATGAGCTGGGAAGAGATTGAAAAAAATGCTTATGGTCAAACTGTCTCCATAACCATGTGGGGAGGAAGTAAGGCTATCAATAAATATTATGATGAATTTATAGCTTTAAATTTGAAAAAAAAATACAATATAACTTTAAAAAGAATACCAGTCACAGATATTAGACAACCTTTAAATAAATTAATTATCGAGAAGGAAGCAAATAAAAATAATAGTAGTACTGATGTTATATGGCTCAATGGAGAAAATTTTAAATTTGCTAAAACTAACAAAATATTACTAGGAGATATCAACTCTAAACTTCCAAATATAGAAAAAATCGATCCAAATGCTCTTAAAAGTGATTTTGGTGAATCAATAGATGGACTTGAAACTCCCCTTGGACAAGCTAATTTTATAATGATAACAGAGGTGAAAAATCCTCCTAAAACAGCACTAGAATTAAAATCTTGGGTAGTAAAAAATCCTGGTAGATTTACTTATTCCAATCCCAATGACTTTGTAGGGAACGCCTTTATAAGAACACTAGCTATTGATATATTAAAAAAAAATAATTTTACAATAGATGAGATGAAGCCAGTATGGGACTATTTAAACGAAATAAAACCCTATCTATGGAGGGAAGGGAAAACATACCCTGAAACTTCAGAAAGAAATCATGAATTATTTGCCAGCGGAGAAGTGGATTTCTCTATCAGTTATACTCCTAGTATTGTAGAAAATAAAGTAACTTTAGGAGAGTTTCCTAAGAATACATATCCATATATTATGAATGTTGGAAGTTTCACAAATAATCACTATCTAACCATAGCTAAGAACACACAAAATCCAGAAGCAGCATTAGTTTTTATAAATTATATGATCTCAAATGATCCTCAAGAGGAAAAGATGAAATCTTCCGTTTGGGGAGATGGAGCAGTTACAAAAAAATTAAAAGAAGAATTATTTACACCTCAATTACAGGAGTTATCTCCAGAGATAACAGAAGGGATAAAAGATGAATGGTATGAAGAAGTGGCAAAGAGTTAAAAATCATTTAGGGGTTCTACCTAGTGTCATTGTGATGTTAATATTATTTTGGAGTGGAGTACTAAAATCTTTTCAGCAAATATTTAATTATAAATTGTTAAAAAAAGTAATAAATAAAGGAGAATTTTTAAATTCTTTGGTTTATACAGCCAAATTAAGTTTGTACTCAATAATTTTAGTTGGAATTATATCTATTTTAGGAATATATATCCTCTATCTTCTCAATACAGAGATTGAAATAAAAAAGTTAAATATAGTAAAAATATTTTTACTTTCACCGATGTATATACCATATCTTTTAGGAGGATATATGATCTCTACTCTAATTGGTCAAAGTGGTATTATTTCAACTCTATCCTATAAACTGGGATGGATTCATAGTATGAATGAATTTCCAATTTTAGTCAACGAGAGTAATGGGTACTCAATTATATTGACCTATGGATGGAAAGCTAGTCCATTTGTTATCCTTATGGTCTATTCAACAATAATAAAAATAAATAATGAATGGCTAGATGTGGCCAAAGTATATGGGGTTAATAGATATCATTTTTTTAAAGAGGTAGTTTTACCAATAATTTTTCCAATCTACATAAGTTCATTATTTGTGATCTTTGCATATATTTTTGCTTCCTTTGAGGTTCCTTACCTTCTAGGAATAACTTATCCTAAGACTCTTTCAGTTTTAGCTTATGAAAAATATTCCAGAAATAGCATAGCCAATAGGGAAGAGGTAATGATAATAAATAGTATAATTATATTATTAACAACTAGTGTGGCATTAATTGTCTATAAACTAAATAAAACAATGAAAGAAAGGGTGGAATTAGAATTAGAAAAATAATTATAATAGCAGGACTAGTATTTATATCAATAACTTTATTTCCATTCATCCCTTTAATTTTAGCCTCTATATCTAGTGGATGGAGATTTAAAGAGATCTTTCCTATTAATTATTCTATGGATGGATATAAATATATATTAAAAAGTAGATCTACATGGATTGGAATGGGCTATAATCTTTCTATTGCTTATATAGTAGCTATAATCAATTTATTTCTAGCTATACCTGCAGCTAGATTTTTATTCAGAAAAAAAAATATGTTTAAAAAAATCTATATGATAATTTTATTTGCACCTCTAACAATTCCATCTCTATCATCTATACTAGGAATCCATCACAGTATGATAATCTATGGATTGACAGATAATTTATTAGGAGTAATTTTAGTAAATATAATCCCTAGTTTCCCCTATGTACTTCTTAGTCTTTACGGGAGCTTTAAAGGTTTCCCTCAAAAATTAGAAGAGTCTGCTCTTATTGATGGTATTTCAAATTTTAAAATGTATAGATATATTATCCTACCAATAATAATTCCTGGGATATTAATTGGATCAACAATTTCAATATTGATATCTCTATCAGAATATATTTTAACCCTTCTTATAGGTGGTGGAAAAATAATTACCCTACCTATTCTTATGTTTCCATATTTAAGTAGTGGGGATAAGATAGTGGGATCGGTCTATGCAATTATATTTATCCTATTTAATATAATTGGAATTTTATTATTTGAGCTAGGAATAAGATTTATATTAAAAAAAATTACAAGAGTAAGGTAGTAAAAAATTAAAGTTAAAATTTTATCGTAGGGGATAGGGGGAAAAATGTTAGATACACATGGGAGAAAATATATACAACCAATAATTAAATATTTTGCAAATAAATTTATAAAGATGGGATTCAGTGCCAACAAAGTAACTCTTATAGCTTTTATATTAGGCCTCTGTGTTTCCCTATCTATATACCTAGATTATTCATTAGTAGGAATAATTTTTTTATGGATATCTGGATTTTTAGATGCTGTAGATGGAACTATTGCTAGATTAAAGGGCTCAAATTTTTTTGGAGCACTTATGGATATTACCTTTGATAGGATAGTAGAGATTGGAATGATCTTAGTATTAGCTATAAAATATCCAGAAAATATTTTTTTATTTCTCCTCCTTACATCTAGCATTATCATCAGTATGACAATTTTTTTAACAGTAGGAACACTTTCTTCAAAAATAAGTGAGAAATCTTTTTACTATCAAGCAGGTTTAGCAGAAAGAACTGAAGGTTTTATCTTTTTTACAGGTATGATTTTATTTCCACAATACATAAAAATAATATTAATTATCTTTATCCTAATAATAATAATTACTGCTGGTCAAAGAATGATAGAAGCCAAAAAAATATTACAATAAAAAAAAGTATTTTTTATATTATAACTGTGAACTAAACATTAAAAAGTAGTGTTTAATTCACAGTTTTTTTATAAAACTCTATAGTTTGCCTTTTAAGGCCCTTCTAAAAACTTCCCCTTGTATTTATACATCTTGAAGAAAACTACCCCCTAGAATAAAGCCTTCTATCCTTTGGTACTATTGGGGTCTAGAGGCAAAATTAGTAAAAAGCTCTAAAGTAGCCTTAGGGGTATCAGGAATAGCCTTAAAGGGGTCAGAAAGAGCCTTATTTTGCTCTAAATTTACAGTAATTTATAACCTATTACAAAATATGATAGAGTATTTAAAGTTTACCTACAATAATTCACCCCTATCTTTTATTAATATTTTATTGACAAAATTAAAAGAAACGATTATATTAAAGTGTGCATATGCACGTAAAATAGAAAAGGTATACTTTACTAAATGATAAAAATTTATACGGAGATGATCAACAGATGGAAAATAAAATATTATTTACTTCAGAGTATGTGTCACCGGGACATCCAGATAAAATTTCAGACCAAATATCAGATGCAATATTAGATATTTGTTTGAAAGGTGACCCTAACTCTAGAGTGGCTTGCGAAGTTTTTTGTACAACTGGACAAGTTATAGTAGGAGGAGAGATTACAACCAATGCTTATGTAGATGTTCAAAAAATTGTAAGAGAAAAAATAGATGAAATAGGATATAAAAAAGGAATGGGGTTTGATTCAAATTGTGGGGTTCTAAATTTAATTTGTTCTCAATCACCTGATATTGCCATGGGTGTGGATAAAGGCGGAGCAGGAGATCAAGGTATTATGTTTGGAGGAGCTGTTAGAGAAACTCCAGAACTTATGCCATTAGCACTAGTTCTTTCTAGAGAAATTATTAAAAAATTAACTATATTGACTAAATCAAAGCAAATCACTTGGGCAAGACCTGATGCCAAATCACAGGTAACTCTAGCATATGATAGAGATGGAAATATTGATTATGTTGATACAGTAGTAGTATCTGTACAACATCACCCAGAAGTAACTCAAGAAAAGATACATAAAACAATTATAGAAAAAATAATCAATCCAGTTCTTAAAAAATATAAGATGGATCCAGGAGAAGTAAGACACTATCACATAAATCCTACTGGAAGATTTGTAATAGGTGGACCCCATGGGGATGTTGGTCTTACTGGAAGAAAAATAATTGTAGATACTTATGGTGGGTATTTTAGGCATGGAGGGGGAGCGTTTTCTGGAAAAGATCCTTCAAAGGTAGATAGATCAGCAGCGTATGCAGCAAGATGGATTGCAAAAAATCTTGTAGCAGCAGAGCTCGCTGAAAAATGTGAAGTACAACTATCCTATGCTATCGGTATAATAAAACCAGTATCTATAAAGATAGATACTTTTGGAACTAATAAAATTAGTGAAATAAAGATGGCTAATATTGTAGAAAATATATTTGATCTTACTCCTAAAGGAATAGAAAATGATCTTGAGTTGAGAAGCGGGAATTTTGAATATCAAGATTTAGCTGCATTTGGGCATATTGGAAGAACTGATATAGATCTTCCCTGGGAAAGATTAAATAAAGTGGACCTAATAAAGTTTCAACTTAAAAAATAAATTAAAAAACAAGGAGTGAAAACAGATGGAATCTACAAAAGAAATAATGGATAATTTAATGTATACAAAAAAAGTTATGGACCATTTTATGAACCCTAGAAATGTTGGAGTAATGGAAAATCCCGATGGATATGGAATGGCAGGAAGTGCGTCTTGTGGCGATATGATGGAGATCTTTCTAAAGATAGAAAATGAAATCATCAAAGATGTAAAATTTAGGACATTTGGATGTGCATCAGCTATTGCTTCATCATCTATAACAACAGAGATGATTTTAAATAAAAGTATAGATGAAGTATTACAATTGACTAATAGTTCTATTGTAGAAAATTTAGATGGCCTCCCGGCAAAAAAAATACATTGTTCAGTTTTAGCTGAAGAAGTTATAAAATCAGCAATAGAAGACTATAAATCTAAAAAATAAATTTAAAAAAAAAGAACAATCAGATTCAATTTATCTAATTGTTTTTTTTATTAAATATTTTTAGAGTTTTCACAGTCTAGAACTTTTTTTGCTATACTTTTTTATAATATAAATAAGTATAACTAAAAAAGCTTGTATTTACTGAAAATAAATGATACTATACTCTGTGAAATAATTAAATTTAGGAGGTAAAATTTATAATGGAAAGATCAATTAAAGATACAAGTGCCAATCCAGCACCTTTAGGACTTTTAGGTTTTGGAACAACAACTTTATTATTAAATTTACACAATGCGGGGTTATTTGGATTAAATGATATGATTTTGATGATGGGACTTTTTTATGGGGGAATTGCACAAGTAATTGCAGGTATACAAGAAAATAAAAAAGGAAATACATTTGGAGCTACAGCATTTACTTCTTATGGATTTTTTTGGTGGACATTAGTTGGAATTTGGGTTTTAAACAAAGCAGATTATCTAGCTGCTGATAGTTTAGCTATTGGATCTTATATGTTTGTATGGGCTCTTGTTACATTTATCTTTTTTATAGGAACATTAAATGGTTCTACTGCAGGAAAGGTAGTTTTCGGTACATTAACTATTTTATTTATCTTATTA
>Ga0316197_10001472_pt1 | contig 16776 bp, 14 predicted proteins | sample OudBiesiAoxic_MG_FD_204939 | JGI IMG/M metagenome (GOLD analysis project Ga0316197, IMG submission 204939) | Coastal sediment microbial communities from Oude Bieten Haven, Netherlands - site A oxic | ecosystem: Environmental > Aquatic > Marine > Coastal > Sediment | place: Netherlands... | reverse complement strand
TTTAAGTTCAATAGGCGCTTCAATCTTGAAAAGATGCTTGATCAGCTTATTTACTCAAGTATTCAAACTGCACCGATGCCAGAGCGATTGCTTAAGCTAGCTGAGTCTCGGTGGTAATCAGGAATATTTATGAGCTTAATAGTGCAATTAGTTTAGCATCAAGTCCATCGTCACCGATGACAGTAATTTTAAAACAACTGTATGAAAATACAAAGTTTTCTCCAAATGTTGATATATCGACATTAACAAATGTTAAAAAAGAATTACAAGGTGCAATAGACACTGCAAGTAAAGTAGTTGAGAAAGTGGTTGAGCCTGATCATGTGTTAATGTCACGTGTAGAGCAGGTTTTTTTAACTCTTAATCAATTGCAAATTAGTGAGACAAAAAACGCCCCTACCCCGTGGGATGAAATTACTACCGCTCTTAATCAAGTAAGAATTTATATAAAAGATATTTCTGATTCACAAAACTTACATCAAGCAGCATTAGAAGCTGCTCGAAAAAGAATGACTAGAGCTGATATAGATCCGCTTGTTCAACTTAAAAAAATTGCTCAAAAATCTCCAGAACCCGTTCGTAGTTGGCTGCTTGATATTGTGAACGAAGCTTGGTCGGTGGTGGTGGTTGAAGCAAGTAAAGGAATACAGGCTCGCTGGCACAGTGAGGTATATAGTGTATTCCGTGATATGGGGTTAAATCGCTATCCTTTTGATGTGTCTGCAAGTGAAGAGATTTCTTTAAAGGATTTTGAAAATTTATTTGCTACTGGCGGTACTCTTGATTATTTCATTCAAGAAACCCTAGCGCCTTTTTATGACATTAATTTATGGGTACCAAAACGTGTCGATGGCCAAGTAATGTCTCTATCTCCACAATTTATTGCTCAATTAAAAAAATATAAAACAATTCGTAACACTATGATTAACCAAGATACGAATAAATTTTATATTCCATTTAGTGCCAAAGTTGTTGATCTTGATTCAAGTGCAATACGAGCAAGCATTAATATTGGTGAAAATATAATGGATTATTATCATGGGCCAAGCAAAGTACAAGCGTTTCAATGGCCCCCTAAAAGTGGTGACTTTGAAGTAAGAGTTACATTACAAGACGTAACAAGTGAGGGAAAAGAACACTCTTTATCTAAAAACGGTCAATGGGCTATTTATCGATTACTTAGTGAATCTACATTATCTGATGTTACAAATACGAGTTTAATAAGTCACATTAATGTGTCTGGGCGTGAGATTAGTATTTTATTTACTCCGTTAACGCAAAATAATCCATTTAATTTTGCAGAACTATCAAATTTTGATTTACCAGAAATAATAAATAAAAACAAATAGATAAAAGGCAGGGATCAACATGTCAAACATGAATTTACAAGGCTTAGATAAATTAGACCGTAGGATAATATCCAACCTACTATCCAATGGGAGAGAGTCTATAGCAAACTTATCACGTAACGTTGGATTATCACGTACTGCGGTTACTGAGCGTATGAATAGACTTGAGAAAACAGGAATAATCAAAGGCTATACCGCGCAAATACGAGCTAGCAGTAACGAGAATCATGCATCATGTTATTTACTTATCTCATGTGAGAGAGGGAGAAAAGATGATGTATCTGAAGGATTAAAAGAGATCCCTGAAGTTAAAATGACAAGTATTGTTGGGGGAACATATGACATTATATCCCTCGTTGAAGCGCCCGATTTACATCGTATTCATTATTTATGTAATGAAATTGAAGCAATATCGGGCATTAAAGACTTAAAAAATACTATCGTTTTACATCAGCCTGTTTGTCGATAGATTATCCACTAATATTTAATTAATATGGAAAGCGGCATTAAGCGGCAACTTATTGCTTGCTTTCTATATCTTAATTACTGCCTACAATTTTAATTTCTGTTTCATCTCCTTTTGCTTTCCCTAACCAAAATGTTTGTCCTAACTCATTACCCTGACCACTGCCTAATTTATTTATAGGCAATGTTTGATTTTTCACAGTTAATTTCAAGTCCCACGCAATAGGATCACATAAGATAAATTTCATTAATCCAATTAATGTTTCATTTAGTGTTTTACCTGGTAAAAAATCTATATAAGTATCAAAATCTATTCCATCAATACATAAGTTAAATTTACCCGTTAAGTCTCCCATAGTTTTACCTAGGTGAAAGTCTCCACCAAGTTGGCAATTTTTTCTATTTAAGCTATTTCTTTGCGATGATGCTATATTAATACGTCGATATACCCATTCTTCTATATAAACATTTGGTAATGAGAAATAATGCGAAACAATACCTGAAATAAGTTTTGGTGAACGTGTTCGAGTTGATAATTGACTGACATAAGAAAGCAACTTCGCTCTATCAAGATCAATTTCATTACTTTCTTGAATCACACTCGATAAACCAACAAGGTGTAATAATCTGCCTGAAAAAGGATCTTTAGCATCACTTTTATATTGAATATGATAACGATATTTTTTCCATACTTGATATAACATACTGATATATCGATGATGAAAAAAATTAAAAAAATCTTTTACTGGATTATCATCAGGATCTCGTCCTGCCAATTTTTCTGTATATGAAACCGGCAACGGCGAACTTACCCCGTGAAGTCCCATGAAATTAACTTCTACTTGAGTATAAACAACACCGTTCCTTTCTAGCTCAGATATATATTCAATATCGCTTTTGGGGAAACTTAATTTTGGAGAGACACTAAACTGGATATATTCATGTTTAGCATATTGATTTTCTCCAATTGCATTATATTCAAGCCCTTGAATATTTTGATAATGTTTTTCTAATAGAGATACTGCTTGAAAAAAGCTGTAGTCACAAGATTTACTAATAATATATTGAATCATAAAATGGTCTGCTGCCCACTGATACTTGGCCATTCATATATTTCACCACGACTCTCATCAAGAACCTCTAGCTCTGTAAATGAATTAATACTGGAATATAAACGAATAAATTCATTTATAATACTGGCCAATAGAAACATGTCCCCTTCATTAACAAAGTACGATGAATCCATCCCAATTTTAAATTTAACCCCACGAACTGCAACGCCTCTAAAAATACGATCTGTTGGTGTCATCGCTACTGATTTTATCCCATCTAATCGATGTATTGATGCTCTATGTGCTTGTCTATCTACACGAGAATGAAAGTCATATGTTGAAAGTAATACTTTTAATACATCAATATTTGCTAATGATAAATAGTTTAATGACATATTTGCAATGAGTTGCCACTGTAGCTCACCAGTAACTTGCGGACTAACTGATTGTGTTGGCTTTGTGATATTGCTAAAAGTCGCATACGTTGGGGATTTATATGTTGTATGAATAATATCTCCAATTGATAAACGTTCTGCCAAATTGGAATTACTACAAATCAGTTTCATTAGTACTGTTTCAGAACCAAGCTCTGAAACGTTATTATTATGAGAATGAAATGAAATGTAACGTTCAAGACCACGGCCATTAATACGTTCACTCACTTTTGTTTTGTAAAAATCTCGCTTATCTTTCTGGTTAATTTGATGCTCAAACGATTCAAATTCAATAATTTTTTTACGACAGCGCTCGGCTTTACTCCAACTTTCAACTTCTTCTACAGAATAAACTTCATAATGCGCTTGATTTGAACTTTGAGGACGAACTTTATAATCATTAAGCTGGTAGTCTAGTCGAATAGGATCGCCATCTTTTTCAAATAGATTAACACTCGGAGTGCAATGCAATTTAAAGTGTTTATTTTTGACCATGACTTCTGATGGCAATGCACGAGAAAAAGCAAAAGAAATCTTTACCGTACTTCTTTGAGGTATGCCACTTAACCACTCAAGTCCTTTAAGATCAAAAAACATAAATTTATCAGGTAAAGAAAAATATTCTTGCAGTAAACGGTAGCCAGAAAAAGAGTTTTTACTGTAAGGCAATAAACCTTCATTATCATTAAAACCAACCGGAACAACTTGATCAGGTCTTAACTTGTGCTTATGCCCACCACCAACATCTAATTCAATATATTCCAAATAACGAAATAACCATAAATATAAGCTGCGTGTAATATGCTGCTCTCCATGTAAATGAAAACGCAGCGTATCTAGTTTAATCCTAGAAAGCTCCAGTCCATTATTTACAGTAATGGTTAAATGTACTAATGAATTAGTTCTACTATTATTTTGTTCTATTTTCTTAATTTTTAATGGATATAGGGCAACGTCATAACAAGTTCGGAATAGACATTGTGTACCTTCAACTTCTCCGCTTGCCATTTCTACCCCGCGTTTAACAAGGGTTTTTTCTGTCACGCTACCGACGTGGGAAGTTAGTTCACTAATGCACATTGAAGGCAAAGATCGCATATAGTGAGGCCAAAGCAAAGAAACTAAAGATTGGGTTAATTCTGGTAGCTCATCATCAATTTTTTCACGAATTCGACCAGTTAAAAATGCAAAGCCTTCCAATAAACGTTCAACATCAGGGTCATAAGCACCCTCTGATAAAAAATGAGTTAGCTTAGGATTGTATTTTGCAAATTCACTGCCTGACTCTTTTAGGTAGGCAAGTTCATCTTGAAAATATTTACTATTACTCATCACTTACTCCATTAAACATTAAATTGCCCATCAATGCCCATAAAAACACTCAGTGACATTGATTTTTTATTACCGTTATGAGTTATCTCCCCACTGATTGCAAAGCTCAATTGCAAGGCATTATTACTATCTTGCAAGTAGTGAACTTCAACATTCTTCAATCGGGGTTCAAATTTTTCGATGGATGTACGAATATGTTGTCGAATATTTATAACCAAGTTTCGATTACTAGATAACACATCATTAAAATCTGGTAATCCATAATCCTGATCAATCATCGCGTTTCCTGCATGCGTATTTAGTAAATCAGCAAGATGAAGATGAATAGATTCGATTAAATGCCTATGCGAAACAATTTCTTCATAACAATTCTTAGGTTCCCCTAATTCTATTCGCTCAAGCAGTCGGTAACCTTTTTCCATAATAACTTCTTAAAGAATAGGCACCCAAAACTGAGCGCCTATAAATGATAAGCAGATTAGTTCTGATCTAATTTACCAACAAGTGACAAATCAAAACTTGCTCCCATATACTTGAAATGTGGGCGAACTGACATTGATACTTTGTACCAACCTGGATCACCTTCTACTTCAGATACTTCTACTTTTGCTGCTCGTAATGGACGGCGACCACGAACTTCTGCTGGTGGATTTTCTTGATCAGATACATATTGACGGATCCATTTATTAAGCTCAATTTCTAAATCCGAACGCTCTTTCCATGAACCGATTTGTTCACGTTGTAGCACTTTAATATAATGAGCTAATCGATTAATAATGAACATATAAGGTAATTGAATTCCCAATTTATAGTTCATTTCCGCTTGCTTACCTTCTGGTGTATTCGGAAATACTTTAGGTTTTTGAACAGAGTTTGCAGAAAAGAATGCAGCATTATCAGAGCCTTTACGCATAGTAAGTGCTATAAAACCTTCTTCTGCTAGTTCATATTCACGGCGATCTGAAATTAAGATCTCCGTTGGGATTTTAGTTTCAATTTGCCCCAGAGATTCGTAGTTATACACAGGTAAATCAAATACTGTTCCGCCACTTTGTGGACCAATAATGTTTGGACACCAACGATATTTTGCAAAAGATTCACTGATTTTTGAAGCCATTGCATAAGCAGAGTTACCCCAAAGATAATTATCATGACCATCTTTAACATGTTCATTATAATCAAATGCCTTGATTGGGTTATCTTCAACTGAATATGGAGTACGAAGCATCATTCGTGAAGTACACAGCCCAACATAACGTGCATCTTCGTGTTCGCGGAAGCCACGCCATTTAGTGTATTGCGCACCTTCAAATACCGACTTTAAATCTCGCAAGTTTGGCAGTTCTTCATAACTGTCTAACCCAAAGAACTTAGATGACGCAGAAGTAATAAATGGTGCATGAGACATAGCACCTACGTTTGCCATGTATTCCATTAGCTTAATATCTGGTGATGAGGCTGACATTTGGAAATCACAAATAACTGCACCAATTGGTTTACCACCAAATTGACCATATTCACGAGTATAGATCTGTTTATATAGACCAGATTTAACCACTTCAGGTGCATCTTCAAAATCATCTAATACTTCATCTTTCTTAGCTGAAATTAGTTCAATTTGAATATTCTCACGGAAATCAGTGTGATCAACTAAATATTTCAAGCCTCTCCATGTCGATTCAATTGCTTGAACTTCTTCATTGTGCAAAATAGCATCAACTTGTTTCGACAATTTTTGGTCAATTTCTGAAAGCATTAAATCAACTAAATATTGATCTACTTTCTCAGCTGTCTTATTTGTTAGCAACTCACTAATAAATGCTTCTACTCCGCGCTTTGCAACATCAAAACCTTCATCTGTTGGCTTTAAACGCGTTTCATTAAGTATACTATCTAATAAAGAAACAGACTCAACGCTTGCTGCTTCTTGTTCTGGAGCTTGTGCTTCTGCTGTCATAATACCCTCTATTCAGCTTTTTCTTCTTTATCAGAATCAATATTTAATTCTGTTAATAGTTTTTGACGAGCGTCTTCATCTTGAAGTAAAGCTGCTATTTTTTTACGAAATGACGGAACATTGCCAAGAGGTCCTTTTAGTGCAACTAAAGCTTCACGCAATTCAAGTAGACCATTCAATTCAGGAACACTTTTAGCTATCGCTTCTGGAGAAAAGTCCTTCAAACTACTAAACGTTAGATCAACACCTAGTTGAGCCCCTTCTTCTTCACTTAAATTGTTATCAACATTGACTTTAATGTTAGGAGAGTAACCTTCTAATACATCATTAAAGTTATCTTTATCAATGTTAATTGGAGTACGATCTTCAATCGGCGTTTCATCTGCACGAGCAGTAAAATCACCAACTACCATCATACTTAATGGTAATTCCACATCTTCTTGTACATCGCCTGTCGCAGGGACATAACGGATATTAATTCGCTCTTTAGGTGCAACCGAGCCATCGCGTGACATAATCTATCCTTATTTCTATGATTATTTTTTATTCCAATTATTTTAATTGGGGTTATTAATTTCTATCCATTGTTGGTACTTTTCAGGCATGCTCTCTTTTGATGGATACAAATCTCCTAAGACTTGATTAACCAACGAGTCAAGCTGACTACATAAATTAGGTTCCCAATTCATAAGATTATTTTCTTCCTTCATTGCCTGCATTTTTTCAATGTAAGGTAAGCAAAGGGGGCATAAACCTATAAACTGATAAGCTTTAACTAATTTAAGGTGGAGCATCCATTGACCTCGACCAGAAGGATCTTCCGCCAAATGTTGAGAAATACGAGATACGTATTCCCCAAGGGTTTCTAATGAAATTTCCCCCTCAACCAGATCGCTGCTTTCTGTATATACAACAGGGCTTTGCGAAATTGACCGACTATTTTGTGTCTTAATAGAAAGCCACTTTAGTGTCTCTTTATCAGAAAATGGGGTCAAATTAGCAAACGTTAGATATTCAATTCCTTCTAAACGAGAAATAAAATCTTGAGTCTCCTGTCTCACAGCTTCTGCTGCAGCGGTATGATTTAAATTCGATAACATTTGGAACATTAAATAATGCCCTGTGATCCAAAAAGGTGCATCTGTGAGCGTTTTTTCTAACCTTTTAATTACGTCCGATTCCGTTTCTTTTTTTGCTTTATCTTTATACTCACTTAATTGATCTTGTGAGACTGCAAGACTCAATGGTGTTTTGCTATCATTATCATGAGGTGGTAATTCATCAACCTCACACCACGTACAATAACGCTGCAACCGATAGGCTAGTGGCGTCCCAATATCTGTGTGCATCATGAACTCTGCAACTTTCTTCAACGTGCGCTTTGAAGCACTTGGTGAAGAAAAGTCCGTATCAATATCAACTTCTTTTTTGACGGCTACTACTGATTTTTTTTCTGTCATCGACTTCTGTTGGTTCACTACAGGTCGAGAAACTGCCACCTCAGTGTCAACTTTATTAATGGTCTGCTCCAACGGAGGCTCAAAACTGCCACTAACTCGCTCAGATAAACTATTAAGTACTGAAGTAATGGCATAAAAATCCACCTCTGAATCAAGATAGGTATCTCGATAAAGCTCATTAATATCATTCACTAATTGGATATAGAGGTTGAGATTATCTCGATTAATGTCTTCTACATTTAGTTTAGATAACACACTTTCTAGCTGAGCCACAAACCACTCTATTGCACCATCTCTAGCTCTATTTCGGCGTGGATAAAGTTCGCTTCCAAATAAGATTAAATATTGTTTTAATAAATTTAAACCGTCTTTTAAACCAACAAAACCTTTATCTTCAATCAAGGCTCGAATTAGATAACACAATGCTTTAAGATCTTTACTATAAACTGTTAAAACTTCTATTGCGTTTGTTTCTACAATTTTCCAGTCAACAACTTCACCAAATAAAGAACCAAATTTTTTTATTTCCAATTCCATTAATTCATAACAAAACTCATACTTTGACTCTTCTCCTGATGGTGAACTATCAGATATTGGTTTTAACAGTGGCTCTATATTTATATTCGGCATATTAAATTGTGACCTTGTTCTGATATTTATTTAATGCCTTCTCTATTAATAAAGCACCGTCGGTCGGTATATTCTTTTTAAAGCTTTTATTCAATGAATCTTGAGACATTTTCTTTAATAATTTTGCTACTTCTTTAAATCGTTTAGGCTCTATTTTATCTAACTCTTTCAGAGCTAAAGTCAATTTTTCACTTTGAAATACGTTTTCACCAGTGACCGTACCAAATAGTATGTACTCACTACGTTTGACTATAAGTTCTGACCTTTTATCTATTAATTCAACACTATTACCATAGACCTTAATCGCTTTATCTAGATCTGAGATTGCATTGCTGTAAAAATGTGACTCGGCTTGATTATCAACCAAAATCAATATTTCTTTTAATACATCATTTGGTAATATTTTTGCATAAAAATAAGATTCGGCTTGACTTTTAATCCAAGCATTCTTCATATACTCTTGAACATTTTCACTCTGACCCATTAGAATATTTTTTGCTAATACATTACCTTCTAACATTGACGAATAGTTGTATTTTTGGTGCTCTAACTTAAGGGAGTTTACTGTTGTTATAAGTCTCGCTAATCGTTTATCGATTGAGGGAGATAAAGCGTTATTTCTAGCCAAAATATCTCTTATATAGACAGTATCTTTATGCATTTCTTTAAGTTCCGAAAATTGCGTTATCTGACTAAGACGCTGTTGTTGTAATTTATCTTCTTCTTGTTGATACCAAGTACCTAACTGACTATTTTGAACACTAGTTACATTTCTATATTGTGAAAACAATTGTGAATCTGATAATCGACTCTCTGCTGATTGCTTAGCACTCCACTGCTCATTTTCTGACGACTGAGCCACTTGAGGGGAAGCTATAACAGTTGAGTTTTGAACCAATGCTATATCTGTGTTTTGTGTTTGAAATAAAGGAGTTTTAGTAAATAAAAAAGTTGCCATTAAAATAAATACACTTACTACTAATACCGTTTCTAAATACTTAAAACGCCCTATTTGTACAAAATCGTATTTATCATTTTTTCTAAGCACTAAATCAGCATTTTTCAATTGTGTAAATAACGGTGCATTATGATTACTCTGTATCGCCTTTGTATCTATATATGCCAAAGCTTGAGCAAATGATATTGGTGTTAATCCATGATTTCTTGGGTTTTCAACAACTAGACGCAGTAAGTTCCATACAGATTTCGGCATTCCTGATGGTCGTTTGCGTTGCTTTAATACTATTTTCCAATCATTGTTATCAGAATAACCAGTAAATAAACAGCATGTCAGTAGTGCCATCGAATAAACATCATCTTGTGGGATCGCCTTGCCTGATTTGATAAATAATGGGGACGCGTAAGCAAGACTCACTTCACTGTAAGTACTGACATCGTTCATGTCCTTTGACGCACCAAAATCGATTATCTTAATGCTATCGTCTTCACAAATAATAATGTTTGAAGGCTTAATATCTAAATGACAAATACCTTGGGTATGAATATATTCTAATGCACCAGCCAATTGGTAGATCAGCCATGCAATATGATCATGGCGAAAGTTTTTATATTTATACCGAGAAAGTTTTTTAGAAACAGACTCGCCATCAACCCATTTATACATAAAATAAGGTTGTTCAAATTCTTTTCCTAATTTAATAAATTCAGCAATACTTGGGTGTTGTGCTATTTCTAAATGAGTAGCTTCCGTTAAAAACATATCATTAATAACATCAGACTGTTCTGAATTTAATACTTTGCAACAAATCTGCTTTTCTGGCTCATCCTTTTTAGCTAATCGGTATAAAGTTGTTTTTTTATTTTTTGATTCAATCGTATCTAATACATCGAACTGTGAAAATAAGACATGCTCTAACCTTGGCTTTAATTTATTTGCCAATGTTTCTTCATTCTTTTTTTTCTTTTCGATCGCTTTAACAACTAACTGATTAATAAAATCATTAGTTTGTCCCTGATGGTCAGACACTAGATACTCTTTATAAACGCCTCATTAATTTAGAGACTATAATAATAAATTTAGGTAATCACTTTCAATACTAGAAAACAAAACAAGCATTTTCTCTAGACATTTAGTTAATTTGACAGGGTAAACCTAATAAATGACATTACCTTTGTTACTTATTTTTCTTTAAAACTAAAAGTCCTCGACTATTATGTTGATCGAATAAAAAAGCCGTTGCTATTTCCCCTACTGGATGAAGAGCGTTTATTGTTGCAAGCGTGGCTATACCTGAAGCATCACCAATAGTTCCCCAGTACTCATTAGTTAATAATACTTCTTGCTCATGAGACATTACTTCACTTCTCGCACCAATAGCAAAACCATAGTCTTCTATTTGTGAACGTTGATTAGTCATATCACTGTAGATTAAGCCTAAATGAGTAAAGTCTTTACTTACTAATCTAATAAGACGAGAACAGCCCCTTCTATCAGAACAGTCATGATCGAATTGTGAAAATACAATCTGACTTTGGGGACTTAATTTTAATGTGTCGACTACATTTTTTTTAACTAGCACCATTCCCGCACCACCTTCACTAGGAATGATTCCCCAAGGGTTCACTTTGCACATTACCTTTTTCTTTTCAATTAAGGCATCAAGATCATCCAGTAAACTATCAATCGCAATACATATCACCGCATCTGGTTCTGATCCGCTATGCAAGCACTCTTCTATAAATGCGTTTCCTCTATTGTGACTGATTGTAATATGAGATAAATAATCCATGTATTGGCTATTATGTATCCAGTTCAATAGGCTGTGCTCAGAAATAGTACTTGGAACAGACAAAATTATCGGTAATGGCTTTAATAACGTTGGTAATCGCTCTAGTAAAGGGGGCAATAGGAAAGTGAGTATATCTGTCACTTTAGTGAATATATTACTCTGTTCTAAAAATGCCAATGTTGCTAATGTATATGTTTCACCTTCTGCCTCATATGAAGAAAAAAGATCGATATTTGCTTGTGCAACCGCAATGGCTAATTCAACGTTAATTCCTGAAGGAACAGTGACTTCTGTATCTAAAATATATTCATAACCGCTCATTATTAAAGCTCCAATACACGAGATAACGTTAATAAATGCTCTCTACCTTGACAAGGAAAACAGGCAGTATAAGTAGCTTCAATACGCTTCTCTTCTGTATTTATCCATAAGGTATATAAAGGCATACCCACTGACTCTTCTTCACCATCAAAAATAGCTAACGCCTGATAGGTGTTCTCTGGTATATAAAACGACAGCGTATCATCATGACAAAACCCACTAAGTACAAGTCTTTCTCCCCCTTTTAAATATCCATTACATTGTTGATCAAACGGAGCTGACTGATAAAAATATGGATTAAAATCTAATGGCAACATAGGTCGTCTTTCTTCATACCATTGCTCATCAAATGTACCGGCCCATTTCGCTCGGTCTTGAAAAAATTGAGGGTAAGGGCCAAAACCTGCAACATCAACTTTATTACTGTTTGCTTGCCAATTTTGGGTTGGATAAAAAATAGAAGGTACTTTACTTTTAAGTAATTCATGGTTGCTCGTTGAAGCTCCACCACCAAATTTATTTCGAATATCACCTCCAATAGCATTTGTATAATCAATATTTTTTTCAATAAAAGGTTGTGTGGCTGATACCGTAATGCTTCCTGCATGCTCTACCCAATGGCGATCACCTAGTATTTTTAATGATTTATCAATATGACCATTTAACAATAAACGACAAATGTGGCTGTTCACTGCTTTTTGGCCATAACTGCGAGCTTTACCATAAATCACTACATCTGTATTTTGTTTATAGGCTGGGAAATCATGATCTGCAAGCATAGTCGAGAAGCCTGGTTCACCTTCATAAATAGGATCATCATTAAGCACAACTTTATCCCGTATTTCCAGCCAAACCCCATCAGAAAAATACCATGCTCTTTTCATGCTTAATACCCACACTTCATTCCCTTCAGCATCTCGTTGAAAGCGCCCTTTTAAGGAATGGGATGAGTCAGGATCAATATCCCACAGTTGCATTTTTACCTCTCAAATTAAATCGTTCTCGAATCAAAGGGATATTAATAATATTTTCGAATAATCGTTCTTGGTCATGAAAAGGCAATTGTGCATGCCAATAAAAATGCACCCGACTTAAAATACATAATTCACGCCATAACCAATCACGTAATACAGCATTTATCTCTGAGCTTTTCATCGCAGTAATTGAAGCATCAAAGTCAAGAGGCTTTCCCATACGAAGCGCATAAGTTTTTTCAATATCTTGCTTTTCTTTCCACTCTAACAAAAGAATGTAAGCATCTTTCCAATCGATTAATACACCTATTTCTGATGGTAAAAATGGTAATAATTCACCGTATAAGATAAATAAGGCTTCATACCAAGGTTTTGCGTCATACTCATCAAGTGCTTTAAGATGTTCGATAACCATAGGAACTAGCGTTGTATCTCCGCATAGCACCAAATGAACATAACTGTGTTTTTTTTGTATATCAAATTCAGAACATTCTTTTAATGCTAGTAATTTTGAATAACTACAAACAATATCTGAAGGCTTGTTTTCTGGTAAATACTTCTGATACAACCAAGTCGCTCTATCTTCTTTTAAAATAAGTTGTTCAAATAGAACGTCTTCATAATTCTTCGCTTCATCAAGCCATTGAATACTACTATTTACATTAGATAATGCTAAGTAAGAGTGCAGTGTATTTTGAGACAACGTTTTCTCTTCAAGCCAGTGCTTAACAAGTTGAATACTTACACTTTGTTTTAAAACCACACACTGAAAGTACAAATCACGATTACTTGATTTCCCTTCAATTAACCGAACTAATATTTTATCTAGTTGTAAAGAGTCGGATCTTAAAATTAAGGTAATAGATAACGTAGTGTCTAAATCATCTAAAATAGAAATTCCTAATAATGTACTTTTTTTATCTTGATTTTCAAACTGTTGACCTAAGTAAAGCCAAGCAAGGACTTCAGGAAATTCTTCATAAATAAGATTAACAAAGCCATGGTGAATACGAAATAATGCTACAAATACATTTTCAATAGCCGCTAATTGTTCTTGTAATAAGTAAAGGTAACTAATATCTGAGGACGGATATCCTTGCTGATGAAACCCACACAGTTGCTTAAGATAAAAAGAAGCCGTTTCAGCTGCTAGTATCGCTTTAGTTCGTAAAAAATCAATTGTAAGATCAGAAAATGAATCAAGCTCTTCTTGAGAAGATTGAATATGTGATAAAACTTGCTTTTTATCTGTCTCTAATAGTGGTTTTTCTACATCTGCAACTAAATGACGATATTTATTTTTATTCATAAATACCCCTAATTAACAGAAATGGTAGATCCTTGGATCTTATTTGCTTTTTCAGCTTGTGACGTAATATGCTTTGCCTGTGTTGTCACCCTACCATCACGCCCGCTATATTTAGTTTGAGTCTTACCACTTTTTATAATTACTTCATGCTCAGCTTCAATTATGATTGACTTACCTTTTAATACAATCGGGTTATCATCATCTAATACTGAAAAAAATATATTTGTTAAAATCGGTAAACTCATATCATTATTTAAAAACTCAATCCGACACATCAATTTATTCTTAATAGCTAAATCTAATTCCGAATGCCGAAACAAGCGTCCTATCTTGGCAATAACAGAACTACCTTCTGGTAATCCATCATATTCAACATAAATTCGATCATTCTGTGCCGCATGAAAAGAAACGATTTTACCAAAACGAGGAACGCAAGCTGAATCATTAGCTTGCGGTGCCTCATTGAGGATCTCAATCACTTCTTCAACTGAATTAATTAACTGCAACCTTACCACCTTTCACTGTTACGGTACTTGAACCTTCAATAGTAATATCTTTACCTGATAATTTGATCGTTCCGTCACTACTCATTACTAATGAAGAACTGCCCGTTTTTAGCACAATTTTATTGCCACTAATAATCTGCGTTGAATCGTCAGATTTATAGGCAGTATTACCTTTAACTGAAACAGTAAGATCTCCTCCAACTGTTTGATTATCATCAACAGAAACATCACTAGAACGAGAAGCTCCAACCGATAGATTACTATTTTCATTAACCTTTAAGTCATCATTTTTACCAATATTAGTGGTTCTATTATCACCTATCTCTAACGTGGTATTGTTAATAACAGTTTGTGATTCATTAGCATTATATTTAACAAGAACATCCTGCTCGATTGTTTCAGTAAATGTACTATTAACTAAAGTGGTTTTATGACCATTAATCGTTTCTTTATGATCACCTTTTACGTCGTTAGTCTGGTTACCTGCAACATTCAAAGTTTCATTTCTACCAATAGTTCGAAAACGATCGTTAAGAACCATTGTCGACATATCCTTTTGAGCATGAATGTATACCTCTTCCTCGTTGGTTTTGTCTTCAAAGCTTAATTCGTTATAACCATCGCCTTTATGCGTTTGAGTTCTAAAGGTTGTACGTGTTTTATTCTCAGGTAAAGAATACGGTGGGTAATGTAATCCATTATAGACAGCCCCCGTAATTAATGGACGATCGGGGTTTCCTTCTAAAAAACCAACTACGACTTCATGACCAATTCTTGGTAAATAAACAGCTCCCCAAGTAGGAGCGGCCATTGATTGACTAACACGGATCCAACAACTTGAATGTTCATCATTCTCACCATAGCGATCCCAATGAAATTGAACCTTAATACGGCCAAGTTTGTCTGTATAAATTTCTTCACCAGCAGGCCCCACAACAATGGCAGTCTGAGGTCCATCTACAATAGGAGCCGCTAACTTAGGTGTTTTAATTTCAATATCACGTGGTAAACAGCTAAATTGATTCTGATATGTAGTCGGCTGACCCGATGCTTCGTCCTCATGAACCTGAGGATCAAATCCGTTATGTTTCACTGTTAAAATTGTATAGTCTCGATTTAACGATTTACGTGGATGCTTATCCAATACAAAACTGTAACCGGGAGTCAGTCGCATTACGTTGCTCAACGCTTCAATTTGATAATTATCAACCACGTTCTCTGCCATTATTTCTTCGGCTCTCAGTAAGCCTTGAGAAGGTTCAACATACCTTCCTGGAAAATCAAAATACGCTAAATCATTATCAATCAAGCCTATACTTTCCATCTGTTGTGGAATAAGTGGTTGCTCATAATTATAATCTGTATGCGTAACCTGCCCAGTACGAACACGGTTAACGGATTGTAAATTGAAAACATGCTCCCGATCTGCATTACCACCACCATCTGATTGATATACAACAGGGCCAACATAAGATGAATTCCCTAGCGTATTTTCTAATTCAGCAATAGCATCATTTTTATCCACAATAACCATAGTATGATTAGAGCTAGTATGTTCAAAGTAATACCATAACCCATTTTCAGCGAGTAATCGTTGTACAAAATTACTGTCACTTTCGCGATATTGTAAAATATACTCTTCTACTGGGTATTCAGAAGAAATGTCAAAACGGTAATCAACCAAACATGCGAGATCAAATACCTCATTAACAATATCAATCACTGATTTTTCTTGAAATATACGACAATCTTGACGTTGTGTTAAGAACCAAAATTGTGGAACAAGCGTGATTTGATAACGAGAAAAACGTCGACCTTCACCTAAATAACGAACTTCACTAACTACTCCGTGAAATTTACGAGCCGTTCCAACGCCTTGACCAAACACTTCAAGTAGTGCTGGTTTTCGTATCAACTCATCAAAAGCAATATTTGCATTAAGTGAAAGTAACGATAAGCTTACATTAAAAGATTTAGATAAGCCTTCCACTACATTAAAGCTTTCGACACGAAAATCGTGTGCTGTTCCTGAAACGTCAAACTTAAATTCTATTTTGCCAACCATATCTCTTACCTAATACTAATAGAAAAAAATAGGGCCACAAAGTGACTAATGCCGTTCACTTAAGGGTGAACGGCATTCTTATTTCTGGCATATCGTTGAGGTCTTGGTTTTACCATTCGAGGGAATGTTCTTTCTCTTCGCCTATCAAGTATTAAGCTTTCAGCCATCTGAT
>Ga0316197_10001469_pt1 | contig 16785 bp, 14 predicted proteins | sample OudBiesiAoxic_MG_FD_204939 | JGI IMG/M metagenome (GOLD analysis project Ga0316197, IMG submission 204939) | Coastal sediment microbial communities from Oude Bieten Haven, Netherlands - site A oxic | ecosystem: Environmental > Aquatic > Marine > Coastal > Sediment | place: Netherlands... | reverse complement strand
GTCGTCCATCTTCCGTAAAGATCGAATTGCGAGGACCATGAGGCCTTTGATCTGGTCCGAATGGTGACATCGTCGGCACTGATTTGGCTGGCGGCGGAACGGTCGGAAAATATTTCAGAAATATGTTGCGAATTCAATGGTATTTTGTTAGAAACGACAGATTTTTTATAACGCACAGCAATTTATAACCCCCACGCCTTTGGACCTTTTTCCCGGTGCTTTCACAAAGGGTGAAAGTCGGAAAGAGGGTAGAAAAGGGCGGCGGCAAAACCAATCGGAAGGGAGATTGAAATGGCTTACGTAACGATGAAAGAATTGTTGGAGGCCGGTGTCCATTTCGGCCATCAGACCAAAAGGTGGAACCCCAAGATGAAACCATATATCTTCGGGGCCAGAAACGGCATTTATATCGTCGATTTGCAGAAGACTGTTCGGATGTTCAAAACGGCTTATGATTTTATTGTCGACACAACCGCCAATGGAAAATCCGTCCTGTTTGTCGGTACCAAGAAGCAGGCGCGCGAATCAATATATGAAGAAGCCAATCGGTGTGAGATGTATTACGTGCACAATCGCTGGTTGGGAGGCATGCTGACCAATTTCCAGACGATTAAACAGAGTATCGACCGTCTCAATTATCTGAACGAAATTATGAATGACGGTTCGATAAATCTATTTCCCAAGAAGGAGAGATTGAAGCTCGAGAAAGAGCGCGTCAAACTGGATGCCAATCTCGGCGGCATACGCAGCATGAACCAGGTTCCCGGGGCCATTTTCATTATCGATCCCAAAAACGAAGCGATTGCCGTGCGGGAAGGCAAGCGGCTGGGTATTCCGATTGTCGCGATAGTGGACACCAACTGCGATCCGGATGATATTGATTACATTATCCCGGGCAACGATGATGCCATTCGAGCCATTCGGCTGGTTACGTCACGGATAGCCAACGCCTGTATAGAAGGCAAGGAGCGACTTGTTGAAAGGCGTCAGGCCGAAGCCGATAAAGAAACTGACGAAACCACCGATGCATCGGCTGCCGGTGCCGACCTCAAACCTGGAGAAAGAAAAGTCATCTCCGACGGGTCCGAAGGCCCTGTGGTCGAAATCATCAGAAGATCAGCAACCCCGGCGGTAGAAGAAGCCGAGGCTCCCCAAACAGCAGAAACGACTCAACCGGAAGATACAGGAGAGTAGAATATGGTTACGATCAGTGCGGATCTCGTCAAACAGCTCAGGGAAAAAACTGGAGCTGGTATTATGGACTGCAAGACAGCCCTTGCAGATAACAGTGGTGACATGGAAAAGGCTATCGAGTTCCTGCGTAAAAAAGGTCTGGCCACGGCGGCCAAGCGTGCCGGACGTGACGTATCGGAAGGTACGATCCAGTCATATATTCACATGGGTGGCAAGCTGGGCGTTATGGTAGAAGTGGGTTGTGAAACCGATTTTGTGGCCAAAAACGAGGATTTTCAGGAGTTTGCGCGCAATATTGCCATGCATATCACTGCGTCCAGTCCACTTGGAATCGTGCCTGAAGACATTCCGCAGGAGATCATCGATAAAGAAATGGAGATCTATAAAGCCCAGGCCAAGGAGACCGGAAAGCCGGATAACATTCTGGAAAAGATCGCCCAGGGAAAACTGCAGAAATTCATCAAAGAAAACTGCCTGATGGATCAGCCCTATGTGCGTAACCCGGATATAACGGTTGCCGACCTCTTGAATGAATTGATCGCTAAAATCGGGGAAAATATCACAATTAAGCGGTTTGCAAGGTTCCAGGTCGGTGAGTCATGAGCGACCCGTGATCCTGAATCCTGTGAACGGAACGCGCCGCATTCGCCATGTACCGAGGAGCCTGCCATGCCACAACCCCAATACAAGAGAATACTTTTGAAACTCAGCGGTGAAGCCCTCATGGGAGAGCAGGAATTTGGTATCGATCCTGTGATGATCAAATATGTGGCCGGTGAAATCCAATCGGTGTTTGATCTCGGTGTGCAGATCGCCATCGTTGTCGGAGGGGGCAATATCTTTCGGGGTATTGCCGCCAGTTCTTACGGTATGGATCGCGCTTCCGCTGATCGAATGGGGATGCTGGCAACTGTCATTAACAGCCTGGCACTTCAAGATGCTCTTGAAAAAATAGGTATCCAGACACGCACCCAAACGGCCATAACCATGCACGAAGTGGCCGAACCGTATATATTGCGTCGTGCCCTGCGGCATCTTGAAAAGGGACGCGTCGTCCTGTTCGGGGCCGGAACGGGAAACCCGTACTTCACCACCGATACCGCAGCTGTTTTACGGGCTCAGGAGATACATGCCGAGATCCTGCTCAAGGCCACCAAGGTTGACGGCCTTTACGATTCGGATCCCGTGGTAAATCAGCAAGCCAAATTTCTGAAATGCATCAAATATATGGAAGTCATCGAAAAACAGTTGAAGGTCATGGACATGACGGCCATTTCGCTCGCCATGGACAATCAACTGCCGCTGGCGGTGTTTAACCTTAAAGTAAAAGGAAACATTAGGAAGGTCGTCTGCGGAGATGACGTAGGGACACGGATTTCCTGTTGAGGAAGGCATGTTTCTAAATACGGAATTCCGCCAATTCGTTTGCACTTGACCCCACAACCGCGGAGAAAACCATGATTGAAGACATATTCCAAGAGACGCGTGAAAGCATGGGCAAATCGGTTGAAGCACTCAAGAGAGAATTTCAGAGGGTTAGAACTGGGCGGGCATCGCTGTCGATATTGGATGGCATTCGGGTTGACTACTACGGAACGCCGACACCCCTGAATCAAATGGCTACCCTGGCAGTGCCGGAAAGTCGACTGATTACCATCCAGCCTTGGGATACATCCGTGATCATGGAGACCGAAAAATCCATACTAAAATCCGATTTAGGACTGACCCCTTCGAGCGACGGTAAGATTATACGAATCGCCATCCCGCCACTGACCGAGGAACGACGCAAAGACCTGGTCAAAGTGGTCAACAAGATGTGTGAAGATCACAAAGTCGCCGTAAGGAATATCCGGCGAGATTCGAACGAAATGCTCAAAGAACTCAAAAAAGAAGGTGATATATCGGAAGACGAAGCCTTCAAGGCCCAAGAGCAGATCCAGAAAATTACTGACGACAACATCAACCTCATCGACCAGGTCACCAAAGAGAAAGAAAAGGAGATCCTTGAATTCTAGCGCCGTCAATCCAGCCGCCAGCGGTTTGAATCCGGATAAACTGCCGGTGCACGTGGCTGTCATCATGGACGGCAATGGCCGATGGGCGAAAAAGAGGTTAATGAATCGGATCCATGGCCATGAAAAGGGAGCCGAAACTGTCCGCACGATCGTGCGGGCCAGCCGTGAGATCGGGATTTCCCACCTGACGCTATATGCGTTTTCAACCGAGAACTGGCAGCGGCCCAAGGCTGAAGTCTATGCATTGATGAAACTCCTGAAACACTTTCTGAATTCAGAACAGGAAGAGTTGATGGAGAACAACATTCGCTTGAATGCCATAGGAGAGGTCGACCGCCTGGCAGACGATGTGAAGGGTGCGCTGATTGAAACAATGCGTCTGACAGAGCGAAACGATGCCATGACGCTTCACCTGGCATTGAGCTACGGCAGCCGATTCGAAATCGTCCGCATGGTCAGATCGCTTTTACAAAAATCGCTTAACCAAAACCTGAGACCGGAAGATGTCACGGAAGATCTTATTTCCGACCATCTTTACACCGCAGGGATACCCGATCCGGATGTTTTAATCCGGACCAGCGGCGAGATGCGGATCAGTAATTTCCTTCTCTGGCAGATTGCCTATACGGAGTTATTCATAACACCCACCCTGTGGCCTGATTTCAGTAAAGATGAGTTTATCGAGATACTTAGAAATTACCAGCTGAGGGATCGCCGTTACGGAAAGATTGATGCGTAACGCGTCTTGTCCATGACCTGGATTGCCACTGATATCCAGGCGCGACTCACACAACCATTAAGGCAACATTCAAAATATGCATAAAAAGCGGTGGATAACCGGACTGGTCGCCTCGCCATTTCTTATATTTTTCATACAGCAAGGCGGCATATGGCTTTTTATGCTCGTGGTCGCAGCAGCAGAGCTCGGGCTGTGGGAGTATTATCGAATCATGCGGGGAGAAGACGAAAAGATTGTCTCGGGCCTTCCCGTCATTGGTTTTTGTTCCGTTGTGTTGGTCCTCTATGCGGCCTACAGGAACGCCCCTGATCTGATGGCAATAGCTCTGGCTTTCAATCTATTGGCCTGCGCCCTGTTGGTCATTCTAAAGTTCGGTACTGCGCCGAATATGATCAAATCCTTGGCTAAGCAAGTCCTTGGGGTCACATATATTCCCTTCTTTCTCGCTTTCCTGATCCTTATTCGCAATAGCACGGACGGTATCGTATGGGTCTATTTTCTCCTGGTGATCGTCTTTGCCGGGGATATCAGTGCACTGTATGTCGGTTCAGCCATCGGCCGCCACAAATTGAGCCCGGCAGTAAGTCCGGGCAAGACCATCGAGGGATCGCTCGGTGGCCTGGCCGCCAACCTGGTTGTCGGTTGTCTGGTCAAACTTTTCTTTTTACCGGCACTTAACTGGCCCCAAACGGTTTTGTTCTGCATTTTGATCGGTGCGGCCGGACAGGTCGGTGACCTTTTCGAGTCTGTTCTTAAACGATCGTCACAGGTTAAAGATTCAGGCGGATTGCTGCCTGGTCACGGTGGCATCCTCGATCGAATCGACGCGCTTCTGTTTGCAGCGCCTATTGCCTATTTATTCAAAATACATATATTTTAAATTCGGCATAATTCCAGGATCGGTCGCGCAGGGGGCGCTGATGCTTCAAGAAATCATAACGGACAGCCATTCATGAAACGTCTGAGTATCCTCGGTTCGACAGGATCCATCGGTCGGAACACCCTTGAAATTGTGGCCCGTTTTCCGGAAAAATATTCGGTTGCGGCCTTGGCGGCAAAATCCAATCTTGCGCTGCTATGCGAGCAGATCCGTCGATTCAAACCCGAATTGGCTGTCGTGTATGACGAGAAGCTGGCCGCCGAGTTGAAGAATATGCTGCCAAATAGCGAGATGCCGCGGATTCTCTTCGGAACGGATGGTTACCGGGCGTCCGCTGCCTTGGCTTCTGCAGACATGGTGGTTACGGCCATGGTCGGCGCTGCCGGTGTCCTGCCGACTCTGGCGGCAATCGACGCCGGGCATGATATCGCCTTGGCCAATAAAGAGACCCTTGTGGTGGCCGGTGAAATCGTCATGCAAAAGGCCGCCGCCCGCAAGATCAACATCATACCGGTGGATAGCGAACACAGCGCCATCTTTCAATGTCTTGCCGGCAACCGGTCTCAGGATGTGGACAAAATTATTCTGACCGCTTCCGGTGGTCCGTTTGCAAATACTTCGGCCGATGCTATGGCTGCGATTACTCCCGAAGCGGCGTTGAAGCATCCCAATTGGCAGATGGGGCCGAAGATTACCATCGATTCAGCGACGCTGATGAATAAGGGACTCGAGGTCATCGAGGCCAAGTGGCTTTTCGGTGTTTCCCTGTCACAAGTAGAGGTCGTGGTCCACCCGCAAAGCATCATTCATTCCATGGTCGCTTACCGGGACGGCTCTATTCTTGCGCAATTGGGTATTCCGGACATGAAAGGCGCCATCGCATTTGCCCTGTCCCATCCGGAACGGTTGCCACTCGGGCAACCCTTACCGGATTTCACCGGGAGCGGCGGAATCGGTGGGTTGACCTTTCAGTTGCCGGACAAAGAAAAATTTCCCTGCCTTGAACTGGCATACGGCGCGGCTGAATCCGGAGGGACGATGCCGGCCGTTATGAATGCCGCCAACGAAATTGCGGTGGCGGCGTTTCTTAAACACAGGATCTCTTTCACACATATACCGGAGATCATCCGCATTGTCATGGATGCCCACCCGGTCATAACCAATCCTGACATCGAGGCGCTAATTGAAGCTGACCGGTGGTCACGGGCAATAACTCTAAAGCAGATCGACGTTAATTAAGAGAAGATTTCTATGGGTACAAATATCTTTGCATTTATCATTGTTCTTGGTGTCCTCATCTTCTTTCATGAATTGGGACATTTTCTGGTTGCCCGGTTTTTCGGTGTAGGAGTGGAAAAGTTTTCACTTGGATTTGGGCCCAAGATATTCGGAAAAAAGGTCGGTATCACCGACTATCGTATCTCCGCCATTCCTCTCGGCGGTTATGTCAAAATGGTCGGAGAAGAACCGGACGCGGAGGTCGAGCCTGATCAAGTTTCCCTCTCTTTTACCCACAAGCACGTTCTCAAGCGGATTCTTATCGTCGCCGCTGGCCCTTTATTCAACGTTTTATTGGCAGTTTTGATTTTTTACGGAATATTCCAGATTTCTGGAACGATCATTCTCAAACCGATCATCGGTGATGTCCAGGACGGTACACCGGCCCAAGCGGCCGGTCTAAAAAAGGGCGATGATATCGTCGACATAAATGGCACACCGGTGGATAGTTGGGATAAGATGGCCAGTATCATTGCCGACAGCAAGGGATCGCCGCTCGAGGTGACGATCCGCAGTGACGGAACGAGCCGGGTCGCACAGTTGACGCCTATTCTAAAGACAACCAAGAATATTTTTGGAGAAGACATACCCCGCTATGTAATTGGCATTACGGCTGCCGGTGAAACCTTCACCCAGAAGCTCAACCCTCTCGGAGCCATAACCGAAAGTATAATTCAAACATACAACATCATAGAGTTGACAGTTGTCAGTGTCGCTAAAATCATCCAGGGATCGGTGTCGACCAAGACCATCGGTGGTCCGATAATGATCGCCGAACTGGCCGGACAGCAGGCCAAACTCGGTGCGATGAACCTGCTGTTCTTCATTGCGCTGATCAGTATCAATCTGGCCATACTCAATATTCTACCGATACCTGTACTGGACGGCGGTCATCTGCTGTTTTTTACGATCGAGCTGATCATCGGCAGGCCGGTTAACATACGGATTCGTGAGGTCTCGCAGCAGGCCGGTATGTTTGTTTTGATTCTACTGATGATTTTTGTTTTCTATAACGATATCACCAGAATATTCTCTGGTCAGTAAAAGCCGCCGATGCCGGGGCAAGCGTTGTACATACAGCCTATCTTTCTTCTTTCAATCAATATTTCGACAGCTGAGCGATCGCTATGCCACACCGACTCGAAATTGCCCTGAAGACTCACCTGGTTGATGCAGAAGGTGAGGGAGTAAAGCACAAGGCTCTGAATTATTTTAATATTAAGATAGAAACTGTTCGCACCGTAAATGTGTTGACCCTCGACCTCGACTTCTCCCAAGTCCAGTTGAACAAAATCCAGACTGAGATCTTTACCAATCCGGTCACTCAAATGTCATCTTTTGAACCGCTGCCGGTTGATTTTGACTGGATTATTTGGGTGGGTTTTCGCCCTGGAGTGCGTGATAATCCGGGCAGTACTGCGAGGGAAGCGATTGAAGACCTTTTGGGACAAATGTTGCCAGATGACGCCGCCATCTACACGTCAAAGAGATACTGCCTCAAAGGTCCCGCATTGGCGGCAGCGGAAGTAGACGCTATTGCCGGTGAGCTTCTGGCCAACGATATCATTCAACAATGGAAAATATATTCGATAAGCGACTGGGACCCGAAGGTTGGGGTCGGATTCATCGTGCCCAAAGTCAGGTTGAATCACACCCCGACGGTCACGACGATTCCCATCGATAGTGATTCATCGCTTAAACGGATCAGCGCCGAACGCAACCTGGCGCTGAACCCCCATGACATTCCGATCGTCCGCGACTATTTCCTGCAACCTGAGGTTAAAGTCGCGCGGGCGAGTGCAGGCCTATCGGATCCCACGGACGTCGAATTGGAATACATATCCCAGGCGCGCAGTGACCACTGCAATCACAACACCTTCAGGGGGATGTTCCATTACGTTGACTTGGACACAGGTGAAAAGTTTAAAGTTGACAACCTTTTTAAAACCTTCATCGAGGCGCCGACACTCGCTTTACAAAAACAGAAGCCCTGGGTGGTATCCGTTCTCTGGGACAATGCCGGTGCCGGTCGATTCGATCACGACCACTATTACACCATTACCGGTGAAACCCACAATTCCCCTTCCAACATGGAAGCGTACGGCGGTGCCATCACCGGTATCGTCGGTGTTTATCGGGATCCCTTGGGCACGGGGAAAGGATCCCGGCTGGTCATGGGCGGCTTTGGATATTGCGTCGGTCCGAGAGATTACTCCGGCAATCTGCGGCCGCACTTGCACCCCAAACGCTTGTTGGACGGTGTGATCGAGGGGGTGCGGGACGGCGGAAACAAATCCGGTATCCCGACAACGGTCGGTCAGGTGCTTTTCGATCGTGGATATCTGGGTAAATGCCTGGTCTTTGTAACGGCCGTGGGTATCATGCCGACAAGTATTGCTGGGCAACCAACCGAACAAAAGCTTACGGCTCCGGGAGAGCTTGTAATCATGTGCGGCGGGCGGGTCGGTAAGGACGGCATCCATGGTGTGACGGCCTCTTCTGAGACGTATTCCGAAAATACGCCCGCCGGACACGTTCAGATCGGTGACCCGTACACGCAGAAGAAAATGCATGACTTCCTGCTGGAAGCGCGGGATCAGGGCTTGATACAATTTATCACTGACAACGGGGGTGGGGGACTATCATCCTCTGTCGGTGAGTCAGCCTGCTTTTCCAATGGATGTGAAATCGAGCTGGACAAGGTTCCGTTGAAGTACGAAGGCCTCGACCAATGGGAAATATGGGTGTCTGAATCCCAGGAGCGGATGACAGTAGCGGTGCACCCTGATAACCTGGCCGCCTTTATGGCGCTCTCCACTAAGCATGCTGTCGAAAGCACGGTTATTGGTCGCTATACCGATACCGGCAAGCTCCATATCACCTACAACGGAAAAACCTGCGCGTTCGTCGATCTCAGTCTGCTCGAATCCGGATTTCCCCAGTGGCAGTTCGATGCCTGCTGGCAATCGGCGGAAAAACGCGGACTGTTTGAGCCGGTGCTCAAGGAACCGACGGGTGTCGCCCCGCTCCTGCTTGACATGCTGGGGCGCCCAAATATTTGTTCCAAAGAATGGATATTCCGCCAGTACGATCATGAAGTGCAGGGCGGAAGCGTTATAAAACCGCTTGTGGGTGCAGAGCGGGATGTCAGCAGCGATGCCTCGGTAACCCGACCGGTATTGACCTCCGAAAGAGGACTGGCTATGGCCCAGGCGCTCCTGCCGTCGTATTCATCCATCGATGCGTATCACATGACGGCCTGCACCATCGATGAAGCGGTGCGTCGTCTGCTGTCGGTCGGTGCCCGTCTCGAACATATCGGCGGGGTCGACAATTTCTGCTGGCCAAACATTCAATACGATCCGGTTCTCAATCCGGATGGACGTTTTAAGGCGGCCCAGCTTGTACGTGCCTGCAGCGCTCTAAAGGATATGTGCCTGGCCTATGGGGTTCCTTTATTGTCCGGTAAAGACAGCATGTATGTCGATGGTCACCTGCCGGGTCGTTATGGTGAGGTTCACAAGGTTTCCGCTTTAGAAACCATGCAGTTCACCACTATCGGCGTGATCGATGATGTGTCCAAATGTGTGACCATGGAAAGCAAGGTACCCGGTGACCTGGTATACATCCTGGGGCTTACGCGTGACGAGCTTGGCGCATCGGAATACTACGCACATCTCGGCCATACCGGGTTGAATGTTCCGCAGGTGGACGTCGCGGAATTTAAAAAAGTATACGAGGCCCTGGAACATGCGGTCGATAGGGAGTTGACCGCATCGATTCACGGGATCTACAGGGGCGGGCTCGGTATCCATCTGGCCCTGGTTGCCATGGCCGGAAATCTCGGGTTGGAGGCGGCACTCGCTTTGTTGCCTTGCGAAGGGGTTATTCGAAATGACACGGCTCTTTTTTCAGAAACTGCCGGTCGGTTTGTCGTTACGGTCGACCCGGCACGACGTGACCCTTTCGAGGCGCTGTTCAAGAATTTGCCATGCGCCTGTGTGGGGCATATCACCGAAAAACCGGTACTTACCCTTAAGGGATTGGACCATCGCGTCATCGTGTCGCTGCCGGTTTCGGATCTGAAGGCGGCGTGGGAAAGACCATTCGGTAATCTTATTTAGACTGTATATAGCTATATTATTCTTCAGCATATCTGAACAAAAAAGAGATGATATCCCATATTACTGGAGACTGAATGAACGCGGTAAAAGCACTGGTTCTCACAGGATACGGATTGAACTGTGACACGGAAACCGCGCATGCCTTCAAACTGGCAGGCGCATCACCCACAAGGATTCACATAAACTCCTTGATTGACGGCAGTGCGAAGCTCGCTGACTACGATATACTGACCTTTGTCGGTGGGTTCAGCTGGGGGGATGATCACGGCGCTGGTGTCATACAGGCCGTACGTCTCAAGACCAACATCGGGAGTCAGATCCTTGAATTCGTTGACAACGGCAACCTCGTGCTAGGGATTTGCAATGGTTTCCAAGCACTGGTGAATCTGGGGTTACTGCCCGGTTTCGATAATGACTACATCAGCCGCTCGGTTGCATTGACTTTCAACGATTGCGGTAATTTCCGTGATGATTGGGTGGCGCTGGCTGTCAATGGAGACTCTCCCTGCGTATTCACACGGGGGATTGACCGGATCGATCTGCCCGTCAGGCACGGTGAAGGGAAATTTTACGCTGAAACCGATAGCATTGAGCGGCTTATCCGGCAGAACCAGGTGGTTCTGCGTTATGCCACACCGGAGGGTCAACCGGCAGATTTGCGATTTCCCTTCAACCCCAACGGTTCCGTGGACGATATTGCCGGAATCTGTGATCATACCGGTCGTGTGTTCGGCCTAATGCCGCATCCGGAAGCCTATAACCACTTCACCAATCACCCCGATTGGGCCCGGCAAAAAGAGCTTTTGAGAAGAAACAATCAGGCCACTGCGCTGAGTTCCAGGATTACGCCGGGCATAAAGATATTCTCCAATGCGGTCGACTTCATCAATCACAGATGATCGACCCATTACTTCCTCCGTCCCCACATAAAGCTCAAATAAGGTTTTCTACTTGAGGATCTTTGCGCTATCCGGGCAGTGGGCCATTCCCTGAAAAAATCTCCTGAAATTTTAAGTTATACTGCTTTCCAAAAAAAAATTCCGAAATACGGTGGGTGGTATAAGTGGTTGTAGAAAAAAATGTTCGCATAACGGAACGTTTTTTTTACAACCACTATAATCCTTCAGCTGACAACTGCCCCTTACTTTACTTAAGTGAAAGTTTTGTATTGTCACCCCGGCGCATTGCAGATAGATCTGCCCTCGAATGCCATCCGGTTCTTGTGACGTTTTGAAGCCGATAGAATCCACTTTTTCGTGATTTACTTTTCATGTGGGCCAGATGAATAAAGCGCCTGGAAATCTAAAATGTCTCGGTTTTACGCTCGTTGAACTCATGTTGGTCCTCTCCATCATTGCAGTTCTGGCCGTTGCGACCATATCGAATTTGAGCGCCAGTATACCCCGCTACAGGCTCAGAGAGGCGGTAACCAACATTTTGTCAACGCTTCAATGTGCCCGCTTGCGCGCTGTCAAGGAAAACAGCTTGGTCGTCGTTCTCTTTGATCCCGATGGAAACGGCCACCTCGATGGTGATTACATCGCCTTTGTCGACAACGGGAACGGGGGACCGGGCGACTGGGTCTGGCAGCCAGAGACCGGTGAGTCTTTGGTTAACCGAGGTCGCTTACCTGAAGGTGTTCATCTTACGCGCACCAGTTTTGCAAAAAACCGTTTGCGATTTAACAGCCAGGGTCACCTGATGGGCATAAACCGCAGCATTTATCTAAAGAACGCCGATGGCCAGACCAGAAAGATCACGGTTTATGCATCGGGCAACATTCGGGCATTCTAATCCATGATGCACATAAAAAATTCATTGCCGGGAAAACATATCATTCCGTGTTACATCGCCCCGAAATCCGGTGTGCGCGCCCATCGATCGGTAACAATGACCTTTAGCGCCGGCTGTACAACTTTGCTTCTTACCGAAAACCCCGGGGAGATATCCTCGACGGCCGCACGGACGTCCGCCTGCAGTGGCTACACCCTGGTAGAACTCATGGTTGCCTTGGCCGTCACCGGTATTCTTCTTGCCGCTGTTTGTCTGGCATTTGGGTCCCAGCAGAAGACCCTGACGGAACAGGGGATGATGGTTGACATCCTTCAAAGTACCCGAGCGGCCTTAAGTCTGATGCAGCATGATATCCGTATGGCTGGCTATGATGCCACTTGGAATGACACCAACGATGACGGGCTGGACGACCGCCGCCTTAACGATCAGATTGACAATGATTGCGACGGACGTGTCGATCACGATGATCTCGAAGCCGATGAGCACGAAAACCTGGTGCATTTTACCGCTGCTCAAGCCCACTATCTACAGTTTCGTCTCGACCGTCTGAGAGACGGTGATGTTTGCGACTCCGCAGATCTCATCGGGTTCGGTTTTTCGAGTGCCCGTGATCGCAACCGGGATGGTATTGCCGATACAGGTGCGGCTCCTTTGGGGCGCAGTATCGGCGCTTCGGGCCTGCAACCCCTGGCAGAGAACATCCAGGCCGTGGCCTTCGGGTATGCATTCGATGACGACAATGGGGCCGTATTACCGGACGGAGAAATTGATACCGTCTCCGGAAATATTCTTTGGGGGTATGATGGCGACGGTGACGGATATCTGGACACGCTGCTCGACAGCAACAACGACGGGGCCATCGATGCTGGCGACGATCTAAATGGCGACGGTCGGATCAACGATACGCAGTTGGCCCATGCGGTCCCGATCCACCGGGTGCGGGCAGTAGCGATTTGGTTGTTGGCGCGCACCAGCGCTCCTGTGCGCGATCGCCATCATCGGGCGACCTATGTGGTGGGCAACAAGATTCTAACACCTCGGGATCGGTACAAGCGGGAGCTGATGACGACGATTGTTTACTGCCGAAACCTTGGGTTGCGTTAGTTTCCGTCCGCAAATAGCCCTTTTTTGCAATTTCGGCGTCAATCGTCGGAATCGCTTGTGCGGCATACACGAGTGCGCCTCCGCACAATTCCTTGATATTCTTGAACTTGCACTAAATTGCTATTTCTGGATCGGAAACTTCTTTGTGTCTCAGAGTCATTCGTGGTTGGGCACTCGCTATTCCCAGTGCGAAAGGGCAATTAGTTGGAGGTACGAGTCATGGAACTTCACTTCACCCCACCGATCGATGTATTTGGCAAAAATAACCAGTCGGGTTTTACGATGATAGAAGTATTAATCGCCATGGCCCTGTTTATGATCGGAATCCTCTCTCTGACGGGATTGCAGGCTACCTGTATCAGCGGCAATGCTTCGGCGCGGATACAAACCGAAGCGACGGCGATCGGGACACAGATGGTTGAACAGTTGCGGATGCTTCCCGAAGACCACTCTGATCTTGATGCGAGCGGTAATCCTCACGAGCTGAAAAGAAATGGATCCCGATCCTATACGATACGTTGGGAGATTACGGAAAGCGCTTCGGCTACTGATGTTGAGGCGCTAAAGGTCACTGTTATACCGGATAATCGGGTCAATGGGATACCCGTGACAATCAGTACTATGCTGGCCAGATAACGGAGTGACGAGCATGCGTTATAAACTGCCACTATTCGGCAACGAGGCAGGTTCGATTCTGGTGGTCACAATCATGGTTTTGGTTTTGATGACGATCGTGGCATTCACCGCTGTGCGAAGCAGCACGGTAGAGGTGGAGATATCCGGCAATCAACTGTTACACCAGAAGTATTTCTTTGCGGCCGAGGCCGGGATCGATCATGCCGTAAATTCGCTGAAAGAAGAGTTCATTACAGCCAATACGAGTCCGTTAAGTAACGGGATGGCTGCCAGTTGGAATTTTGCTTTTGCCGGAGGCGACCGGGTGACAGACACTGCGGACGATGCCATCGACACGGATGAAGATGGATTGGGCAGTTATTCTGAGAGTGCCGTGTGGATCGAGAATACGGCGCTTGAGAAGATCACCTACCGGGTAATGCTGTGGAATAACGATGATTCAGAAGTGGGGGGGTCGTATCGAGACGACCAGGACGGGTTGGTATGGGTCCGCTGCGACGCGACCAGCCCCAGGGGCGGGGGGGCGAGTATCCAGGTTTTATTGCAGGGGAAAGCTAGCGGTCCGGTGATTGTCGACTACACGGCCCAGGCCGGTGCCGGCGCCGGAAACAATTTTGTTTCTAACGATTTGGATCCGATTACAGAGTTTAGGCGGCAGCTGTGACCTTCCAGAGGGGGTATTTATAAATGCGATACAAAATCGGGATACAGAAAGGAAGACAGAGATTTATGGCAAACATGTCAATGGCGATTCCCTTTGTGTTGCTGATCGTAATGCCGATTTTGGCAGATGATGTGTCACCTGGTATGACCGCCTTCGGTGGCGTTGATTTGACTCTCGTGGGTGATATGGCTCCGCAGACGATGGGATGTGGAACCAATGTATCTGCACTTTACACCGGCGGGTTTGATCAGCAGCACTTTGAATGGGTCAACGTGGATGTCGATAAATGGGGCTACATGTCTTTGAAATATAACGATATAAGCGGTTTGCCAGGCAAGGTGGTCATTCCGTTCGAGCAAGAGGTTTATGCGACTTTCATTTCAGAGAAGTCCAGATACACGTCCGATCTGGGCTGGATGCTCTACGCTGACGCTATTGATGCAAGCGGTGAATTTCGGGGATGGGACACCATCGACGAGAGAAACAAACACATCATCTTTCGGCATGTGGTCGACAATGACGTCAGTGACGCCTGCTGTGGCAACGGTGACGGCATCCTGGCCACGGACTATGGTAACGGTGATTTTCCGATCGACAGCGAAACCGGTCTATTTGGCTATGCCGACGGGAGCGGGACCTCGTTTCTAATTGACCGGGATGGTCGTGTCACACCCCGTGACATGAAAAAACGGATCGGTCGGTTTGCCGCCGGCAGTGAGATTGTCTTCTTCCTGGCCACCAATTCCCTGGAAAATCCGCAGGTGTATTTCAGCAAGCCCTGGAGCCAAGATTCATATATAGCCTGTGTACCGCCAGACGGCAGTCCCCTATGGGCTGACCAGGCTAGGGGGATATTTCACAAGCTTTTTCATCTGGCTGGAGTCCGTGAAGATGAAGCCTGTTTAACGGAAACAGGTTGGCTGGAGCAACCGGTGATCGATCGCTTATCGAACGAATTTGGCCTGCCGCTATTCGGGGATTACCGTTTACCCCTGATCGTCGGGGAATCTTTTCCCCACATGATCGGTGGGCCGTCGGAAAGAAATGCCAACCAGTGGGTTTATGGATTCGAAGACGCGGAACCCGCAGTCGGAGTGGCGGATATGGATTTCAACGATTTGGTGTTCCTTGTTGATCGGCCAAACGGCGGTTCAGCGGCACTGAACCCGTCACAGGCCATAAAACCTGGTGAAGCCGGTGCCTTTTTTACGTCGATCGACCTGGAGGTTTGCGATTATCAACCCGCGCGAGACTGTGCCGACCAGACCTCATTGACCTATTTTGTATCGGTTGATCTGGGAACCACCTGGATCGCGGTGAATGGTTGGGACAGCGGTTATTTGATTTCTTTGAATCCAGAAGGCGCCATCTTAAGAGGTAATGCCATTGATCCGGAGGCCTTAGAAGCGGAGGACCATGAATATACCTGCCGCAAACGTCGGATAGACCTGATCAAAAGAGGTCTTACCGGCAACCGGCTGCTGTGGAAAGTTGTAATGACGAGCGCCAGTCACGATTGTTCACCGCAGGTACTCGAGGTGCAGATCAATGCTGCGACTGCCACAAGTCTTTTTTTGCCTGCTGCTGCTCCTGTGGTGCAAGCCAACGTCATTTATACGGGATTAGTCGAGACACCGGCCATTGGCTGGCATGAGCACGCCATCCGCGGCCACTTGACAGCCAGAGAGATTTATCATCCGGCCCAGCCGGATCGGACGCTGCCTGAGCAACACATTCTCTGGGACGCAGGCGAGGTACTGGCGGGTTTGGATCCTGATAAACGAACCATTTTCTTCCCAGACATCGATGTCCATCGCGTTGTTAAACAACATTTGATCGATGATAGCGGGCACGAGATATTCGGTGACGGAATTCGGACCGCCTTTAAAGGTGTTTTCGCTCACCAACCGGTTCTAGGGTCTTCGGTGCGGATATACGACGGTCGGCCGGAAGTTTTTACCGACCAGAAACCTCTATCGTTAGCAGGGAGTTTTGGTGGTAACGGTGTCGTCGATTACACTACTGGCAAATGGGAGATATGGTTCAGCCATCCACCAGCTGTCGGTGTGCCGGTTGTGGCCGATTACAGCTGGTACACCCTGGGTCGATCGAAGAAAACTTTTCAGCCGGGCCAGGTGACCAACACGATGTTGGTCCTGTCGGATGAATATGTCTGGCCGGACGGTTTTTTACACGATTTCAATGGGGACGCTGCCTTTGACACAACGGAGCGGCAGGCCGACGCCGAATGGCTGGTTCAGTGGACCAGGGGCGATCGTCGGCCGGAAGTTGGCGTTACGAAGGACTGGCTGCTGACCGGAATCGGGCCGTCAGTACCGGCACTTTTGGTGCCACCC
>Ga0316197_10001467_pt1 | contig 16797 bp, 14 predicted proteins | sample OudBiesiAoxic_MG_FD_204939 | JGI IMG/M metagenome (GOLD analysis project Ga0316197, IMG submission 204939) | Coastal sediment microbial communities from Oude Bieten Haven, Netherlands - site A oxic | ecosystem: Environmental > Aquatic > Marine > Coastal > Sediment | place: Netherlands... | reverse complement strand
GAGTGCGTAAAGCGGTCTGCCCGGCCGGTTGACAGAATGACACCAGTGTCGCCGGGTGTGACGTTGTCAGCCAAAGCATCACCATTGCCGTAAATGGCAGAAGATCGGTTGTCACCTGTGTAGCTCGCGCTGACAACAGAGGCCCCGGATCCAAAGATTGTTTGCGCCATAGCCAATGCGCTTGCATTGGTGGTGTAGGAAAGTTCTGCGCCTGTTGCCATGCCTGCCTCGCGTCATGCCAAGGCAAACGGCCCATACTCTAAACAGTATTGCGCCACCGGTGTTTTCACCGTGTCGCGCGTTTCTTGCTGGGTCGCCTGCCTCGTGGCGTTTTTTTATTGCCCCCTTGCTAACACGGCTTTGGCATGGCTGTCATCTTTGACGCGAAGGTCAAGTCAAGACTTCGCCTGAATGTTGCGCTTTTTTCGCCACATTTGCCTCTGGCATCAGTTGGGGCTAGCCAGTGTCAAACACCTGACAAGAGGCTTGTATGTTTGAAATAGACCCCGTCACCCTGACCGCTGCGTTGGTCAAATGCCCTTCGGTAACGCCAGAGGAAGGCGGTGCGCTGGTCCTTTTGCAGGCGCTCTTGAGCGAAGCTGGGTTTGCGTGCACCCGCGTCGACCGCGGTGGTATCGCGAATTTGTATGCCAGGTGGGGCGAAAAGGGGCATGCCAAGACCTTTGGCTTTAACGGACACACCGATGTCGTGCCGCTTGGAAATCCGGATGACTGGACGAAGCCGCCATTCGGGGCAGATATCGAAGACGGGTTTCTGTACGGGCGCGGATCGACGGATATGAAGTCCGGTGTCGCGGCATTCGTCGCGGCGGCGACCGATTTCGTGCGGGATACACCGCCGGACGGGGCTGTCGTCTTGGCCATCACCGGAGACGAAGAGGGCGACGCCTTGGACGGGACCGTGGCCTTGCTGGACTGGATGGAGGCAGACGGTGAGCGGATGTCGGTATGTCTGGTAGGTGAGCCGACCAGCCCAAACCATATGGGCGAGATGATGAAGATCGGACGGCGCGGGTCGATGACAGCTTGGTTTACGACCACCGGCAAACAGGGGCATTCGGCCTATCCGCACCGCGCGGTCAACCCGATGCCTGCCATGGTTCGGTTGCTGGATTTACTGGCGTCGCATGAGTTGGATCAGGGGACCGCGCATTTCGATCCGTCAACACTTGCGGTGCTCACGATTGATACGGGCAACCCGGCGACCAACGTGATCCCGGCAGAAACGCGGTCTTGTGTGAATATCCGGTTCAACGATACGCATACCGGAGTTGAATTGTCGGACTGGTTACGAGACGAGGCGGCGAAAGTCGATGCAGAGTTCGGCACAAAGACCGAAATGAAGATCAAGATTTCGGGCGAGAGTTTTATCACACCGCCGGGCCCGTTGTCCGATCTGGTGGCGAATGCCGTTGAGACAGAGACAGGTGTGGTGCCAGAGCTTTCGACCACCGGAGGCACTTCGGACGCGCGGTTTGTGAAGAACCATTGTCCGGTGGTGGAGTTCGGGCTGGTCGGTAAGACCATGCACGCCGTGGATGAAAGGGTTGCCGTGGACCAGATTGTTCAACTCAAAGCCATCTATGCGCGCATCCTAAGGGACTTCTTTGCGTAATGATAGTTGCTGTCAAACGGGTGTCTGACCCCACTGAGTGCTTTGCCTTGCGCTACACCGTCTTTGTGGAGGAACAGAACGTTCCCGTGTCGCTGGAGCGCGATGCGTTGGACGCTGGGGCGATCCATCTGCTGGAAACGGTAGACGGTGTACCCATGGGTGCAGCGCGGATTGTGTTGAATGGCGAGACCGGCAAGATCGGTCGGGTGTGCGTTTTGCAGCCGGCGCGCGGCACCGGCCTTGGTGCGGCGCTGATGCGCGAGGCTTTGACAGTCTTGCGGGACATGCCGGATATTACCCGCGCAGCACTGGGTGCGCAGCTGGACGCGCTGGGGTTTTACGAAAAGCTTGGGTTCACAGCCTATGGCGATGTGTTTGACGATGCAGGGATTGATCACCGGATGATGGAATTGCGCTTCGACACTTGAGGGGCTGCATGCTACCTCTCTCACATGAGCAAGCTGCCCACCAAAGGCGACATCCTTGACTGGATTGCCGCGAACCCGACCCTCACCGCGAAACGCGATATCGCCAAAGCTTTTGGCATCAAAGGCGCTGCGCGCATCGACTTGAAGCGCCTGCTCAAAGAGCTTGAGGCCGACGGTCATCTGGCAAAGCGCAAGAAAACCTATCGCGACCCGGACCGCCTGCCCCCTGTGAGCGTGTTGCAGGTCAAAGAGCCGACACCCGATGGCGACCTGTTTGCGCGGGCGCTGGAATGGCACGGCGAAGGCGTGGAGCCGATCATCCTTGTGATCCCACGCGCCTCTGACCCCGCTTTGGGCGAAGGCGATCGTATTCTGGCACGGTTGCAGGTGGTGCACGAAGAAGACCACAATTACGAGGCGCGGCTGATCCGGCGGATCGGGGCAAACCCGCGCAAGGTGGTGGGCATCTTCAAGAAGTCGTCCGAGGGTGGACGGATCAAACCGATCGACAAAGGGTCAGACAAGGAGTGGGTGGTTGCCGCTGATGCGATTGGTGGTGCCAAGGACGGAGAACTGGTGGAAGCCGAACAGGCCGGACCTGCCGGGCGCATGGGTTTGCCACGAGCCCGCATAACCGAGCGCTTGGGCGACCCGTCTGCACCACGCGCCGTTTCATTGATCGCGATCCATCAGCACGGCATTCCCGACAGTTTCCCGGATGCGGTGATCGCAGAAGCGGATGCGATGAAACCGGCAGGACTTGATGGGCGCGAAGACCTGCGGGACATGCCGCTGATCACCATCGATCCGGCGGATGCGCGGGACCATGATGATGCCTGTTACGCGCATGCCGATGACGACCCGAAGAACGACGGTGGACATGTGATCTGGGTCGCGATTGCGGATGTTTCACATTATGTGACGCCCGGATCCGCCTTGGACGTGGAGGCGCGGAAGCGGGGGAATTCGAGTTACTTCCCGGACCGCGTTGTGCCGATGTTGCCCGACAGGTTGTCGGGCGATTTGTGTTCGTTGCACGAAGGCGTACCGCGCGCCTGTATCGCGGTGCGGATGCAGATCGATGCGCATGGGCAGAAGATCGACCACCGTTTCGTGCGTGGCCTGATGCGGTCGCCCGCGTCGCTCAACTACCGAGAAGTGCAAGACGGCATGGACGGTGCGCCGAACGACAAGGTCGCGCCGCTGATGGACGACGTGATCCGCCCGCTATACGACGCATACGATGCGCTGGCAGAGGCGCGAAAGCAGCGGCAACCGCTGAACCTCGACCTGCCAGAACGCAAGATCGTGCTGGCCGAGGATGGCACAGTGCAGTCGGTGAACTTTGCCGACCGTCTGGATGCGCACAAGCTGATCGAGGAATTCATGGTGCTGGCCAACGTGGCCGCTGCCGAAACGCTGATCGCCAAACGCACGCCGCTTCTGTTCCGTGTGCACGAAGAACCACCGCCCGAAAAGCTCGACTCGCTGCGCAAGACCGCCGATGCGGCGGGGTTCACACTGGCCAAGGGGCAGGTGCTGAAGACGTCGCATCTGAACAAGTTGCTGAACGACGCCGCGGGTTCTGACGATGCCGAGTTGATCAACATCTCGACCCTGCGCTCAATGACTCAGGCGTACTACAACCCATCCAATTTCGGCCATTTCGGGTTGGCGCTGAATAGCTATGCACATTTTACCTCGCCGATCCGGCGCTATTCCGACCTGATCGTGCACCGCGCGCTGATCACGGCGCATGGCTGGGGTGACGACGGGCTGAGCCCCGAAGACATTGAGCGACTTCAGAAAACCGCAGAGCATATCAGCGATACCGAACGCCGGTCGATGATGGCCGAGCGGGATACAACCGATCGCTATCTCGCGTCGTTCCTGTCAGATCGCATTGGGGCCGAGTTTGGTGGCCGCATCAGCGGGATTGCCCGCTTTGGCGTGTTTGTGAAGCTGGACGAGACCGGGGCAGATGGGCTGATCCCGATCCGGTCCTTGGGGAACGAGTATTTCCATTTCGATGCGGATGCAGCGACGCTGATGGGGTCGGATACCGGGACGCTGATTGCTCTGGGGCAACGGGTAACTGTGAAGCTGATCGATGCCGCAGCGGTCACGGGAGGGATCGGTCTTGAGCTCTTGACCTTGGAAGACGCCAAACTGCTCGGCGGGTCAGGCAAAGGCCGCATGGGGCGCAACTCTCGCCCCAAGGGCAAAGGTGGACCAAAGCGGAAATTGGCCAAGGCCAAGAAGCAAGACGCCAAGACCAAGCGCAAAGTCACGCGGAAGCGGCGGGGCGGCTGAAGTCTGATCGGCGTTTTACGTAGCTGAAGAGATCGGCAGGAGATTGCTGGATCGCGTGGTTGCATTTTGATTGCTTCGCAAATGGAAACAATCGCGCTAGGCTATTTCCAAGTTCGGTTAACGAACACGAGCAGCGGGATTGTTGGATATGCGTTTGCAGGTGATTGCGTCAGTTTTTGCGATCTTTGGATCGGTGGCTTCTGCCAGTTCTATTGATCCATCATTGCGGGCGACGGGCCACGCCACAGAGAGTGCAGAGGTGTCGCGCAACGCGATATCGTTGGTGTCCTTTGCCGCCCCAAGAAATTCCCTGCGGCCCGCGATCAGGCCTGCGGTAGTGACGACTCCGGCCAATCTGGTTTCGGCGGCATCGCAGACTGGGCTCGACGCCTGGATCAAGGCTTTTAAGCCGCGGGCACTTCGGCAAGGACTTTCTGCCACTGTGTTTGATCGCGCTTTCGCAGGCGCGCAATACGATGAAGACGTCATCAGGCGGGATCGCAATCAATCCGAATTCACCAAGACGATCTGGGATTATCTGGACAGTGCGGCCTCGGACGCCCGGGTGCGCAATGGGAAAGAGGCGCTTGCCAAACATGGCGCGCTGCTTGACAGAATCGAAGCGCAATTCGGTGTAGACAAGGATGTGATTGTCGCGATTTGGGGCCTCGAATCCGCTTATGGGACGTTCCGTGGATCGAACGCGGTTATCGGATCGTTGGCGACCTTGGCGTATGATGGACGCCGTGGCGCGTTCTTTGAAGGAGAACTCATCGAGGCTTTGCGCATCCTTCAAAGTGGCGATGTCAGCTTGCCGAATTTCACCGGAAGTTGGGCCGGAGCGATGGGGCATACACAGTTCATTCCATCGTCATATCAGCGTCTGGCCGTAGATTTAACGGGCGATGGAAAACGCGACATCTGGTCGGATGACCCATCGGATGCATTGGCATCTACCGCGAATTACCTTGCCAAGAATGGCTGGGTCAAAGGCGCGCCTTGGGGTGTCGAAGTCAGCGTCCCGTCAGGCTTTGACTACACTTTGGCAAATCGCGACATCAAAAAGATGCCTTCCGACTGGGCAAACCTTGGAGTGTTGGGCATGAATGGCAACCCGGTGCCGGACCACGGGTCAGCATCGGTTCTTTTGCCAGCAGGTGCGCAGGGGGCTGCGTTCCTGATCTTCAAGAATTTCGATGTGATCGAGACATACAACACGGCGGATGCTTATGTGATTGGAGTGGGGCATCTGAGTGACCGGATCACAGGGGCCGGACCCATCCAGTCAGATTGGCCGCGGCAAGATCGGGCGTTGAGTTTTGCCGAGCGCAAAGAGATGCAGCGGCTTTTGACCGCGCAGGGGTTTGACACCAAAAAGATCGATGGAAAGATCGGACCGCTCACCATAAACGCGGTGCGGCAATTCCAAAAGTCATTGGGCGATATTCCGGACGGTTACGCATCTTTGCAGATTCTTGCAAAGCTTAGGTAGCTTTCTCATTAACAGCCTTGGCCGGTCCGGAATTATTGACCTGTACTTGCGTCCGGCGAACAGTCTTTGCCATTCATGCAATCGGTAACAACCCGTTCCAGTTCAGCAGTTGGCTCGTGGTAAACCATGCCCGGGCATGGGCCGACACGCATGATGAACTGGGTGTCTTCCTGCTTGAGAAAGGCAAGGTGTTTGCCTTGTTTCGTGCCGCCGCACCACGGGCCAAGACAGTCGACGCGCAGGATCACATCGCGTTGAAATCTGCGGACAAACCCGTCGCGTGTCAGCGAATGCCCATCAAACCAAGCAGGTATATCGGTTGTTGGTTGAGGCCGTTTGGAAAGGTCCACATCCCGTTTCGGCAGCAGCGTTTCATCGAAGACGAGATTGCCTTTGACAACGATGTATCGGTCTTCGGACGCTGCCGCGAATGCATAGTCTTGCGTGATATCAGGGCGCATGCAGCTTAGGGACCATGCCGGTTGCGCGATGCCAAGGGCAAGTGCTGCGGCAAGCACCCAGCGCATTACAGGTGATCCTGAAACGCCGACAACACACGCTCATAGACCTGACGTTTGAACGGCACGATGTGGTTCACAAGCTGGTCCGGGGCCATCCATTTCCAACGGCTGAATTCCTGGTGTTCAGTGGCGATATTGACCTGATTATCCGCGCCGGAGAACCGCATGAGGAACCATTTCTGTTCCTGCCCCCGATAGCGGCCCTTCCAGAGTTTACCGACCAGTTCAGCCGGCAGATCATAGGGGATCCAATCCTTCGCTTCCGCTTCAATCGTCACCAGATTGGCGGTCACTCCAGTTTCTTCCCACAACTCTCGCAGGGCTGCGTCGCGGGGCGCTTCGCCTTTGTCCACACCGCCTTGCGGCATTTGCCAAGCCGGGCCGGGATTATCAATCCGCTGTCCAACGAACACGTGACCATTGCGATTGATAAGCATGACGCCGACGCAGGGACGATAAGGAAGTCTTGCTATATCGTCAGGGGTCATTTTCTGCCTCATGGAAACGCGGCACGACAAGTACCGTGCCGCGTTATAGCTTTACTCCTGAGCCGGGGCCAGCGCGGTCAGGCCCTTGAGGATATCGATGGCATAAGCCAATTGATAATCCTCCTCACGCAGCGTCGCAGCAGCTTCGGCTTTGGCGCGGTCGGCTTCTATCTGCTGGATTTCATCTTCGGTCAGGCTGTCATTGTCGAGGCTGCCACGCAGGTCAGCTTCTGTCCGGGAAAACGCGTTCTCTTCATCTTCCTCAGTCACTTCGGCGCGGCGCGGCTGTTCGACCACGATATCCGGGGACACACCCAGCGCCTGGATCGACCGACCCGATGGCGTGTAATAGCGAGATGTGGTCAGGCGCATCGCCCCTTCGCCGCGCAGCGGCATCACCGTCTGAACCGATCCTTTACCAAAGCTCTTGGTGCCGACGACGATCGCACGGCGGTGATCTTGCAACGCACCGGCGACGATTTCCGAGGCAGAAGCGGACCCGCCGTTGATCAGAACCACAATTGGTTTGCCTTCCGCCAGATCACCCGGCGTTGCATTGTAGCGATCACCATCTTCAGGTTCGCGACCCCGCGTGCTGACAATCTCGCCCTTGTCGAGGAACGCATCGCTGACCCGGATTGCCTGATTGAGCAGACCACCGGGATTGTTGCGCAGGTCGAGAACGATACCTTCGACGTTTTCCATTCCTCCGGCAGCTTCGATTTGCTCAGCCAAACCTTCTTCGAGGTTCGGATAGGTCTGATCGTTGAAGGTGGTCACACGCAGCACTACGGCATCGCCTTGCAACCGGGTGCGCACAGCAGTCAATTTGATTGTGTCGCGAATGATCGAGACATCAAACGGTTCGGCCTCACCTTCACGCACAACAGTGATGATGATCTCTGACCCGACCGGGCCGCGCATCATGTCGACCGCCTCATCCAGTGTCAGGCCAAGAACCGAATCGCTGTCTACATGAGTGATGAAGTCACCCGACTCAATCCCCGCGTCTTCGGCCGGCGTGCCATCAATGGGTGAGACGACTTTGACAAAACCGTCTTCCTGAGTGACCTCAATGCCCAGTCCGCCGAATTCGCCGCGCGTCTGTACCCGCATGTCGGCGGCATCGTTCGGAGAGAGATAGCTGGAATGCGGATCAAGCGAGGTCAGCATGCCGTCAATGGCTGCTTCAATCAGATCAGCTGAATCGACCTCTTCTACATATTGCGCCCGGATGCGTTCAAAGATGTCGCCGAACAGGTCAAGCTGTTCATACACATTGGTCGAGCGTGCGCTTTCCTGCGCGATAAGCGGTCCCACGAGTTGGGTAGTGGCTACGACGCCGGCGAGCGTTCCGCCCAGCGCCGCCATGAGGACTTTCTTCATTCGGTCATTCCCTTGTCATCTGCAAACCACCCGAGGGGGTCTTCTGGCGTATCGCCTTGTCTGACCTCTATATAGAGCGTTTCAGACAAAGCAGCACCAGTCCTTTCACTGGATGGTGATAGAAAATCACCCGTCGCATCTTCAAATCCGCCCATCAATCCAACAGGACTGTCAATCGGCAGCACCTGCCCGGTCTCGCCAAAGACGGTCTCAAGCCCCGCAAAAACAAAGAGAATGTCTGGCTCAGGCTCCAAAATGGTCACAAGACCGTAGTCCAGAAGCGGCCCACGATACCGGATTGTCGCAGCGACGGGCGTGGTCACAAGCGCGCGAGGACGTGTGGCCACCAAAATTCCGGGCCGTGTTATCCCTGCTGCATCGGTTTCGCCGGCGCGGCGCAGGATTTGTCCGGCAACGGGCAACGGAAAATCACCCTTGCGGTTCGACACCGTTGGCAGGTCGACATTTGCTTCACCCTCGGTGATTTGAGTCAGCCCGCTCGCAAAGCCATCAAGCGTTTCGCTGGCCGCAATCAAAAGCGCCGTGCGCACTGGGTCTTCGGTAAACTTTCGTGGCAAATCGGTGCGATCCGCCATGGCCTGGCTAAGTGCCGTGCGTGCCGTCTGCACACCGACAAGGCCGGTACGCAATGTATTGGCTGCGTCTTGCTGGAGTTGACGGAGAAATGTCGCCTCTTCGACATCAAGCCGAAGGTCTGCCGCAGCGTCCGACAATGCGGGCGTGACAGAAGCCATGAGCAATCCCGCGCGCGCAGCACCAACGGCACCTTGGGGATGCACAAATGCCTGCGGTCCCGAAGATGATCCAAGCGCAGCCAAAGCGGCCAAAAGTCGCGTCACTTCTGCCTCGCGCGCATCAAGTTCGCGGCGCAGTTCGCTTTCCCGGATCGATGCAACTCGCAGCCCGTCGCGCATCGCCGCAAGGCCGGTTTCAAATGCCTGCACTGATTGGGTCAACGCCCGCACGCGGTCACGCGCACTGTCGGCGTCATCAAGTCTTTGTGCTGCTGATTCAAGCTGTGTCATGGCCGCGCGCGCCGCATCTGCCGGGGTTTGTGCGAACGCAGGGGGCGCACAGAAGACCGTTGCGGCAACTATCCACGCGACATGCTTCATCTTTGAATGAGGTTCTTTCCGGTCATTTCATCAGGTTGCGTCAGGTCCATCAAAGCGAGCAATGTTGGCGCCAAATCCGACAAGCGACCGGAATTGAGCGTGGCCCCTTCGGGACCGCCATAAAGCACAACGGGAACCAGATTGGTTGTATGCGCCGTGTGCGGCCCGCCAGTTTCAGGATCGACCATGGTTTCGCAATTGCCGTGATCCGCCGTCACAATCATCGCACCACCCGCTTTTTTCACCGCGTCGAGCACTTGACCAAGACCGTGGTCGACCGCCTCGCATGCCTTGATCGCGGCTTGCAGATCGCCGGTGTGGCCCACCATATCCGGGTTTGCGTAATTCGTGACGATCAGATCGTACCCGTGCTCCACAGCCGCCACGAATTTTTCAGTGACCTCCGCCGACGACATTTCTGGTTGAAGGTCATAGGTCGCCACGTTCGGGCTTTTGGGCATGTAGCGATCTTCACCTTCTTCCGGGGTCTCCTGACCGCCGTTCAGGAAGAACGTCACGTGCGGGTACTTTTCCGTCTCGGCCAGACGGAATTGGCTGCGTTCATGTTTGGCCACCCATTCGCCAAGCGTGTTCTTGATTTCTTGCTTTGGGTAGGCCGTCGTCATGTATGCATTATGCGTGGTGGAATAGTCCACCATGCCAAGCCGCGCCGAAAGGTTAGGTTTGGTGCGGTCGAACCCATCAAATCCGGGATCGCCGATCGCAGACAATATTTCACGCGCCCGATCCGCGCGGAAGTTCATGCAGAACAGGCCATCGCCTTCAGACACACCTTGGTATCCGCCAATCACACGCGGTTGGATGAATTCATCGGTTTGATTCTGGGCATAGGCGTCTTCGACCGCATCCTGCGCCGTGTCGGCTTTCGCACCCTTGCCAAGGATCATAGCGTCATAGGCACGTTCAACACGATCCCAGCGCGTGTCTCGATCCATGGCAAAGTAACGGCCAATCACCGTCCCGATTCTGGCAGTGGGTGGCAGACTGTCCGCAAGGTCAGCGACAAAGTCTTTGGCCGAGCTTGGCGCGACATCGCGGCCGTCGGTGATGGCGTGGATGATAACCTGTAGACCAAAGTCGGTCAGCAGTTTGACGGCTGCTTTGATGTGATGAATGTGACCATGCACACCGCCGTTCGACACGACGCCCATCAGATGCGCGCGCCCGTTCGCCTGTTTCACCGTCTTTGCGAATTCGAGCATCGCGGCGTTTTTGAAAAAGCTGCCATCCTCGATCGCAAGGTCGATCTGGCCTAGGTCCATCGCAAACACACGCCCGGCGCCAATGTTGGTGTGCCCGACTTCGGAATTCCCCATCTGCCCACTTGGCAGGCCCACATCGGGACCATGTGTGATCAACGTCGCATGCGGGCAGGTCGCCATGAGGTGATCCATCGTCGGGGTCTTAGCCAGTTTAGGCGCGTTCGCAGTCGCGTCTTCGCGCAGGCCCCAGCCGTCGAGAATTGTCAGGACAACGGGTTTCGGAGTGGTCATATGCGCTGCTCTCTTCTCGGGGTTTGTCAAAGCGCGGTTTAGCAGAGGAGGGTTGAGATGTGGAGGGGGCGCTTGATACCTGTTTTATCGAACCGCTGCGCGGTCCGATCCATCGGGGGCTCTGCCCCCAAACCCCCGGAATGTTCTTGAAGCAAAGAAGACGGGATACGTCTGGTGCGTTGATGTTGCTATGCAAACAGCCGCCACCCTGCCAGCCATCGTGTCAGTGTTGTGATCGCGCAAAGGACAGCGAACGCGTAGGCAAGCCACGGAAATGCCAGGGGAAAGAGGCACATGGCGACAAAAAGAGCGATGGTCTCAGAGCCTTCGGTCAACCCGCCAAGGTAATAGATGCCTTTGGTCGGGTAGTTCTGTGACGTTATCCCGCGTTTCTCGGCGATGATTGAGAAGGCGAGAAAGCTCGAACCGGTGCCGATGAAGCTGGAAATCAGGACAGCCGCAGGAAGGGCGTTGGTTGCGGGATCGTGGATCGCGAAGCCCAGGGGGAACAGCGCGTAGAACATGAAGTCGAGCGCTATATCGAGGAACGCGCCCCGGTCTGTTGGTGTGGTCAATCGGGCCACAGCCCCATCCAGCCCGTCGGCCAACCGGTTGAGAGCGAGACACAAAAGAGCCACGCTGAACGTGCTAGATGCGGCGCTTGCGACACCTAGAATGCCGATACCAAACCCAACAAAAGTGATCTGATCGGCGCTGATGCCGCGCGCCACCAGGGCCCGCGCCGGACGGTCTGTCGCGCGTTTCACAAAGGGCAGAAGGGCGGCATCAAACATGTCTGGCCTCGTTCAGCGATAAAGCGACACATGCCATAGCTGCGCGCGAAACGGCCGTATACTGAAATCTTACACACCGGTTTGTCATTTGACCGAAACGGGGTATCGCTGGTTTTACCGCTACGACCGGGGCTTTGCGCCCGCAAGACCAAGGAATATGTACCGATGCGCACCTTTTTCGCTGCCACAATGGCGACCTTCACAGCTTTTGCGGCCACGGCAGAGCCTAACCCGGCCAATTGGGACGCTGTGACCGAAGAGGCCCGCGGTCAAACCGTGTATTGGAATGCCTGGGGCGGATCGGACACAATCAACAGTTTCATCGACTGGATCGGGATGCGCGTTAACGAAGACTACGGTGTCACCCTTGAGCATGTGAAACTGTCCGACACGGCAGAGGCGGTGAGCCGCGTGGTTGCGGAGAAGAGTGCCGGAAAAGATGCAGGCGGCGCAGTGGATATGATCTGGATCAACGGCGAAAATTTCGCGGCAATGAAGCGTCAGGAGTTGCTTTTCGGGCCTTGGGTCGAAGCGGCGCCAAGCTGGAAAAACGTGGATGTTGCGGGCAAGCCCGCCGTTGTCTCTGACTTCACAGTTCCCACTGACGGGCTTGAAGCGCCATGGGGCATGGCGCAGGTCGTGTTCTACTACGACACGGCCCGGCTTGCGACACCGCCCAAGTCGATGGTCGACCTTGCGACGTGGGCAGCGGAAAATCCGGGGCGGTTCAGCTATCCACAACCGCCGAATTTCCTGGGCGGCACGTTTTTGAAGCAAGCGCTTATCGAGTTTGTGCCGGATGCATCGGTGCTTCAGGTGCCGGTAGAGCAGGCAGATTATGACGCGACCACTGCTGATTTGTGGACATTTCTGGAGGATCTGACGCCGAGTTTGTGGCGCTCTGGCCGCGCATATCCGCAGAACGAGTCCCGCCAAATCCAGTTGATGGCGGATGGTGAGATTGATCTGGCGATCAGCTTTAATCCCAATGAAGCCAGCAACGCGATTGGCAATTTCGAACTGCAAGACACCGTGCGGACCTATGTCATGGATGCGGGCAGCATCGGAAACGCAAGCTTTGTTGCGATCCCCTATAACGCCAACGCCAAGGCCGGAGCGATGGTTGTGGCGAATTTCATGATGTCGCCAGAGGCGCAGGCCATGATGCAGGACCCGAATGTCTGGGGACTAGGGACCGTTCTTGATTTGACCAAACTATCAGACGAAGACCGTGCCAAGTTTAATGCGCTTGAATTAGGGGTGGCCACCTTGCCGCCTGAAAAGCTTGGCGCGACTTTGTCAGAGCCGCATCCAAGCTGGATGGTGCGGCTTGAGGAAGACTGGACAGACCGGTTTGGCGTCGCGCAATAGGCGCGTCACACGTGACTTCAGAATGTGAAAGCCGCTCCAAACGCGCCCGGCTGCTGCCATGGGCGCCGCTTTTGACGCTCGCCATCATGGTCGGGCCTGTTGTGGCTGGTGTCTTGGGCACTCTCGCACCCGCCTTCGGGTATCTGCCCGCACTGGGCGGTAACAGCATCAACCTGAATGCATTCACCATGCTGTTTGACTGGCCCGGCGTCACGCGCGCCAGTGTGTTGAGCGTGACAACAGGGATCGCGGCCACCGGACTGTCATTGCTGCTGGTGTCCTTGATCTGCGCCGCGTGGAGCGGATCAAAGGCGTTTGGCGTTATTGAGCGGGCTTTGTCACCGCTCTTGTCAGTGCCACATGCCGCCGCCGCTTTTGGCCTGGCCTTTCTGATAGCGCCGTCAGGATGGATTGCGCGGGCTGTGTCACCCTGGTTGACTGGATGGGACAGACCGCCTGACGTCTTAATCCTGCAAGATCCCTATGGCGCATCGCTGGTCGCGGGATTGGTTATCAAAGAGGTGCCGTTCCTGTTGTTGATGACGCTTGCGGCGCTTTCCCAAATTCCGACTGCCCAAGCGCGTCAAACGGCGATGGCTTTGGGCTACAGTCACGTGTCGGGATGGTTCAAGACAGTGTTTCCGCTTGTTTACACCCAGATCAGATTGCCGGTTTATGCGGTGCTGGCTTTTTCCATGACCGTGATCGATGTCGCGCTGATCCTTGGGCCGACAACGCCGCCGACGCTTGCGGTTCAAATCCTGCGGTGGATGAACGACCCTGATCTAGGTATGCGGTTTGTGGCCTCTGCCGCCGCCGTTTGGCAATTGGCCTTGGTCATCGGCGCTTTGCTGGTTTGGCGATTGGGCGAATACGCGGTCGCGCGTATCGGAAGGTGGTGGGTGATGTCGGGCGCGCGAGGCGGCGCGACGGGCCCGATCAAAGTGGTCTCTTTGACCGCCGCTGCCCTGAGCGCAAGTGCGATTGTCTTTGGCTTGTTAGGGTTGCTTGTCTGGTCTTTCGCGGGGTTCTGGAGTTTCCCGGACGCCCTGCCGCAAGCGTTTTCCACCCGCACATGGATGCGGCACACAATGGCCCTTTGGCCGACCATCACCGAAACGCTCATTATTGCGTCGGTCGCGACTCTGGTCGCACTCTTGTTCACGCTGGCTTGTCTTGAGGCCGAGGAACGGCATGGTCTGAAACCCAGCACACGAGCGCTTTGGTTGCTATACGTACCTTTGATCGTGCCGCAAATCGCCTTTCTGTCGGGCTTGCAGACTCTGGCCATTTTCACAGGAATTGATGGCAATCGGACAGCTGTGATCGCGGTACATATAATTTTTGTTCTGCCTTATGTGTTCCTGTCACTGGCAGATCCGTTTCGTGCCTGGGACGCACGCTATGGCCTTGTCGCGCGAGCGTTGGGAGCCTCTTGTGACGGGGTACTGTGGCGTGTGCGATTGCCCATGCTTTTGCGGCCGATCCTGACCGCAGCTGCCGTAGGGTTTGCAGTGTCCATTGGCCAGTTCTTACCCACGCTTCTGGCAGGAGCAGGACGCGTTCAAACGCTGACAACCGAAGCCGTCGCATTGGCGTCAGGCGGGGACAGACGGGTGATTTCGGTTTATGCGCTGACGCAGACAGCCGTTGCGTTTCTGCCCTTCGCTCTGGCGTTGCTGGTACCAGCCGTCGTTTGGCGCAATCGGAAAGGTCTGAAACATGCTTAGTGCCGGGCTAAAACTTGAAGGCGTGACCATCCGGCAGGACGGTACAACTCTGGTGAGTATTTCTGATCACATTGAACCGGGTGAGGTGTTGACGGTGATGGGACCCAGCGGGTCGGGCAAATCTACATTGCTGTCTTATGTGATCGGCACGCTGAACGGCGATTTCGATGCATCCGGACGCGTTATCCTGAATGGTCGGGATATCACCGGGATGGCCCCGGAGCAGCGTCGAGTTGGCATTCTGTTTCAGGACGAATTGCTGTTTCCGCATTTGTCCGTTGGCCAAAACCTGGCTTTTGGCTTGCGGGCGTCCGTACAGGGCCGAGCAGAGCGCACCGCGCAAATTGAAGCCGCTTTGGACGATATCGGTCTTGGTGGCTTTGCCGCGCGCGATCCGGAGACGCTATCGGGCGGTCAAAAGGCACGGGTTGCGCTGATGCGCATGCTTTTGTCCGGGCCAGAGGCCTTGTTGCTGGACGAGCCGTTTTCGCGGCTGGATATGGAACGCCGCGATCAAGTGCGGTCCCTGGTCTTTGCGCAAGCCCGTTCCAAGGGACTGCCCGTGTTGCTGGTCACACATGATCAAGCAGATGCAGCGGCTGCAGGTGGGCGCGTATATCGATTGGGTGTTTGACCCAAATTCTTACGCTCAAAACGACTCTGGTGCTGGACTGATTGGACGGTCGGAAAAGCGCAATCTCAATGCATGTGCAATTTCAGTGGGCAAGATCGAAAAGCACTTTGCATAGCGTGGAATGAGCCTTACCGGTTGTGATGAAGCACGCCAAAGCCATTCCATACAAATTGCCCTGACCCAGATGGGTGCACGAACTTGCGATCCCGCAAAGAAATCGAGCCCCGCACCAACTGAGACAAAACCAACGGAACGCAGCTTTGTACGCGCATAGGCGGAGAACAGTTCTTGCTTTGGGGCGCCCAGCGCCAAGAACGCAATATCGGCTTTTTTGGTTTTGAGCATGTCGATGATTTCGTCCGCACTTTCTCCTGTCGGATCAAAGCTCATCGGCGGAGCAATCGTTGCGACAATGTGCGCGCCGGGAACTTTGGCTTCAAGAAAGGCTTTTGATTTTCGCAAAGTGTTCTCAGTGCTACCCACCAACGCGATGCGTCGGCGATGTTTTGTAGCTATGTGTGATAATGGCAAAATCGCATCTGATCCCGGGATCAGACAGACGGGATGGCTGGCAAGTTTGGACATCCACACGATCGGGTTACCGTCAGCGATAATCAAGTCGTGCACGGCGTAGGCGTCGCGAAACTTTTCGTCTGAGCGAAGCTTAACCAAGTGATCAAGGTTTACCGTTGCCAACGAGAACCCTTCTCTTGCGCGCATTCGACCCGATACTTGACGTTCCAACGCGGCCCAGTTCGGCACATTCACTGTGACGTGGAACGCCTCACCCCAAAAGCGCATCCAGAACTCCTTCTCAAGCAACATACTCACTCACCTACACGCATAGTCGGCTCATAAGGCCAAATCAGGGCGTATTCGCCGCAAGATCAAGGCACTGACCCGAAATATCAGAACAATGACATAAGCAAAGGCCGTTTTGTCCAAATATTACCACTATCATTTGGTTACTTCACGTCACGACCGGCGCGAGACATTGAGCAGCAACTTGACACAAATTGATTTGAGCCTTCTCTACAAGTGCAGCCCAGGCTGCCAAGCTTTGGGGCAAGCAGCATGAGTGGTTTGATTTCTATCATAGGGTGCGGCTTTGTCGCGGACCTGTACATGCGGTCCTTGCAAACGATGGTCGGTATTACTGTGGCGGGTGTTTATGATTCCGATAAAATGCGCCTCGAACAATTCTGCAACCATTGGAATCTGCCATCAGTAGGATCGCTCGATGCGCTTCTGGACCAGCATCCGCGTGAGGGTGTTGTTTTGAACCTGACCAATCCTTCCGCGCATTTTGAAATCAATTCAGCCTGTCTTGCGGCGGGATGTCATACTTATTCAG
>Ga0316197_10001466_pt1 | contig 16797 bp, 16 predicted proteins | sample OudBiesiAoxic_MG_FD_204939 | JGI IMG/M metagenome (GOLD analysis project Ga0316197, IMG submission 204939) | Coastal sediment microbial communities from Oude Bieten Haven, Netherlands - site A oxic | ecosystem: Environmental > Aquatic > Marine > Coastal > Sediment | place: Netherlands... | reverse complement strand
ATGGCCGGAAAGACCGGCACCAGTCAGGTTCGAAACATCACCGCCGCTGAACGGCGCGCAGGCGTCATTCGCAACGAAGACCTGCCGTGGGAGCGCCGCGACCATGCGCTGTTTGTGAACTTTGCGCCCTTTGACAAACCGAAAATTGCCGTGTCAGTCATTGTTGAACACGGTGGCGGTGGATCAAAAGCCGCCGCCCCAATTGCCCGCGACATCACGTTGCAGGCGCTGTGCGGTGGTCCGCCACCGCTTGAAGCCTATCCTGCAAAGGACCGTGAACAGATCGAGGCCCAGCAAGAAGAACTGCGCGCCATGCAACCACAGGCCGCCATCAACGGCCAGGATCAGGCATGAGCTACCTAGAGTATAACGTCAAACACACGCCGACGGGGCTGCGCAAGTTGCTCTATCTCAACTGGCCGGTCGCTATTTTGCTGGCAACCGTTTCCGGCGCGGGCTTTTTGATGCTTTACTCTGTCGCTGGCGGATCATTCAGCCCGTGGGCAGAGCCGCAGATGAAGCGTTTTGCGGCAGGCTTTGCACTGATGATTTTCGTCGCAATGGTGCCCATCTGGTTCTGGCGCAGCTTGTCCGGCATGGCCTATCTGGTCACGCTCTTGCTTTTGGTCGCAGTTGAGCTTTTTGGCACCGTGGGCATGGGCGCGCAACGCTGGATCGATTTGGGGTTCATGCGCCTGCAGCCGTCCGAACTCATGAAAATAACGCTCGTGATGCTGCTAGCCGCCTACTATGACTGGCTACCTGTTAAAAAAACGTCACGCCCCCTTTGGGTCCTGATACCCGTCGTCATTATCATTATTCCGGTTCTACTGGTTCTGCGGCAGCCCGATCTGGGCACGTCCATCCTGCTGCTGGCGGCAGGAGGCGGGCTGATGTTTCTGGCTGGCGTGCACTGGGCCTATTTTGCCGCGGTTATCGCCAGCGGTGTCGGTCTTGTAACAGCCGTCTTCCAATCACGCGGCACCTCTTGGCAGCTTATCAAAGACTACCAGTTCCGCCGCATTGATACATTTCTCGATCCAAGCTCGGACCCGCTGGGTGCCGGCTATCACATCACACAGTCGAAAATCGCACTGGGCTCGGGTGGATGGACAGGTCGCGGGTTTATGCAAGGCACGCAAAGCCGACTGAATTTCCTGCCCGAGAAACATACAGATTTTATCTTTACGACCTTGGCGGAAGAATTCGGTTTCATGGGCGCGATTTCACTGCTTGGTCTGTACACGCTCATCATCGTATTTTGCGTCTGGTCTGCCCTTTTGAACAAAGACCGTTTTTCGTCACTTCTGATCCTTGGCATAGCCCTGAACTTCTTTTTGTTCTTCGCCGTGAATATGTCTATGGTCATGGGGCTGGCACCCGTCGTGGGTGTTCCGTTACCACTGGTCAGTTTTGGCGGATCTGCGATGCTGGTTCTGATGCTGGCTTTCGGTCTGATGCAAAGCGCCCATGTCCACCGCCCCAGATAAGGCACCTTTTATGCCCCTTACCGTCCTTTTCGCCGCCAGCAACGATGACTGGCAAAACTATAGTGATGCGTTGAAAGCGGCCTTCGCCGATGCCGGGTTAGAGGCTGACCTTGTAACCAAAGCTGCGGCAGAAGACGTCGATTACATCGTTTACGCACCCACCTCCGCCTTGCAGGATTTTGCCCCTTACACCAACACCAAGGCTGTCCTAAGCCTTTGGGCAGGCGTCGAAAAGATTGTCACGAACGAAACCCTGACAATGCCGCTGGCGCGTATGGTAGACCCCGGCATGACCCAATCCATGACAGAATGGGTGACAGGTCACGTCATGCGCTACCATCTCGGGATGGACGCCCATATCGTCAATCCAGATCAGCACTGGGTCTGGCATTCGAACCCCCTGGCACAAGAACGCACCGTTTGCTTTTTGGGATTAGGAGAGCTTGGGACTGCCGCCGCGAGGTCCCTTCTATCTTTGAATTTCAATGTCACCGGTTGGAGCAGATCGCCCAAGTCAATCGATGGTGTTCGTACGTTCCACGGCGATGACGGTCTGCGGCATGCATTGGGCACTGCAGATATCCTTGTGCTCTTGCTGCCGGATACGGCGGCCACGGAAAACACGCTGAACAGCGAAACAATTAGCCTGCTGCCGAAAGGTGCGCGGATCCTCAATCCGGGACGTGGCCCCCTGATTGACGATGCAGCACTGCTGGACGCCCTGAACAGCGGCCACATCGCGCATGCAACGCTTGATGTTTTCCGCGTCGAACCTGTGCCCGTAGATCACCCCTACTGGTCGCATCCCAACGTCACGGTTACACCACACATTGCAGCCGCAACACGCCCGATCACCTCGGCCAAAGAAATCGCACTGAATATCAAACGCTGCCAAGCGGGTGAGCCAATGCTAAATCTCGTCGACCGCAAGCGTGGTTACTGACGGCTATTCGGCCGCCAGCCCGCGTCCTTTCAACAAAGCATCCACACCCGGCAAACGGCCACGGAACGCCGTGTAAAGCTCGGCGGCGTCCGACTTCCCGCCTGCAGACAAGATATGCTCCTCTAACGCTTGCGCGCGCTCGGCATCGAAAGGGCTGCCGGCTTCTTCAAAAGCCTCGAACGCATCCGCGTCCATGACCTCGGACCACATGTAGCTGTAGTACCCGCTGGAGTACCCGTCACCGGCAAACACATGCGCGAAATGCGGCGTAGCGTGGCGCATGGTAATGGCGCGCGGCATACCGATCGAGGATAGCACCTCGCGTTGTTTTTCCATTGGATCAGCGGGTGCCGCACCTTCGTGGAAGACCAGATCAACCAGCGCAGAGGCCACGTATTCAACGGTCTGAAAGCCCATGTCATAGGTCGCAGCATCCAGAACCTTTTGCAGCATGTCCTGCGGGATCGGCGCACCCGTTTCGGCATGAACGGCAAATTCGGACAACACCTCTGGCACTTCCAGCCAGTGTTCATAAAGCTGGCTGGGCAGCTCGACAAAGTCGCGCGCGACGGACGTGCCCGAAATGCTTTCATAGGTTACGTTAGACAGCATCTGATGCAGCGCGTGACCAAATTCATGAAACAGCGTCCGTGCATCGTCGTAGGACAAAAGCGCTGGATCACCTTTGGCAAAGTTGCACACATTGATGACTACGGGCTGCTGCACCTTGGGGAATTTGGCCTGCGCCCGCATCGCGGAACACCATGCACCAGATCTTTTTGATCCCCGGGCGAAATAATCCCCAATAAAGACAGCGATATGCTGGCCTTTGCGCGTGACATCCCAGGCGCGACAATCAGGATGGTACAGCGGAATATCCAACGATTTAAATTCAAGCCCGAAGAGACGTTCGGCGCAGGCAAAGCTTGCCTCGATCATCTTGTCGAGCTGGAAATACGGCTTCAAAGCCGCCTCATCCAGATCATGCTCGGCTGCGCGGCGCTTTTCTGAATAATAGCGCCAGTCCCAAGGCTCCAGATCACCGTTGATCCCGTCTGCGCGCATCATCTCTGTCAGACGCTCGGCATCTTCGTCAGCTTGCCGGCGCGCAGGTTCCCAGACGGCCATCAGTAAATCGCGGACCGCCTCTGGGGTCTTGGCCATTTCAGTTTCCAGCTTGTATGCCGCGAAACTATCATAGCCCAACAGCTTGGCGCGTTCGTCGCGCAAAGCGAGGATTTCCGCCGAAATGTCACGGTTATCTGTCGCGCCACCGTTCGCCCCGCGGGCGACCCAAGCGTCAAACGCCTTTTTGCGCAGATCGCGCCGTGGCGAAAACTGTAAAAACGGTACGATCAGGGATCGCGATAAGGTAACGATTGGACCTGCGGCGCGTTTCTCGGCGCCTGCGGCACGGGCCGCGCTAATCACAAAATCGGGCAGCCCTTCCAGATCTTCTTCAGCCAGAACCATGAACCACTCACGTTCATCCGCAAGCAGGTTCTGCGTAAAGTCGGTGCCCAGCACAGCAAGCCGCGCCTTAATCTCTTTCATACGTGTTTCATCTGCGCCTTCAAGTGCCGCACCCGAGCGCACAAATCCGCGATGGGTCAACATTAAAACCCGTTGCTGTTCCGCCGTCAGGTCAAGCGCTTCGCGTCCTTCCCACAACGCCGCTACGCGTGCAAACAGCGCCTTGTTGCCAGAAATTTCAGAGAAATGGGCGGCAAGTTCCGGAGAAAACTGGCGTTGCAGCGCTTCACGTTCAGGGTTGCTGTCCGCGCCTGCGACAGTGAAAAACACCGACAGCACCTTGTCCAGCGACGCGCCTGCGGCTTCCAGCGCTTCGACCGTATTGGCAAAGCTTGGCGCGTCAGGGTTTGATGCAATCGCATCAATCTCAGCCCGGTGATCGGCCAGCACCTGTTCCAATGCGGGGGCGAAATCATCGTCCGAAATCGCATCGAACGGGGCGATCTGAAACGGGGTGGTCCAGTCTTGCAGCAACGGGTTTGTCATGGAAATCTCCTTTACTGAATAGCTAGGGTGCGGCAGGCATATGTGCAACTGCACAGCTGCGCTATTTCAGGTCAGGATGCTTTTACACTGAGATGGCCGCATGTCGGGCAATCCGGCCGGCGTTTGACCGAAAGGGTGCGGCTTTCACCATAAAGTGCGTCATAAATTACCATTTGACCGCGCAGAACTGTTCCGGCGCCTGTTATTTCTTTGATTGCCTCGACCGCCATCATGGCACCGATCACACCCGGCAATGGCCCGACCACGCCTGCTTCTGCGCAGGAGGGCGCCAGATCTGCGGCAGGCGGGCTGTCAAACACGCATTGATAACAGGGCGCGTCCTGGGCGGGGTCGAACACGCTGAGCTGTCCTTCCCATTGACTAAGCGCGCCGGAAATCAGCGGGATACCAGCCGCTACAGCGGACGCATTTGCCAGATAGCGCGTGTCAAAGTTATCCGTGCCATCTAAAACCAGATCGTATTCGCCAAAAAGCTCGGTCGCGATGTCCGCCGTCAGCCGCCGCTGATAGGGGCGCACGGTCACGTAAGGGTTTTGCGCCTCCATCGCTTCCTGAGCAGAAAATACTTTGGGCATACCAATCGCCTTGTCACGATGGATCACCTGCCGCTGCAGGTTCGCGTTCTCGACAATATCATCATCGACGACCCCGATCGTGCCGACACCCGCCGCCGCAAGATACTGGAGCGCAGGCGCGCCCAAGCCTCCGGCGCCAATCACCAGTACTTTGGCTTCTTTCAGGCGTTTCTGACCCGGCCCCCCGATTTCGCGCAGAACCATGTGCCGCGCATATCTGTTCAGCTCCGTTTCGTTGAAGGTCGGGGCGTTCGGCGCGGATGCCTCCGTTTGCTGCTCGGCCTGTTTGGCGCGCACGCGCAATCTGGTCAACACGGACCGGTAAATGACTGCCAATACGGCAAAACCACCCAAGATCAGCCAAAGTGCAGCACTTTCACCCGTTGCCATGCGCAGCGGGTGACCGTCCGGTAAAGCCACATGCAACCCCAATACAGCTACATACAGCACACCGATCATCAAAAGCCGCGCCGATTTGGGCGCTTTCATCAATGCGCCAATGCCCCACAGCATGGCACATAGAGCAAAAACCAGAACCATCAGGTGCTCCCTGTTGAGCCGAAACCGCCTGCGCCACGCGCAGAATTGCTCAGTGACGTCGTGATCGAAAAATGTGCCTGAACAACAGGTGCGACAACCATCTGGGCGATGCGCATACCGTGCGTCACTTCAAAAGCGGTCTCAGTTGTGTTCAGCATAATGACACCAACCACGCCCCTGTAATCACTGTCGATTGTGCCGGGGCTGTTTGCCAACGTAATCCCGTTTTTCAAAGCCAGACCAGAACGGGGACGGATTTGTACCTCATACCCCTGCGGGATTTGCATACGAAGGCCGGTTGAGACCAAGGCGCGCCCAAACGGCGCCAGAACAACTGGCACATCCGGCAGATTAGCCCGCAAATCTGCGCCTGCCGCACCTTCGGTTTCATAAGAGGGCAAGCCAAGGCTTTGGTCGGCAGTTTCATCCCAACAGACCGAAATTTGAACCAATGGTCGCGCGTTTTCCCGCATCATTTGGACTGCCCTGCGAAATGTGCGGCGATGCGATCAGCCAAACGTTTGGAAACTTGCTCTTTCGACATACGGGGCCATGCATCGGCGCCGTCATCATCAATGACAGTAACCGCATTTTCTGTGCCCCCCATAATGCCAGTTGCCGGTGACACATCATTAGCCACGATCCAGTCACATCCCTTGCGGGCGCGTTTTGCCGTTGCATGTGCGACGACGTCATCTGTTTCTGCTGCAAACCCCACAACCAATGAGGGCCGGCCCGCGTCCATCTGTGCCACTTCGCGCAGGATATCGGGGTTCTCCGCAAAACTGATCGCGGGCAACCCGCCTTTGGACTTTTTCAGCTTTTTGTCACTAGCAGTTGAGACACGCCAGTCTGCGACTGCTGCCGCAAAGACGGCTGCATCCACGGGCAGCGCATTGCGGACAGCCTCAAGCATCTGATTGGCCGTTTCGACGCGGACAACACGCGCGCCGGGCGGTGGCGCGACTTCGGCAGGGCCAGTCACAAAAATTACTTCCGCCCCTTTTGACAAAAGTGCCGTCGCAATCGCCGTCCCCTGTGCACCCGATGACCGGTTGGCAATATAGCGGACCGGATCTATTGGTTCATGCGTGGGGCCAGAGGTTACCAGAACAGTCTTGCCGCGCAAAGCGCCGGTTTCAAACGAAGCAGCGATAGCCTGAACTATTTCGGCAGGTTCCGACATACGCCCCGGTCCAAATTCACCACAGGCCATATCTCCCGAAGCCGGACCGATAAACCGCACGCCATCCGCAGTTAACTGCGTAGCGTTGCGCCGTGTTGCGGGATGCTCCCACATGCGCACGTTCATGGCCGGTGCAATCATGACCGGCGCGTCCGTTGCCAGCAAGAGAGTGCTTGCAAGATCATTTGCGAGCCCACCAGCCATCTTTGCCATCAAGTCAGCCGTTGCCGGTGCGACAACAACCAAATCCGCAACGCGGCTTAGTTGAATATGCCCCATTTCGGCTTCGTCCGTCAGATCAAACAAATCACGGTAGACTTTTGACGCCGCCAGAGCAGACACGGACAATGGCGTCACAAACTGTTCGGCCGCGCGCGTCAGCACGGGGGTTACAGTTGCACCGTGTTCCCGAAGTCGCCGGATCAGGTCAAGCGATTTGAAGGCCGCGATACCGCCGCCGATAATCAGCAGAATATGTTTGTCATTCAGCATTTGATCACTTTTGGTGCGTTGCGACGTTTGCAGACCATAGGCCGCGCAGACACCGACTGCCAGCCCTTCGAGGTGCAGTTTCTACGCATCGTCTTACTTGAAAGCATCACACGGGTCACCACGATCGACGGTCGGCCCGTCAACAACTGTGCCAAAGCCACCGTCTGGCATCTGCCCTGCCTCACCCTGCCCCAGGCTAAAGACGACAAGGTCAGGTGAAACCTGCCGAAGCAAAAACGGTGCGCCCCAGTCTTCGCGCGCATGGCCGTTACCCGTGATAACAACGACAGGTCCACCATAATCTTTGATCGCCCCAAGTGCTGCCTGTGCCAGTGCGGCGTCCCTGATCCGTTGCACATTGACCATGAAGGGCAGCATCTCTTCCGGTAGCGCGTCGCAATGCGCTGCCCGTTGCAGATCTTCGCGTGCGTTCTGTTCGTCTTCGGGCAACGGAGCGTCTAACGCGAACGCCGCAAGGTCCAGCGCGTCGGCCACTTCTTTCAGTTCTTTTTGCATCATGTCACGTAGCCGCGCGCGCGGCACCGCAGCACCAAGGATCGCCGCATCAGGCGCCGCCTCAAAGATCGGATAGTACATGTCAAAATCCGGCCACCCCGATGCCTCCCAACTAACGGCTGCCTCAAGGGTTGCTGCATCCCGCCTATTTTCATCGGTAATGCGGCCGGCTTGTTCGTCGGTCAGCATCTCAAACACGATTGCCATCGGAGAAAGCTCTGCTACCCACGCGGCCTGAAGCCTGTGATGCGCAGGGTTGTCGTGCTGTTCACCCAGAAAAGCCACGTCAGCATCACGGGCGCCTTGGGGCACTGAAGGCGCAACATTGTCACCTGCCCACGCAAAAGGTGCGGCCAATAAAGCCGCACCCAAAGCAAATCCAATAAACTTATCTACCATCACACAAGGAAATGCAGAACCTCACGTGATTGGCCTTCAAGAGATTTCCGCATTTTACCAAAGGCTGCAGCCTCAAGCTGGCGCACACGCTCTTTGCTCAGGCTCAGTTCCTGACCCAAGCTCTCCAGAGTGCGTGGTGCGTCACGCAGCTTGCGTTCGCGCACGATGAAACGCTCACGTTCGTTTAGATCGTTCATCGCTCTTAATAACCACGCGCGCAACTGCTCGGTGTCATGGGTGTGCTCAACCGTTTCAGCTGCCTGCGCGCTGTCGTCCTCTAATGCATCTATCCATTCGCGGCCTTCATCTTCGGTAGACTGCGTCGCATTCAGAGAATAGTCAGAACCGGACAAGCGCCCTTCCATCATCTCGACGTCATGCAGCGGCACGCCGATCTCGGTTGAAATCATTTGACGCAGCTGGTGCCGATCCAGCACCTCACCTGCGGCGGCACTCTCACGCTCCAGCCGCGCTTGTACGCGGCGCATATTAAAGAAGAGCGACTTTTGCGAAGACGTCGATCCCGTGCGGACCATGGACCAGTTCCGCATGACATAATCCTGGATCGACGCTTTGATCCACCACACGGCATAAGTTGAAAACCGGACACCCCTGTCGGGGTCGAACTTGTCTGCAGCCTTCATAAGACCCAGACCCGCTTCCTGAATTAGGTCGTTCATTGGCGCGCCATAGCGCTTGAATTTCGAAGCCATCGAAATTGCCAGTCTCATATAAGCCGTAATCAACCGGTGCAGCGATTCCTCGCACCGATCATCCCGCCAAGCATATGCCAGTCTGAGTTCCGTCTCTGCGTCCAGTAACTCTGCCTTCATTGCCTTGCGTGACAATGTCATATCTCTTGCAGTATCCAAAGCCATAGCGACATCTCCCAGTCAGATGAAGCACACCTTGCCGTGTACATTTGATATAGATACGCACCGTACACGCGATTGGTTCACCCGAAAGGTTTATAAAATGTTGCCAAAGTTGACCTTTGTACTAGGCGGGGCTGCATCCGGAAAATCTCTTTGGGCGGAAAATCTATTGCTGGGTAATACCTTAGATCCCGTCTACCTCGCCACGTCCCGAGTTTTTGACGATGAAATAAAATTAAAAATAAATTTGCATAAAAGTCGCCGGAGCAGCGACTGGCTGAATATTGAGGCAGACACCGACCTCTCCGAACCACTGCAGGCCCTGAACCCGGAACAAGCCGTATTGATCGACTGCGCAACAATGTGGCTTTCGAACCAGATGATGGACGATGCCGATCTGCAAAAAGCCCGGACCGGTTTGTTGATGGCGGTGACAGAGTGCCGTGCCCCTGTTGTCATCGTCTCGAATGAAGTTGGCCATGGAATTGTACCCGACAACGCGCTGGCGCGACGCTTTCGCGAGGCGCAAGGCCGGTTGAACATTTCTTTGGCCGAGCAGGCAGATCTGGTTGTATTGGTCACCGCAGGCTTGCCACAAGTGCTGAAAGGACAGTTGCCGTGACAACCTGGCATTGGGTCCGTCATGGACCAACGCACGCTAAAAACTTTGTGGGCTGGCGCGATGTACCTGCGGATCTGTCAGATGCGGCACAAATCGCTAGGCTGCGCGACTACCTCCCGCAGACTGCCGTGGTCGTTTCGTCGGATTTGGGGCGGTCACGCACCACCGCAGATGCCATCATCCATTCAACGCACAAACGGTTGCCAGAGAACCCGCACCTGCGAGAGATTCACTTCGGGGTCTGGGACGGCATGCATTTTGACGACATCGCAGCGCGAGATCCTGCACTCAGCCGACAGTTCTGGGAAATGCCCGGCGACGTTGCCGCACCCAGCGGCGAAAGCTGGAACGCCGCATCCGCCCGGGTTCAGACAGCGGTAGACGCAATCAGTGCTCGGCATGCAGGGCAACATATCATTGCGGTTGCGCATTTTGGTGTCATCCTGACGCAGGTGCAAAGGGCGTTGCAAATCTCGGCTTATGATACGCTGGCACAGAAAATCGATAACTTCTCGGTCACCAGCATTCACTGGGGCAAAACCAATACGACGGTGCATGCGATCAATCATCTTCCGTGACCTGCCCCGCACATAATGGAATTGGTGATGCAGCCCATGTATGGGCTAGGGTTGGTGCATGACTTATGATCTTTTTATCGGTGACCGGCTTTTTTCCAGTTGGTCCTTGCGCGGCTGGCTCATGCTGGAAATGTACAACCTGCCGTATCGCGTACATCTGACAGGCCTTTATTCCGGGTCATTCGCCCGCGACCTTGCGCCTTTGGCACCGGCAAAGCTGGTACCCGTTCTGAAGACACCCGAGGGTGACGTGATCGGGGAAAGCCTCGCCATCGCAGAGGCCCTCGCGGAACGTCACCCCCAAGCGGGGCTTTGGCCAGCGGATGCCAGCCTGCGCGCACGGGCGCGGTGGCTTTGTGCCGAAATGGTCGGCGGCTTTTCTGATCTGCGCCGCGACTGCCCGATGCAACTGAAAGAAGTGAACGGCGGCTTTGTCCCATCGCAAGGTGTTTTGGATGACGTGGCGCGGGTGGAAACCATCTGGCAAGACGCCCGCCGCCTCAGCGGATCGCAAGACGGCTGGTTGTTCGGAGCATATAGCCTTGCGGATGTATTTTTCGCACCCGTGGCGGCCCGAATTATCGGGTATGATCTGGATGTATCCGCGCAAACACATGCTTATTGCATTAGATCGCTTAGCCTTCCCAGCGTGCAGAACTGGCGCAAAGAGGGCCTTATGGTCAGCTATGATCCATACCCCTATCCCAGATACGCACCATTCCGCGATTGGCCGGTCTGATCGCTGTTTTGCTTAACCTTTCGTAAATCTTCGTGACGTAGCGATTAACCATACCTCACCACTAAAGGGGATGTTGGTGTCGCTAACCTATTCAGTCGCGTTTCGCGGCGTCGAAGCCTGCCCCGTCGAGGTGCAATGCTCGCTCTCGCCGGGTCTGCCCGGCTTCAGCATCGTAGGCCTGCCTGACAAGGCAGTATCCGAGGCCAAAGAACGGGTACGTGCTGCCCTTGCGAGTATGGCCATCGCGTTTCCGTCCAAACGCATCACCATTAACCTAAGCCCTGCAGACCTGCCAAAAGAAGGCAGCCATTTTGACCTTCCCATTGCCCTGTCTTTACTTGCGGAACTGAACATTATCCCTGCGGATTTGATGCTCTCTGTGATCTCGCTGGGAGAGTTGTCGCTTGATGGCAAGCTCGTTCAGGTCTCTGGTGCACTGCCCGCCGCGATGACGGCTGCCGAGGAAGAGTATGTACTGCTGTGCCCGATCACTTGCGGCAAAGAAGCAGCATGGGTCAGCGGGGCCAAAGTCCTTGCTGCCAAAAACCTCAATGATGTTGTCCGCCACTTCTCGGGGCAAACGCCTATATCGGATGCCCATCCCGGCGAAGTCGTATCGCCCCCAGCGCATCTGGATCTACACGACGTCAAAGGGCAGGAACGCGCAAAACGCGCGCTCGAGATCGCAGCCGCAGGGCGTCACAATCTTTTGATGGTCGGCACGCCCGGTTCTGGAAAATCGATGCTCGCACAGCGTTTGCCGGGTATTCTGCCACCGCTGTCGCCTCTCGAAGCGCTCGAGACGTCGATGATCCACTCTGTTGCAGGTCTCTTGGACGAAGGTGGCATTTCGCGCGAACGGCCTTTCCGGGACCCGCACCACACGTCCTCAATGGCGGCAATCATTGGCGGTGGGCGCATGGCCAAACCGGGCGAAGTGTCACTTGCGCATAATGGCGTGCTCTTTCTGGACGAGCTGCCGGAATTCGCGCGCAACGTGCTTGAAACACTGCGCCAACCTCTTGAGACAGGAAATGTGATGATTTCCCGCGCGAACGCCCATGTTAAATACCCCTGCCGCTTTATGTTGGTGGCTGCCGCGAACCCGTGCAAGTGTGGCTACATGTCCGAAGCTGATCGTGCCTGCGCGCGTGTCCCCTTATGCGGTGAAGATTACCTTGGACGCATTTCAGGCCCATTGATGGACCGGTTCGACTTGCGCGTTGACGTGCCTCCGGTTTCCTTCACAGATCTTGATTTACCACGAACAGGTGAACGCTCAGCGGTTGTTGCTGCGCGCGTGGCTGCCGCACATGACGTGCAATCCAGCAGGTTCGAAAACAAAGCCGAGATGCGCAGCAACGCTGATGCAGCAGGAGATATGCTGGAAGACATTGCCACACCCGACCCACAAGGGCGTGACCTGCTGGTGCGCGCAGCGGAAAAGTTTCGCCTTTCAGCGCGGGGGTACCATCGCGTCATGCGCGTCGCCCGTACAATCGCGGATCTCGATCATTCGGCGGACGTCCACAAGGTTCACGTGGCCGAGGCGATCAGCTTTCGCGTTCAAGGCAGTTAGGTGGCATGCCGCGCTTTAACCCGCGCCTCTATGGCTTCCCAGATCTTTTCAGCAATATTGACACCGTCAAACCGCTCAAGCTCCTGAATACCTGTCGGAGAGGTCACATTGATCTCTGTGAGATAGTCGCCAATCACATCGATCCCGACAAAAACTTGCCCCTTCTCTTTCAAAAGCGGCCCGATTGCAGCGCAGATTTCCAGATCACGTTCAGACAGGCTGATTTTCTCGGGGCGTCCGCCTACATGCATATTCGAACGGGTCTCGCCTGCAGCGGGGACACGGTTAATTGCGCCGACAGGTTCCCCATCGACCAGAATTACCCTTTTGTCGCCATTTGAAACGTCTGGCAGGAATTTCTGTACGATCAGTGGTTCACGCGAAAAACCTGTAAAGAGCTCGTGCAGCGACGTCAGGTTTCGGTCATTGGCATCCAGACGAAACACACCAGCGCCACCATTGCCATAGAGTGGTTTGAGGATAACATCCGAATGTTTGTGTTTGAACGCTTTAATCGTGTCGAGATCCCGCGCAACCGTTGTTGGCGGCGTGAGGTCGGGAAAATCCAGAACCAGCAGCTTTTCAGGATAGTTCCGCACCCAAAAGGGGTCATTCACCACCAGCGCATGCGACGCCAGACGGTCAAGCAGATGCGTGGAGGTGATGTAATTCATGTCAAAGGGCGGATCCTGCCTAAGCCAGACAACATCGAAACCAGCCAGATCAACTTCTTTCTGTGGCCCCAGCGCCGCATGCGCACCCTGCACGCGTTGGACCGTAAAATCGTGCCCCTTGGCCGTGATCCGCCCTTCCTGATAAGACAGATGGTCTGGCGCATAATAAAACAGGCTGTGACCGCGCGCCTGCGCCTCTTCCGCGAGCCGGAAAGAGCTGTCGGCGTTGATATCTACATCCCCGATAGGATCCATTTGAAAGGCGATTTTCATGGCTGTTCCTTGCGCTATTACAGCTTAAATGGCGCAGACACTGCCAAGGTGCAATGGCTTCAGATCAAGTAATCAACCATCACAAAGTGCATTTTCGATGATTTCGATCTGCCCTGCGGCATCAACCAAAGCCGCGTCAAACCGCATTTCCGACAGTAAACCCAAGGGCTTTGCCGACACAAATTCATTGGCAGCGGCAAAAATCCGCGCTTTCTGGGCGGGTGTAATCCGAATTGCCGCCTGCGCAAAACTACTGCTTTTCTTGACCTCAACAAAAACAAAAACATCGCCCTGTTGTACGATCAAATCAATCTCGCCACCGCGTCCGCGCCACCGTTGGGCAATCAGCCTGTAGCCTTTCCTGATATAACTGCGCGCCACGGTTTCTTCTGCGGCGATACCGGCATGATAGGCCGTTTTTCCTTTGTGGTGCCGGGCGGAGACCAAATTAACCATTTCATTCTTTCGACAGGGCCAGCGCCAGTTGATAAACCTGTCGGCGTGGCATTTCATGAGCATTCGCAACAAGGTCCACGGCATCACGCATGGAATGCGTCTTGAGCGCCGACCTCAGTTCTTCTTCTAACCCAACAGTCGTAATTTTTTCTGAACGTCCGCGATCGACAACAACAACAACCTCACCCTTGACCGATTTTCCACCGTAGTTTGCTGCAAGTTCCTGCAGCGTGCCGCGCGTCGTCTCCTCAAATTTTTTTGTGAGCTCACGGCAAACAACAGCCTGTCGTTCTGCGCCCAATATCCCGGCCGCGTCACTCAGAAACGCGGCTAATCGTTTTGGCGATTCGTAAAAAACAAGCGTTCCCGGCACGTCCTGCAATTTCTGCAGCGCGGTTTGCCGCGCAGATTTCGCGTTGGGTAAGAAGCCCGCGAAAAAGAATGCATCCGTCGGCAACCCGGCGAGAACCAGCGCCGTCAAGACAGCAGACGGTCCGGGTGCGGATGTAACCTGATGTTCTGCATGTAAAACAGCGCGCCCAAGCTCGAACCCCGGATCCGCGATCAAAGGCATGCCGGCTTCGGACGCATAGGCCACTGATTTTCCCTTCCCGATAGCCTGTACCAGCTTACTGATTGCACCTGGGCCGCTGTGATCGTGCAGTGCAATGATTTTCCGGCCCGCAAGCGGCACACCGTGAATGTCCATTAGACGGCGTAAAGATCGTGTATCTTCAGCTGCCAGAATATCTGCACTGGCAAGTACATCCAACGCTCGTAGGGTTATGTCGCGGGCCGTCCCGATCGGCACACCGACAAAGTAAAGCCCTGCGCCCAGTGGCACCTTTTGAAAATTCAACGCTGGACCCGCCTTTCATGGTGACTATGATTGCGCCAACCCGTGCGCGGTGACGCGCCTGATTTACCGGAGTATCGCTTATGTTTGCCGTTTTCCAATATGCCCGCAAGAGCCTGCGCGCCATAGCCTTACCATTGATCGCGCTGACGTTGGCGGCTTGCGACACCGTTCCCAGCTCTGGCTTCGGTGCAGGCGGACCCACCGGTGTCCCTGTACAGGTTGCTTTAATGGTTCCAAGCGGATCGGGGCAAGGCACAGACGAGCTATTGGCGCAAAGTTTGGAAAATGCTGCCCGACTGGCAATGCGTGATCTAAACGGGGCCGCGATTGACCTACGTGTATATCAAACCGCGGGTGATGCATCTTTGGCCGCGGCCAACGCGAATAAAGCCGTCGAGGAAGGCGCCCAGATCATCATCGGACCGGTATTTGCAGCCTCTGCCAACGCGGCAGCCAAAGCCGTTGCAGGCCGCGGGGTCAGCGTTTTGTCCTTTTCAAACAATGCAGCAATCGCAGGTGGCAACCTGTTCGTGCTTGGACCAACGTTCCAGAACACAGCCGACCGCATGGCAGCTTTTGCAGCGTCACAAGGGAAATCCCGTGTGGTAATTGTCCACGGTCAGGACCCCGCAGGCACCCAAGGCCGCGATGCGATTAGCCGTGCCGTTACCCAGCAAGGTGGCCAGATCGTAGGAAGCGTCAGCTATGCTTTGTCCCAACAAGACGTGATTGCTGCGATCCCACAAATTAAAACGGCTGTTGAAGCGACAGCCGCAGATGCGATCTTTTTCACAACAGATACTGCGACAGCCCTTCCGCTGCTATCGCAACTTCTGCCAGAGGCTGGCATTTCGAATGACGTCAGTCAGTTTATCGGCCTGACGCGCTGGGATATCCCCTCTCAGACGCTCAGCTTGCCGGGCGTACAAAACGGCTGGTTCGCGATTCCTGACCCTGCAGCATCCGCAGCTTTCAGCAGCCAGTACCAAAACACGTACGGTACGGCGCCCCATCCGATTGGCGGGCTGGCGTTTGATGCCATCGCAGCGATCGGTGCTTTGGCAAGTCAGGGGCAAAGTGGAAACCTTTCGCCAGCCGCCCTTACGCAAAGTGCCGGCTATCGCGGTGCGAGCGGTATTTTCCGGCTCAACCCGAACGGATCAAACACACGTGGACTTGCTGTCGCTACGATCAGCGAAGCCCAGGTGCAAATTCTGAGCGCTGCGCCACAACGCTTTGGCGGCGCTGGTTTCTAAGGCAGACTGAATGACTTCAATTGCAGCTACAGACGATCAATTCCAGTATCCGGACCTGATCTGTGCGCCTGACCGCATTTTTGACACAGCTTCGTTCCAGCGTGGGTTGGACAGAGCCCGGGACAATAATGCGACCCCTGTAGAAATCAGAGCGGAGGCTGTCAAATTGTTGAGGGCTGCGCAAATCGAAGGCCGTCAGGCCATTGCGGAAGCTTTTGCAGAAGCACCATTCGAAGCACGCCTTATGAAGATATCTTACACGTATCTGACCGACCAGCTGGTCATTTCAGCTCTTCGCGTGGCAACAGGCGTGTTGCACCCCAAACCCAATCCCACCGCGAGCGAGCGCCTTGCTGTAATTGCTGTCGGTGGTTACGGACGCGGCGAGATGGCGCCGTTCTCGGACGTGGATCTGTTGTTTCTGACGCCATATAAAATCACGGCCTGGGCTGAGAGCGTGATTGAATCCATGCTGTACATGCTTTGGGACCTGAAGCTTAAAGTCGGGCACGCCAGCAGGACCATCAAGGACTGTTTGCGGCTGGGTGCATCAGATTTCACGATCCAGACCGCAATGCTTGAACATCGCTACCTGGCGGGCGATCAGGCGCTTGCCAAAACCTTTGACGAACGCCTGCGCAAGGATCTGTTCGCAGGCTCCGGCAAGCAATTTGTCGAAGCCAAACTGTCCGAACGCGAAACCCG
>Ga0316197_10001464_pt1 | contig 16822 bp, 14 predicted proteins | sample OudBiesiAoxic_MG_FD_204939 | JGI IMG/M metagenome (GOLD analysis project Ga0316197, IMG submission 204939) | Coastal sediment microbial communities from Oude Bieten Haven, Netherlands - site A oxic | ecosystem: Environmental > Aquatic > Marine > Coastal > Sediment | place: Netherlands... | reverse complement strand
CCGGAAGTGGGGAGCTTGCGGTGGTCGCGTCGAGTGGGATCGACGCACTCGACGCCTACTTCTCGCGATACCTGCCGCAGCTCGTTCTCGGAGCGCTGATCCCGCTGCTCGCGATCATCTGGGTCGCCACTGTTGATCCGCTGACGGCTGTGATCATCGTCATTACGGTTCCCCTGATTCCGGTATTCATGATGCTTATCGGGAACTACTCAGATAGGGCGACACGCGCCAGATGGCGCACCATCGTCAGGCTCGGGGATGCGCTCGTTGAGACGCTCCGGGGTCTGCTGACCCTCGAGGTGTATCGAGCGGGGGCGGGAAGGCTCGATCGAATTCGGAAGCTGTCGGACGAGTACCGCAAGCAGACGATGGCCACCTTGCGGATCGCGTTCTTGTCGGCGTTCGTGCTCGAGCTTGTTGCGACCATGTCGGTTGCGGTGATTGCCGTGGCCGTCGGGCTCCGGGTGGTCAGCGGCGACCTCGACTTCGAACCCGCGTTTGCGATCCTGATCCTCGCACCCGAGGTGTACGCTCCACTCAGAAAGGCCGGATCGGAGTTCCACGCAGCGATGGACGGAGTGGAGGCTGCTCGCTCTGCCTTTGATGTGCTCGAGGAACCGCCGACGACCGTCGCGCCAGGCCACCGGTCGCCACCGCCACCGGTAGCCGGGGCACCGCTCATCAGCTTCTCGAATGTGACCTATCGGTACCCCTTTCCCGCCGAGGCTGGAGGGGCCCTCGTACTCGAAAGTGTCGACTTGCACGTCGCACCCGGTGAACGTCTTGCGGTGGTGGGACCCTCCGGCGCGGGCAAGTCCACGCTGCTCCGATTGATCCTGGGATTTGATCACCCGGGCGGCGGCTCTGTCGAGATCGAAGGTGTCCCACTCGGCTCGCTCGATCTGTCCGGCTGGCGGTCTCGCATCGGTTGGGTGCAGCAAGAGCCGTTCCTCGTCGCAGGGACCGTTCTCGAGAATGTGCTTCTCGGCGCGGCAAGCTCGAATGCCGATGATGCTGCGGCCGCCCTCGAACTCGTTGGTGCGGTAGACCTTGTGCCGCGACTCGGCGAGGTCATCGGCGAACGCGGCGCCGGGTTGAGCCACGGGGAGCGACGCATGGTGACGCTCGCTCGTGCGATCGTGCGATCACCCGATGTGCTCCTGCTTGACGAGCCGACCGCGGGCATCGACAGCGTGACGCAGCTCAGGATCGCCAAGTCGTTCGAACGAATCGCGGCGGGTCGCACCGTATTGACCATCGCCCACCAACGGGTGTTGGTCGACCTCGCTGATCGTGTTGTTGGTATCGATCACGGACGTATCGTGGCGCCGACCGCGGGGGAGTTGCGGTGAACGGGTTCATCCGCCTCGTTGGTTCACTCCGTGTCTATCCGGGACGCTTGACGGGCTCAATCGCCGCCGGCGCCGCATCGGTTGCGTCGTCAATCGGTCTGCTCACCGTTTCCGCGTATCTGATCTCGTCAGCGGCGCTGCAGCCGCCGCTTCTCGATCTCACCGTCGCCATCGTGGGTGTCCGGTTCTTCGGCATCGCGCGTGCCGTGTTCCGGTATGTCGAGCGCCTCGTGTCCCACGATCTGAGTCTCCATCTCCTCGCCGATCTCAGATCCCGGGTCGCTCGTGCGATCCATCGGCTGGGGCCCGCCGGGGTTGCATCGTTCCGAGCGGGAGATCTGGTCGGGCGCGCCCTCGACGATGTCGATGAGATCCAGCACGTCTTCGTCCGGGTGATTGCTCCTCCGCTGATCGCTATCGCCGTTGCTTTCCTGACGCTTCTGCTTGCGGTGCTCTGGCTGCCGGCGTCGGTTCCCACGATCCTTATTCCGCTGACCGTGGCAGGTGTCCTCGTTCCCTGGGTTACGCAGCGGGCCGGCAACGCTTCCGGTCGTGCTGTCGCAGCCGAACGAGGTCAGCTGATCGGTCGAACCGTTGAGACCATCGAGGGGGCGCAGGCGATTGTCGCCCTTGGTGAGGAGGATCGGATGCTTGCCGCTGCCGATGAGGCGGCCGATCGTGTCGCGGACGCCGAACGAACGACGGCGTGGCTCCACGGATTCGGAGACGCGATGATTCTCGCCCTGATCGGTGTTGCGCTCGTTGGAACGTTGTGGGTTTCCGCGGCCGCGGTGAACCGCGGGTCGCTCGACGGGGTCATGGTCGCCGTGCTCGCGATGCTGGCCATCACCCCTTTCGAGGCCGTTGCCCCACTCCCATCGGCGTTCGAGCGACTCGGTCGCTCGCTCGGGGCCGCTGATCGCCTGTTTGAGGTCATCGACGCGCAGTCATCGACAGCTCCGGCCGAGCGACCGGTTCCGATCCCCCTGAACGCGACGCTCAGCGTTCAAGGGGCGGTCGTGACCGCAACGAGCGGCGAGCGAATCCTCGGCCCCATCGATCTCTCTGTCCGGCCGGGTGTACGAATCGGGATCGTCGGCGAAACCGGCGCCGGCAAGACCACGCTCGCGCACGTGATGTGCCGGTTCCGAGATCCCGATGAGGGGGTCGTCGCATTGGGCGGAGTTGATGTGCGCAACGTAGACCCCGACGAACTCCGAGGCGTTGTCGGCTACGAGGACGATCGAGCGTTCCTCTTCCGCGGCTCGATCGCCGGCAACGTCCGAATCGGTGATCGTGACGCGACGAATGATGACGTGCGCGCCACGCTCGACCGGGTCGGCTTCGGCGAGTGGATCGATGAGCTTCCCGAAGGTCTCGACTATGACGTTGGCGAGGGTGGCGAAGCGGTATCGGGTGGTCAGCGCCGAAGGCTTGCCCTCGCGCGTGCCTTCCTTGCCGACTTCCCGATCCTGGTGCTCGATGAGCCCATTTCCGGTCTCGATCCGGTAACCGCGGAAGCCGTGATGGATGATCTGCTCGATGCCGCCCATGAACGCAGCCTCGTGCTGATCACCCATCGTCCGGTCGGGCTCGACCGCATGGACGAGATCATCGTGATGGAAGACGGGAAGATCCAGGCCGGGGGAACACACGAGGAGTTGCTGGAGACGTCAACCCGATATCGGGGGATGTGGGGTTTGGTGGCAAGTAGACCCGAGACTTGAGACCCGAGACTTGGGACCCGAGACAGTCTCGTGTCTGGCGTCTCGTGTCTCGTGTCTCATGACGAGCCACACCCGCAGACGTCTCGGGACCCCTACTCTCCTCTTCATGTCCCGCGTTGACTGGCCGCTTGCCGTTTCCGTTGCTGCGAGTGTCTCCGGGCGGTATCCGCTCGAGGACACCTACCACCAGACGCGCCTCGAGCGTGACCTGCCCGAGCTCGTCATCCGAGCCTCAGATCTGGTTTCAGAGGAGACGGGCCTTGTTGCGCCGGGACTTCCAGACGTGGCCGTGGTGGGTCGGACCGGGTGGGTCGAGAACAACGTCGCATCGTTCGCAACGCTGCTGGCGCCGGCCGAGAAGCGGCTCGGTTCGGACACCGGACTGGGCGCAGCCGTCGCCGGCAGAATCATGGGAGCCGAGATGGGCGCCGTTCTCGGCTTCCTCGCTCGTCGGGTTCTCGGCCAGTACGAGTTGGTGCTTCCCACGTCGGATGGCGAATTCGGCGACACCGTTCTGTTCGTGGGGCCGAACCTGCTCAAGATGGAGCGCGACCACGCGTTCCGACCGGATGAGTTCCGTTTCTGGGTTGCGCTCCACGAATGCACCCACCGGCTCCAATTCACCGGGGTTCCCTGGCTCCGCGGCTACTTCCTCGGGCTTGTTGAGGAGCTGGTGGCGACCACGAAACCCGAAAGCGGTCAGATCCAGCGGGTCGCAGCGCAACTCAGGGAGGCCGCAGCTGCCGGGGAACCGCTGATCGACGAAGCCGGTATCTTCGGGGTCTTCGCCACTCCGGAGCAGCGTGAGGTCATCGACCGCGTCCAAGCGCTGATGGCACTCCTGGAAGGGCACGGGCACGTTGTCATGGACCGGATCGGAGCGCGAGAGCTCGTGACACAAGCTCGCATGTCGGCTGTGCTCAAGGCGAGGCGTTCCGACAAGCGCACCGCCGCGTTGATGCGCCTCATCGGCCTCGAGATGAAACTCCGCCAATACGAGATGGGGGAGAGGTTCATCAACGGCGTCGAGGCTCGAGCATCATGGCAAACGCTCGACCTCGCGTGGGAGAGCCCCGAAGCGCTGCCGACCCTCGAAGAGATCGAAGCTCCCGACCTATGGCTGCAGCGGATCGCCTGACGCCCGACCAACTCGCGGCCGAGGCACATGACCTCCTGCCGGAAGGCCTCCTCGTGGTCGCGCTCGGGGGAGGTGCCGACTCAGCAGTCGCCGCGTGGACAGCGGCCCATCGCACGACGACACGCGGCATCTTCGTTCGCCACGGCCTCGGCGGCTCATCGGCGCTCGAAGCAGCCGCTGGTGAACTCGGGACGCACCTCGGAATCGGAGTCACCTTTGTGGATGCGCCCGTGGACACCGGACCATCTCTCGAGTCTCGTGCGCGTGAGGCACGATGGGCCGCCATCGCAGATGCGGTTGGTACCGGAGAGATCGTGGTCACCGGTCATACACAGGATGATCAGGCCGAGACGGTGGTGATGAACCTCATGCGCGGGTCGGGGAGCGCAGGAATAGCCGGAATGTTGCGAAGTCGCCCCGGTGTCGTTCGCCCGCTGCTCGGGATCTCCCGCGCCGATATCCGGTCGCTCGCAGAGGAACTGAGGTTGCCGTTCATCGACGATCCAGCCAACGAAGATGAGCGCTTCCTCAGGAATCGCGTCCGCCGGAACCTGCTCCCGGATCTCGAAGAGAACTACGCCCCCGGAATCCGCAGCGCACTCGCACGCGCCGGCGCCCTCGCGGCCGCCGATGACCGCCTGATCGAGCGCCTCACCGACGATATCCCGGTGGTGGGAGACGCTCGGACGGTTTCGATTCCCATTGCCGCGCTCGTCACGGCCCCGCAACCGGTGGCGACACGCAGCATTCGCAGGGCGCTGCGCAGATTCCTCGACCCGTACGCTGGATCCGAAGCCGACATCGAGACCGTCCTCGCCATTGCCGCCGGTTGCTCCGAGCCGGCAATGATCTCTGGTTCGCTCACGGTGACGCGCGAAGGACCGTTCGTCACCGTCGAGGCAGGGCATGCCGTTGAGGTAAGCACGATGTCGCTCGCCATCTCCGTTCCTGGAGAGATTCGGTTTGGGGGACACACCGTGACGTTCGAACACGTAGGCACATCACAGATCACACGTGTCTCGACACTGCTCCTGGATCCGGACGTGTTTGGCGGCACGACCTTGATCAGGGGACCCGCGGAGGGAGATCGGATCGATATCGACGGAGGATCGAAAGCCGTGAGAACCGTACTCTCCGAACGCGGCATCCCCGTTCGAAGCCGGTCCACTTGGCCGGTGGTGGTCGAGGGTGCCAGAATCGCGGCTGTTGTCGGCATTCGCGCCGCTCCGTGGGCGCGGCCGACAACGAGACAAGCGGTCGCTATTCGATGGAAGCAGGAATCGCCGTGAAGATTGGACGAACCCTCGTATCCGCAGAGCAGATCGACGCCAAGCTCACCGAGATGGGTGCGGCGATCACCCGCGACTACGAGGGGAAGAACCTCCTGATGGTCGCGATTCTCAAGGGCGCATTTGTGGTCATGGCCGACCTCGCCCGTCATGTGGCGCTCCCCGTCGAGTTCGACTTCATGGCGGTGTCGTCCTACGGGGCATCGACGAAATCGTCGGGTGTCGTGCGGATCCTCAAGGACCTGGATGAAGAGATCGAGGGTCGCCACGTGCTCATCGTTGAGGACATCATCGACACCGGTCTGACCCTCCAGTATCTGATCAAGAACCTCGAGGTCAGGAACCCGGCTTCGCTGAAGCTTGCAGCGCTTCTCATCAAGGACGGTATCGAGCGCCCGCCACTCGAGGTGACCTACGAGGGATTCCATATCGGTCCCGAGTTCGTGATCGGCTATGGCCTCGATTTCGACGGCAAGTATAGAAACCTGCCGCACGTGGCAGTCGTGGACGAGGTGTAGGCCGCGATTCTGGTCATCGAGCGGCGGTTGGTACCTGAGACCCGAGACTTGAGACCCGAGACTTGAGACTCGACACTTTCGTGTCTGGAGTCTCGGTACTTGCAGGCCCAGCGCCGAGGACCGCCTGAGACGACCGGACTCGAGTCTGGAGTCTCGGGTCTTGTTTGTCTGGTCTCGCTGGGTGGCATAGAAGGCTCGTCCGCTTACCATGTGGGGGCCCGAGCTTGAGCCGAGGAGCAGCGTGAGCCGCACCGCACGAACCATCATGATCTATCTGGCCGTCATCTTCGTGGTGGTGATGGCGGTCAACGTGTTCGTCAACCAGTCGACGCAACCCCAAGAGCTCAGCCTCAACGAGTTCAATACCAAGCTCGCAGCCGGCGATATCGAGAATCCGGCCACGATCCGCGACCGTTCGAACGAGGTTGTCGGGACGTACACCGACTCGGCCGGCGAGTCCGTCGAGTACATCATGAAGTATCCGGCCGAGTATTCGCCGACGCTGACCGAAGACATTCTCAATGCAAACGTCGAAGCGGTCACCGACGCGCAGGAACCGTCGTTGTTCCAGTGGTTCTTGAGCTTCCTTCCGTATGTGATTCTGTTCGGATTGTTCGTCTTCTTCATGTTCCAACTCCAGGGCGGCGGGAACCGCGTCATGCAGTTCGGGAAATCCAAGGCCAAACAGGTCACGAAGGACACTCCGAAGGTCACATTCGATGATGTAGCGGGCGTTGACGAGGCAATCGAAGAACTGGATGAGATCAAAGAGTTCCTGCAGCAACCGCAGAAGTTCCGAGCCATGGGGGCGAAGATCCCGAAGGGTGTTCTTCTCTACGGTCCTCCCGGCACGGGAAAGACCCTGCTCGCACGTGCGGTTGCAGGCGAAGCCGGCGTCCCGTTCTTCGCCATCTCAGGATCCGAGTTCGTCGAGATGTTCGTTGGTGTTGGAGCGAGCCGCGTTCGCGACCTCTTTGACCAGGCGAAGGCCAGTGCACCGTCGATCGTGTTCATCGACGAGATCGATGCGGTCGGCCGCCACCGTGGTGCCGGTCTCGGCGGCGGGCATGACGAGCGCGAGCAGACGCTCAACCAGCTGCTTGTCGAACTGGACGGTTTCGACGTCAAAGCCGGCGTAATCGTCATTGCCTCGACCAACCGACCGGATATTCTCGACCCTGCGTTGCTCCGCCCAGGCCGCTTCGACCGCCAGATCGTTGTCGACCGACCCGATATCAAGGGTCGCGAGCAGATCCTCGAGGTGCACGCCAAGGGCAAGCCATACGACGACGACGTCAACATCAGCACCCTTGCGCGGCAGACCCCGGGATTCACGGGCGCCGACCTCGCCAACCTCATCAACGAATCCGCGCTGCTCGCCGCTCGGAGGGACAAGTTGAAGATCGGCATGTCTGAGCTCGAGGAGGCGATCGAGCGCGTGATCGCAGGGCCGGAACGCAAGAGCCGCATCATGTCCGAGGAGGAGCGGAAGCTCACGGCCTACCACGAAGGAGGCCATGCACTCGTCGGATACGCCCTCCCGAAGCTCGATCCGATTCACAAAGTCACAATCATTCCGCGCGGCCGTGCCGGCGGCTACACGATGGCGCTCCCGCTCGAAGACAAGCACTACGAGAAGCGCAGCGAACTCGTCGATCAGCTGGCATACGCACTCGGTGGGCGCACGGCCGAGGAGATCGTGTTTGGAGACCCGTCGACCGGGGCATCCAACGACATCGAAAAGGCAACGAGCCTCGCCAGGAAGATGGTCATGGAATACGGTATGAGCGACCGTCTCGGGCCGCTCAAGTATGGGCAACCGCAGGCCGAGGTCTTCCTGGGACGCGACTATGCGAAAAGCCAGGACCTGTCGAACGAGGTGGCTGCGGCCATCGACGACGAGGTCCGCAAGCTCATCACCCAAGCCCATGAGGAAGCGATGCAGATCATCGTCACGCACCGCGACGCTCTCGACCGGATTGCCGAATACCTGCTCGAACATGAGACCGCAGACGCCGACACAGTGATCGAGGTGTTCCACGACGTGCCGAAGTGGGAGCACTCGGACACTGGAGCCCTCCGCATCAAGGGTCCGGAAGGCTCAGGGGCAACCGGCGGAATCGCCGCAGCCCAAACCGGCGGATCCGGCGTCGGCTGAACGTGACCATCAGCTCGATTACCTGGGATCTGCGATCTCGTTCGCTTACGAATGCCGACCACACGCTCGTCATGGGTGTTGTGAACGCGACACCCGACTCGTTCTCCGACGGCGGGCAGTGGGCTGAGCCGCGCGCTGCAATCCGTCGGGGCTTCAAACTCTGGGACGACGGTGCCGACCTCGTCGACGTCGGCGGCGAATCCACGCGACCCGGAGCACAGCCGGTCCGCGTTGAAGAAGAGCTTGCCCGAGTGGTGCCCGTTGTTGAAGCACTCGCGTCACACGGGATCATCGTGTCTATCGACACAAGCAAGGTGGAGGTCGCAGCTGCCGCGGTCGCAGCCGGTGCTGAGATCGTAAACGACGTGACCGGCCTCGCGAATCCCGAAATGGTCGCTCTCTGCGAAGAGACCGGTGTCGGGGTCGTCATCATGCACATGCAGGGCGATCCACGCTCGATGCAGGCCAACCCGACCTACGACGACGTTGTTGCCGACGTTGCACGGTTCCTTGGCGATCGCACAGCCGCCGCGATCGAGGGCGGAATCGAGGCATCGCGGATCGTTGTCGATCCAGGAATCGGTTTCGGCAAAACCTTCGATCACAACCTTGCATTGCTGGGGGGGATTCGCAGTCTCGGGAACGGCCAGCCGGTCCTCATCGGAACGTCCCGCAAGGGCTTCCTCGGTACGATTCTCGAGCGGGCAGGCCGACCGTCCGAAACGGCCGATCGAGACACGGCGACTGCTGCGACGGTGGCCCTCGCGATTGCTGCCGGAGCCGCTGTCGTGAGAGTTCACAACGCCGCCGGCGCCGTCGATGCTGCGAGAACAGCCGACGCTATCGTGCGAGTTCACGAGTGAGCACGGGGCAATGATCAAGAAGGACGTTCCGGGACTCGAACCCCGGGCATTTCGATGGGTGATCGCCGGCCGCCTTGCGGTTTCCGAACGTATCGGTGGATCAGGGTTTCAACATCGCCGTGTTCGGCGCGAGGAGGAGATCACCTGGCTCCACGACCAGGGAATCAACACCATCCTCTCGCTGCTCCCAGCCGGTCAGAACACCGCCGTCTACGAAGAGGCGGGCTTTCGTGTTGTTGTGCATACCGTCGAAGGCACGCCGGCCGAGATCGACGATGTCGACGGCGTGTTCGCGGCGATGGATGAAGCGATCAACGTCAGCGGTGCATCCGTGCTCTTCCACCGAGACACGATCGACGAGACCGTCGGTGGCCTTCTCGCGGGATACCTCGTCCATTCCGGGTTGGTGACGGATCCGATCATCGCGACGTCAGTGATTCAGGAGATCCTTGGGCGGCCTCTCGGCCCCGAGGGACGCGGACTCATCCCGGTCCAGTGAGCCGCTGCGCTGTTGGTGTCGGGTCCAATCTGGGAGACCGGTTGGCGCATCTCCGGGCGGCGGTCAGCGGCCTTTCGGCAGTCTCACGCGTAGCGGCGGTCTCTTCGGTGTACGAAACCGCGCCGATCGGCGGTCCGGAGCAGGGCCCGTTCTTCAACGCCGTCGTGGTGATCGAGACCGCACACACACCCCGCGGCCTGCTTCGCGAACTCCTCGTGATCGAACGCTCGCGCGGACGGGTTCGCGACACACGATGGGGCCCCAGAACGCTCGATCTGGACCTCATCCTCTGGGACCGCCAGCCCGTCTCGGAGCCCGGCCTCGCTATTCCTCACCCCAGGATGCTGGACCGCCGGTTTGTCCTCGAACCGCTGCTCGAGGTGTGGCCCGACGCCCGAATGCCCGACGGCTCGTCCATTGCAGCGTCGTCGGGCGCAGTTGGAATGCAAGGCCTGGAGCGATTTGCTGCGACCTTGAACGGCACCGATGGTGGCGGGACGTAGTACGTTTGGTTCGAACGAGCCCCGAGGCGGGGCCGGACCGATACCGGGAGGATCGGAGCCACATGCGGATCGTCCTCGTGGGACCCGGGCGGGCTGGTCAGTCCATCGCAATAGCAGCCAACGCCGCAGGACACGAGGTCGTTGCCGTCGCTGCTCGTGGCACCGAGCAGGCATGCGGTGTCGCACGGCGACTGGACGCGGGTGTCCTTGCCATTGGTGAACCGATCCCCGCTGTTGACCTCATCATCATTGCGGTTCGCGATCGCGCGATCGGAGAGGTCGCCGGGCAGGTGGCGCCGGTGGCCCGGAACGCCGCGGCACGTGCGGTCCACCTCTCCGGGGCAACACCCGTATCGGCGCTCGCGCCCTTCGCTGCGCAGGGCATTGCCATTGGATCGTTGCATCCCCTTCAAACCATGCCGAATCCCGATCGGGGCGCCCGATCGCTCGCCGGATCGTGGATGGCGGTGACGGCTGATGAGCCACTCCGGTCGGAGCTTCGCTCCTTTGCGACGTCGCTCGGAGGTATTCCGTTCGATCTGCAGGATGCGGACCGAACCGTCTACCACGCCGCTGCGGCCGCGGCCGCGAACTTCCCGACGGCGGCGTTTGTGATTGCGCAACGCCTTCTCGAGTCGACGGGAGTGCCGTTCGACGCCGCCCGCCCGCTCGTCGACCGGATCGTGGCGAATGTGTTCGAACTCGGTTCTGGTGCGTCGCTCACCGGGCCGATTGCGCGAGGTGATGCCGACACGATTGACGCCCAGATCGATGCCGTTCGAGTCGCGGCTCCAGATCTCGCGGCCGCCTTTGAGGCGATGGTGACCGCCACTAGGGACGTCGCCGCTTCCCGGAAGATCGAAGGTGAGGCATGAGGACCGTTGAGACGTTCGCCGAAGTGAGGGCGCTCGGCCGCGGATGTACGGGATTTGTCCCAACGATGGGCTACCTCCATGAGGGCCACCTCAGCTTGGTCGACGCCGCGCGGCGTGAGTGCGACACCGTGGTGGTCAGCCTCTTCGTCAACCCGCTCCAGTTCGGTCCCAACGAGGACCTGGCTTCATATCCGCGTGATCCTGAACGTGATGCCGCTCTTGTCGAGGCGGTGGGAGCCGATGTGCTCTTCGCTCCGCCGCTCGACGTGATGTACAAGAGTGATCCGCTCACGACGGTCACGGTGGGGGAAGTCACCGAGGGGATGGAGGGCGCTCGCCGGCCGGGACACTTCGACGGGGTCGCCACCGTGGTGGCGAAGCTCTTCGCAGGTATCACACCCGATCGGTCCTACTTCGGTCGCAAGGACGCTCAGCAGCTCGTGACTGTGCGCCGCATGGTGCTTGATCTCTCGTTCCCGACGGTCATCGTCGGAGCCCCGATTGTCCGCGAGGCCGACGGCCTCGCGCTTTCGTCGAGGAACATCTATCTCGATCCGCGCCAACGTGAAGCCGCACGGTCGATGAGCCGGGGTCTGTTCGCTGCGTCCGTCGCTGTGGCGGCGGGGGAGCGGTCTGCCCGTGAGCTTGAAGGGATCGTTTCGGCGGCGGTGGAGGAGGAAGCCGGCATCGACCTCGACTATGCGACGCTCGCCGACCAGGACACTGCGGCGCCCGTGGCAACCCTCGATCGACCGGTATTCCTCGCCGCAGCGGCGCGGGTCGGATCGACGCGCCTGCTCGACAACATCCATATCGATCAACACGCAGGCGGCTGGGTGCCCGATGTCGGGACTCGACTGCGAGAACCCTCGATTCTCTACCGGGAGGCCTGATGCTGCTCACGATCGACGTTGGAAACACCCAAGTCGCCGTCGGCCTGTTCCGAGACGATGAACTCGTCGGCCATTGGAGGTTCTCGACCAAGGAACAGACGTCCGACGAGATGCGGTGGGAGCTGCTCGGCGTTCTCGACCTCGACGGATTCACGCCGAACGACATCGGCGGTGTTGCGGTTTCGAGTGTTGTGCCATCCATTACGGCCACGATGCGCACTGTCGCACCGGCGCTCTCACACGGACCGGTGCTTGTCATTGGCCCCGGCATCAAGACCGGCATGTCAATCCAGATCGACAACCCGAGAGAAGTCGGCGCCGATCGGGTGGTGAATGCGGTCGCCGCTCGCGAGCAATATGGGAGTCCCGCCATCGTGGTCGACTTCGGAACGTCGACGAACTTCGATGTTGTTGGACCCGACGGCGCCTACATCGGGGGAGTGATCGCTCCCGGTCTGGAGATCTCGACGCGAGCGCTGATATCCGGGACGGCCGCGCTCCGCAGAGTGGAGTTCGTTCCACCGCGCTCGCCGATTGGCAAAGGAACGGTTGAGGCGATCCAGAGTGGCGCTCTGTACGGGCATGCCGGTCTCGTGGATGGCATCCTCGGCCGTCTTATCGACGAAGTCCGAGAGACCACCACCGTTGTTGCCACGGGCGGCCTCGCACCTACCATCATTCCCTACTGCCGCAACGTCGAGATCGTGGATGAGTACCTGACCCTCGACGGTTTGCGGATCATCTTCGACCGGAACCAGGAAGACCTATGAACGAAGGCATCGCGAGCAGCCGGAGCCCACACGGCGATCCGCTCATTGCGGCCCGGATCGAGAAATACCAGCGGGCGGTCACCGCCGGAGGGTATCCGACAAGGTTCGATCGCAGCGATCTTGCATCGGCGCTCCATGAACGGTACGCCGACCTCGATCCGGGGGCCGAAACCGGAGTCGAGACCACGGTCGCCGGACGGCTCATGAATGTGCGCGACATGGGGAAGCTCGCATTCGGTGTGCTCCAGGACGTGTCGGGGAGGATCCAGCTGTTCGTCAGTGCGGCCGTGATCGGAGTGGAGGGTTTCGAGGACTTCCTCGGCCTCGACTCCGGCGACTGGATCGGCGCCACCGGTGAGATCATCGTGACGAAGAAGGGCGAGCTGAGCGTTCGTGTTTCTTCGGTGACACTGCTGTCGAAGGCGCTCCGCCCATTGCCGGAGAAGTGGCATGGACTCAAGGACGTCGAGGCCCGGTCGAGGCAGCGGTACGTCGACCTGATGGTCAACGCCGATTCGATGAAGACGGCGCTCGTCCGGGCCAAGATTGTCTCCGAACTCCGGAGGCAATTCGAGGACCGTGGGTTTGTCGAGGTCGAAACGCCCGTGCTGCTCGCGCAAGCGACCGGAGCAACGGCGCGGCCGTTCGAGACACACCACAACGCCCTCGGCATCGATCTGTCGCTCCGTATCGCCACAGAGTTGTTCTTGAAGCGACTGGTCGTCGGTGGGATCGAGCGGGTGTTTGAGATCGGCCGAATCTTTCGGAACGAAGGGGTCGACGCCACCCACAATCCGGAGTTCACGATGCTTGAGGCATATCAGGCATTCGCCGACTACGAAGACGTCATGGCCCTGATTGAGACCGTGTTCTCGGGCGTCGCCGTGGCGGCGACCGGCACATCGACGATCACCTATCAAGGTAGGCACCTCGACCTCGCCCCCCCGTTCCGGCGAGCACGGCTTGTGGATCTTGTGTCCGGCGCGGTTGGGGAAGAGGTTTCGCTCTCGACACCACGACAGCGACTTGCCGAGGTTGCCGCGGCACGCGGGGTCGATGTCGATCGATCGTGGGGCCCGGGACGAATCATCTTCGAGATGTACGACGGATTTGTAGAAGATGGCATCTGGGAGCCGACGTTGGTGACCGACTATCCAAAGGAAGTCTCGCCACTTGCGCGATCGAGTCGGGACAATCGCGAGATCACGGAGCGGTTCGAGTTGGTGATTGCGGGCGCCGAGTACGCGAATGCGTTCTCGGAGTTGAACGACCCATTCGATCAGCGGGAGCGTTTCGAGGTGCAGGCCGCGGCGCGAGCTGCAGGTGACGACGAGGCCCACCCCGTCGACGAGGACTACCTCCGAGCCCTCGAGTATGGCCTTCCGCCGACCGGCGGCCTCGGCATTGGTGTTGATCGCCTCGTGATGCTCCTCACCGACCGCAAACACATCCGGGAAGTGATCTTGTTCCCGACGATGAGGCCCGAGTGAGCTCGGGGCTGTCGGGTGGGAGACTTGAGACTTGAGATCTGAGACACGAGACACGAGACACCAGACTTGAGACTCGAGATACGACACTTGAGACTTGAGACTCGAGATACGAGACTTGGGACTCGGAATCCGAGACTTGAGATACGAGACTCGGCGGGCCTCATCTTCGCGATTCAGTCTTCCGGGCCGCACGCTCCCGCACTGTGCAGGGGAGCGGAAGCTCCGTCTTCGGTTGGCGCAGCTAGCCTCGGTCTATGACACCAGAAGCCGTGCAGGTGTGGCTCGACGCGTACATCGAGGCCTGGCGGAGCTCCGACAGGGACGCGATCGTGGCCTCCTGGCTGTCAGACAGAGATGAGCCGAACAGCTGGAGCGCTGAGTATTGGCCCTTCGTCGTCTCAGGCAACCGCGCCGTTGCCGTGGGGGAGACCCGCTATGCCGACGGCAAGATCTTTGTCAACGCCTGGCAACTGATCTTTTGCCAGGATGCACGATATTCCGAGTTCGTCGAGTGGTACATGACGCCGCCCGTCGACCTGGAGCCTCGCACGCCACTCGTTGCGAGCGCACCCATCGACAACCCACGGGGTCGCGGAGGGGATCGGTGCCGGTGACTCAGATTGACCTGCAAACGATCGCCGCCTCCTTCGACCTCCCGGGGCGCTTCATCGATGGGGCGCCGCACGGAAGCGGCCACATCAACGACACCATCGCCGTTCGGTTCGACGATGGCGGCAACCGGGTTCGGTATGTGCTCCAGCGGGTCAACCACGAGGTCTTCAAGGACGTTCCCGCTGTGATGGAGAACGTGGATCGGGCGACTCGCCACATCACCGCATCTCTGGAGCGGCAAGATATCTCAGACCGATCGCGGCGCGCCATGGCGTTGATACCGACGAGGAACGGAAGCACCTATCACGTGGACCCCGGCGGCAACTACTGGCGTGCATTCCAATTCATCGAAGGGGCCACGTCATACGATGTGCTGACAACACACGACCAGGCATACGAGGTCGCTCGTGCGTTCGGGAGGTTCCAGACGATGCTCGCTGATCTCCCTGAACCTCCGCTGCACGAGACGATTCCCAAGTTTCACGACGGTCCAGCGAGGTTCCGAGCGTTCCTGAATGCCCTTGAACGGGACCCGTTGAACCGAGCCGCCGATGCAGGTCCGGAGATCGCGTTCCTGGTGGACAACGCAAACACCTTCGATCGCCTGCCCGCGCTCGTCAGCAGCGGAGCGCTGCCGTTGCGGGCAACACACAACGACTGCAAGAGCAACAATGTGTTGATCGACGACGTGACCGGCGAGGGTATCTGTGTCATCGACCTCGACACGTTGATGCCCGGCCTCGTCCTGTACGACTTCGGGGACATGGTTCGCACCAGCACGTGCCCGGTCCCCGAGGACTCGCAGATCCTCGATGCCGTGCAGGTAGACCTTGAGAGGTTCACGTATCTGACGCACGGGTACCTGGCATCGGCGGGCGAGTTCCTGACCTCGGCTGAGAAGGAACAGCTGGTGTTCTCTGGGAAGGTGATCACTCTCACGATCGGTGCCAGGTTCCTCACCGATTACCTCCTCGGAGACACGTACTTCAAGACCCACCGGCCCGATCACAATATCGATCGATGCCGCGTGCAGTTCGCGCTGGTCAAATCGATCATGAGCCAGGAATCGGCCATGCACGCTGTGGTAGAGCAGGCCGCAGCAAGCCACGGATCAGCACTGCTGTAGATCAGTCCACCCCCGCACCGATCGACGGGACCGGCTCGGGCGCAAAGGCGGGAGGGGAATCACTGCCCCGTGTCTCAGCCGCGGGCGGCTGCCACCCGGCCAAGGATGTACGAATCGAGGTTGCGGAGAACCGGGCCGAGCGAGTCGTCGGCGATTCGATCGGAAGCCTGCTCGGCAAGGACCATGTGTGCCATGGCCTCGTCAATCACTTGGTCCACGAAACCTCCGGACGCCGTGAGCTCGATGACCCGGTCGATCACGGCACGGTCGCTGGGCGCTCCGTCAGAGAGGAGCTCCCGAATCTCTGCACCATGCGAGCCATCTGCGGCGTACAGCACGGGAAGGGTGTAGACACCTTCGCCGATGTCCGAACCAGCCGGTTTCCCGAGGAACGCCTCGTCGGCGATCAGGTCCAGCACGTCGTCGGTCATCTGGAAGACGAGGCCCATCTCCCACGCCCATTCGCTGATCGCGTCAACCGTCTCCGGATCGGCGCCGGCGGTGAGTGCGCCGAGCCGTGCCGATGTTCGGATCAGGCTGGCGGTCTTGCCTCCGATCACCCGGAAGTAGCCGTCGGCGCCATGGTCGAGACCGGTGGCAAACCGCAACTCGGCGATCTGGCCTTCGCAGAGCCTGGCGTAGGTTTGGGCGATGAGGGAGACGGCTTCCTCGCCGAGTGGGGCCGCCACCTCGGATGCCCGTGCGAGCAAGAAGTCTCCTGCAAGGATCGCGATCGTGTTCGACCAGTTCTCGTTTACCGACACCTCGCCGCGGCGCGACTCGGCTTCATCGATGACATCGTCGTGATAGAGAGAGCCGACATGAACCAACTCGACGGAGACGCCGGCTTCAACAGGTTCGCCGCCGTCGCTGGGGCCGAACTCCGCTGCGACCTGCGCGAGCAGGGGCCGATATCGTTTTCCCCCGGCCCGCAGCAGGTGTTGGGCAATGCTGGTGAGGAATTCGTCGTCCGATTCTGTCACTTCGAGCAGGCGCCGCTCTACCGCTT
>Ga0316197_10001462_pt1 | contig 16838 bp, 16 predicted proteins | sample OudBiesiAoxic_MG_FD_204939 | JGI IMG/M metagenome (GOLD analysis project Ga0316197, IMG submission 204939) | Coastal sediment microbial communities from Oude Bieten Haven, Netherlands - site A oxic | ecosystem: Environmental > Aquatic > Marine > Coastal > Sediment | place: Netherlands... | reverse complement strand
GGATTACCAGCGGACCTTCACCCTCCTCTACGTAGTGCAGGCGAATGCCGTTGGTTTGCACATGGTGATGGCTAAAGCCCCGGGGATCATCAACCGCTGGGTATTGTTCAGGCATGAGGTACTTCCCGTGGTCAGTAGACCGGCTCCCAGTCGGCGATGGATGCGCGCTCCATGTAGCGGTGGCAGGGCGGGTAGTCCATCACCGCGTAATGCTGGGTACTGCGATTGTCCCAGATAGCGACACTGTTCTTGCGCCAGCGCCAGCGCACCTGGAACTCAGGGATATGGGCCTGGCTCATCAGGTACTGGAACAGGTCACCGCTGGCCTGGGTGGCGTCCTGGCCAAAGCGCACCCGGCCGGGCTTATGATAGTTGACGAAGTGAGTCGCCCAGGCACCGAGCACGAGTGTCTTCTCGCCGGTCTCGGGGTGGGTTTGCACTACCGGGTGCTCCACCGCGGGCCACTTGGCCCTGATGGCGGCGTGATCTTCCTGCGGGATCATGGCGCTCATGGTGTCGAGGAAGGAGTGACTGGCCCACAGGTCCGCGATCTGGGTCTTCACTTCATCCGGCAGATTCTCGTAGGCGGCAACCATATTGGCCCACATGGTGTCACCGCCCACCGGCGGGCACTCCACGCAGCGAAGCACACAGGCCTTGGAGGGTACCGGACGCCAGGTATTGTCATGGTGCCAGGTATTCTCGTAACGGCCGACCGGTTTGTCAGGAGTCTTGTAGATTTGCACCAGGCCGGGGGTGGCATCCGGCGTAGGCAGCACCGGGTGGTCCTCGAGCTCACCCATGCGTGAGGCGAAGGCCACATGATCGGCGCCGGAGATGTCCTGGTCGCGCAGGAATAATACCCTGTGCTGGAGCAGGGCCCCGTAGATCTCATCAAAGAGGCCATCGTCATGGGCCGCATCGCGCAGGCTGACATCCAGCAGTTCGGCGCCAATGTTGCAGGTCAGTTGTTCAATACGCATGGTGGTCTCCGGTGTTCGTGGATGTCTAATGCTAGACCCTGTTGGCGGCCTTGCACCCCCCTGCACGGGGGGGGGGACTGGTATGGTATTAAGGTTAGGCTTACTTAAGCTGGCTCAACCAGTAAGAGGACGCAAACCTACCTGTTACCGGGCGACGAAGTCTTAGCTGGGCTACTGTGGACAAAACGAGAAAGTGATACGCGATGAGCGCTGACAACTACATCCTTTACGGCTCTGACATTTCCTACTATACCGGAAAGACCCGCAGCAACCTGCTGCACAAAGGCGTTCCATTTGTCGAGCTGACACCCAATCCCTGGCAGTACCTGGTGGTGTTCCCACGACGTGTTGGAGCCGCTGTGATGCCGGTGGTGCGCACGCCTGATGGCGAGTGGTGGCAAGACAGCAGCCTTATTTTTGATCAATTGGAGCAACGCTTCGCCGAACCAGCGGGGCTACCGGCCACTCCTGTCCTGCGGTTTGCCGCCTACCTGTTCGAGTTCTGGGCCGACGAATTCCTGTTGCCCATGGGCTGGCACACCACCTGGGGCCGCCCGGAGCGGCGACCGGTGTTTATCGAGGAGGTGGGACAAGACATGCTGCCCGGGTGGCCCAGGTTTCTGCAGCAGCTGGCGGGGAAGGATATGGGCACCAAAATGAATGCAATGTCGGACATGCTAGGCTTCACAAACGACATGGCGGACATCCTGAACCGGCTGCGAACGACCCATCTCGATGCCCTCGATCATCATTTCGCCACCAGCCCATTTTTATTTGGCACCCGGCCCTGCCTCGGCGACTTCGGGCTGATGGGAACAATTTATTCCCACATGGCGCGCCCACCCGCGGCCAGGCGCGAGCTGGTGGAGCCACGCCCGCACCTGGCGGCCTGGTTGCAGCGCATGAATAATCCCGCCTCATCCGAGGGCGGCGAATTTCGGGAGGAGGACAGCGTACCGGACACCCTGTTGCCCGCACTGCGCTCCATATTTGACGAGATGGTGCCCCTGATCAAGGCCTGCCGCGATGCAGTGTGCGCCGCACCACCCGGGGACTCGGATCGCTTTCTGGAGACCATTAGTTACCCTATGGCAGGCGGGCAACACACACGAAAAGCCAGCGGTTATATCGTCTGGATGGCCCAACGTCTGATGGCCGTGTATACCTCGATGTCACCCGGTGACCAGCACAGCGTGCATAACTGGGTCGGCAGCATGGGCGGAGCCGCGTTATTTGAACTTGACTTACCGCCCATGCGCCGCGAGGGCGTAAAAGCGGTGCGGACAAGCTGATGCTTTTTTATCAGTATCGCGAGCATAGCGCCGCCTCAACACATAGGGAGGAAAAATGAACACTGCCTACAAACTGGATACGATCATCAAGGTAGATGAGAGCTTATGTATTGGTTGTGATGCCTGCATCAGGTGCTGCCCCGGTGGGCTGATTACCAGGGAGAAAGCGCCGGTTCCCACTGCAGACTCCTGGGATTTATGTATTGACTGTGGTCATTGCGTGGCGATTTGTCCTACCGACGCGCTGTATCAACGGGCAATGGGCCCTGAGAATTGCGAGTCGATTGATCCTCGTCTTATTCCCACATGGGACGAAGTCAGGCAGCTGCTGGTGACACGGCGTTCAATTCGTAGCTATGTCAACAGACCGGTCGAAAAAGAAAAGCTCCTGCAACTCCTGGATGTTTCACGCCATGCAGCAAATGGTGGCAACCGCCAGGTGCTGCACTGGATGGTCATCAACGATCCGGCAAAGGTTCATCAGGTTGCCGGGTTGACCATTGACTGGATGAAAAGCGTCAAGGACACAAATCCCGAGCTCTATCATGAAGCCAAACTGGAGATCTTTATCAATCACTGGGAAGCGGGCAGAGATCATATCAGCAGGGGAGCGCCCTGCATTATCCAGGCATGGTCGGGGAAGGAGGAACGGACAGCGCCTCCGGCAGCCTTCAATTCCATTGGCTATATCCAATTAGCGGCAACCACACTGGGTTTGGGAACCAGCTGGTCCGAAGGTATTGGTTACGCCAGCCGAGCGTATCAACCCCTGCTTGATGTACTCGGAATGCCGGAAGGACAAATTCCGTATGCTACATTCCTGCTGGGATACCCGGCTGAAATTTATCATCGCATTCCAACAAGAAAGCCCGTCGAAGTGACCTGGGTTTAAAACCCAAACGGATATTATTGAAAGCATGGATTATTCAACACTACTGATAGAGCACCGCGACAACGGATTGCTTATTGTCACACTCAACCGGCCCGCAGAGGGCAACGCCGTCAATACACAGATGGGTATTGAACTGCTGGATTTCTGGACTGGCTTGGTACGGGATGGCGAAAGTGGTGCGGCTCGTTGCGTGATACTGACCGGCGCAGGAGAAGCTGCATTTTGTGCTGGCGGCGATATGAAGGAACGTGACGGGATGTCTAATGAAGCCTGGCGTCATCAGCATGAGATATTCGAACAGGCACTGTGGACAATGATGGAGTGCCCTGTCCCGGTCATTGCCGCTGTCAACGGCAAGGCTTTTGGCGGAGGACTGGAAATGATCCTCGCTGCCGATTTCGCTTATGGCGTGGACAGTGCGCAGTTGTGGTTCCCCGAAGTGATGATAGGGATTATTCCTGGCGTAGGAGGCACTACCACCCTGCCACGCATCGTTGGGGAGCGCCGTGCCAACGAGATTATTTTCACCGGCAAGGCGTTTGGCGCGACCGAGGCACTGGAGTGGGGAGTTTTCAGCCATATTTGCAGCAAGGCGGACTTAATGCCTGTGGTGATCGCGACTGCGGAAAGCATAGTCGGCAATGCGCCACTGGCCGTACGACAAGCCAAGAAGGCGATCCATCAGGGCCTGCAAATGGATGTTCGCTCCGCACTCCGTTTTGAAGTGGAAGTCTACAACCGCTTGACCGATACCGAGGACCGGCGCGAGGGTGTAGCGGCATGGAACGAAGGGCGCAAACCCCGCTTCAAGGGGCGGTAAACTGTGAGACAATCGCGACGAACGTGCCCCCTCTGCGTGGGGCGCGCTACTGCCCGGGCACCGCTTAGTGTCCGGGGCATTAAGTGATACGGCGAGGATAACAACATGACCATGATGATAATGTACGGACTGCTGTTGATGCTGGTGCAGTTGTGGCTGATACCCGCCGGGCTGGGCATAGGCAACCCGAAGTACATGATTTCCAGCCGGGATACCCCGCCGGAGCAGTCCCTGTTGCAACAGCGGGTCGCGCGCGCCGGCGCCAACCTGCTTGAGAGTATCCCCGCCTATCTGGTCCTGTGCGTGCTGGCGGTAATCCAGGGTGTGGACCTCAGCCAGGCGGCGCTTGCGTGGCTGGTGTTGCGAGTAATCTATATACCTTGCTACATGTTCGGCATCATTTATGTGCGCTCTCTGATCTGGGGCGCATCGCTGGCCTGCCTGGTTTACATGGCAGTGCAGCTGGTCTGAGCAATTGCAGCTGACACCGGGCAGGGCGTTGATCAATCCCACATCTGCACAGTAGTTTGCTGGTTAACCCAGTGATTTCGCGCTGATTCCCATACAGACTGCATCGCCTTGGGCCGCATTCCGTTCCATGAATCCGCCTCCAGCCACAGGCGACGCAGGTGCCTGCCTTAAACACCGCAGCCCCACCAGGTCGGCGCCATCCGTGTGCACGTCCAGCGTAGCCGTAGTCTGGTAACCACGCGCCGAGGTATCTTCGAGCGATTCGCCCCCCATAGAGGGGGCATCCCGGCCGAGTGCCGGGCTCGTCGCGTCCCTCGCGGAGGGGTTTCAGCTCATTCCAGGATGCCGAGCATGCGGGCGCGGGCGAGCAGATGCTGTCGGGTGCCCGCCTGCAGCTTGTGGAACATGTTCTTCAGGTGCCATTTGACGGTCTGGTCACCGACACCCAGGGCGAGGGCGATTTTCTTGTTCGACAGGTTTCCGGCGAGTAATTGCAGCACTTCGGTTTCTTTCGGGGTCAACAAGGCGTTGGCCACTACCCGCGGCTGTTCCCTGCCCCGCTTGCTCCCGGTATCCCGGGGGGGCGATGCTGCCCCCGCCTCGGCCGCTTGAGGGACAGCCGGGGAGGCCGCCTCTGCAAAACCAGGATAGGTATCGGCCAGCGCGCGGCCCAGGCCCAATGTCCGCGCCAGGCTCACAGCCTCATCAATCATCTGCTGGCAGTTCTCTCCCCGCTGCTGGCCAGCCAGTGCCCGGAGCAGCTGCACCTGTATGGCTTCGCGCACCCGTCGCATCTGCATCACCAGCGGATTCACGGCCTCCAGTTCCGGCGACACCAACTCCCAGCGCGAACTGACTATCGCCGCATAGGCGCGGGCGACGCCGATTTGCGCTGTCACCAGCGGCTGCAGTATTCCCCAGCGTGTGGCGCACTCCTGTTCCAGCCGCTCCAATGCTCCCATTCTGGCCTGGCAGGCCTTGTCCTGCTGCCGCAGGGCGAGCATTCGCACTTCCTCCGCCAGGCTGGCGACACACAGCCGGGGGAGCTCCTGTGTATCCCCTATTGCCCGCAATTGCTCAATCAGGTCGTGGGCCTTGCTCTGGGCCCCGGACTGAGCCGCCAGGCGTGCCGCCGTGAGGAAGCCGTGGATGATGGCGTCCGGCGGGGCATGATGCTCCAGCACGTCCAGGCGATCGGCCAGCAACAGGCCGGCCTCTGCAAACAGTTCGCGCTCCCACAGCACGGCAGCCAGGGTCGCGGCCAGCATCGCCGCGATGGGGCTGCGCCGCCCGGAAACGGCTTCCGCCCGGGACAGTGACAGCCGCAGCACATCATCTGCCAGCTTAACCTGGCCCTCCCACAGGTAGATAAACCCGGACAACCAGCCTGACCAACCCAGGGCGTAGCTTAATTCATCGCTGCGCGGTATTCTGCGCAGCCGCTGCAACAGGTGGTTGGCGTTCTCCGGCACCCCTTGGAACAACTCCAGCGCCGCCAGCAGGTTGGTACCAATAATCTGCTGATGCGCGGGTTGCTCCAGCAGGGATTCCCGCCAGGGCGCGATGTGGTCCCGCAGGCGATCAAAATCGTCGGTAAAAAATGCCGCTGTCGCACAGATCTCCGCCGCCTCACACCGCTCAGCCGCACCTGATGTCGCGTCGTCCAGTATGGGTTGTACCAACGCGGCCGCCTCGCCATGCCGCTCCCCCTGGGCCAGCGTCCAGGCGGTGGCGAGGCGCAGCTGCGGCCTGCGTTTGATCTCGGCCTCGGGGAGATGATCGAGCCATTCCAGCACCCGCGCTATCCGGCCCTGGGTCAAAATGCCGTAGACACAGCGTTCAATGAGATCAAAGGCATAGGCATCCTCCCCTGCCAACCGGGCGTGCAGGGCTGCCTCCTCGAACAGCTTATGCTCAGCCAGCCACCCTGCGGCCCGGGCATGCAGTTCCTGGCAATGCTCCGCCGGCAGGCGTTCAAAACGCTCACTCAGAAATTCACGGGCTATCGGATGGATCCTCACCCAATCGCCGTTGACCGAGTCCTGGAATATGGGGGTCTCATCGCGCAGCCGGGTAAGAAGCTCAACGCTGTGATCGTTATCGGTTAACGTCAGGCACAAGTCAGGATGAACCCGATCCAGGCAGGAGATATCCACCAGGAACATCACCTCCTCAACTGCCAGCCTGTTGACCAGCACCTCCATAAAATAGTGCTGCAGATCCCCGCTGCGCGAGGGGAACTCGGCTATCGCCTCGTGCAGGTTGGACCTCTTCAACACGCTGGACATGGCCAGCTGCACGCCCAGCGGCCATCCCTCCGTCACCTCGTACAGGCGCACACAGGAATCCATGTCGATTTTTTCAACCGGATTGGCTTGCAGCAACTGCGCCGTCTCCGCCAAGGTAAAGCACAAATCGTCCGCATGCAGTTGCAGCAGGCGCCCGGTACCGATCAGCTCGGCGAAATTTAAGGCCAGGGCCCGCCGGTAGGCCATGATAATGCGCAGGTTCGGCGGGGCGTTGAGCAGCAGGTACATCAGCAGGGCCCTGGCGGTCGCCTCCGGCAGGCTGTGCACGTCATCCAGGATCAAATCCACATCCATGGCCATGCTGGCCACCTCGGCCAGCCAGACGGTGAGCGCTTCCAAGCCACCCTCATGGCGGCGGTCGCCCTCTTGCGGATCGCGCACAAACTTGCCGGTGCCACTGCCAAAACTCAGGGCGACCTCCAGTCCTCGAACAAAACCGGCGACATCATCGTGCTCATCCAGAGTGAGCCAGGCCACAATGGCACCTGTCTCGAGGGCCTCCCGGCGCCATTGCAGTAACAGTGAGGTCTTGCCATAGCCAACCGGCGCCTGCAGCGCGATAACAAACCGGTCTCTCTGATTACCGCTGTTCAGGCCCAGGCGCTCCCTGAACAACAGAGAGCGGGACGCCTTGGGGGCTGTCGCCTTGAGAATAAGCCTGGGATCGTTAGTGAACTGCTTCATATAACCCAAAATACTAACAGGCCCCACCCCTCGCGTCACAAATGCCGGCCGCTCACGGGCCGGACGCTCCCCCAACGGCCTCAGGGCTCTTTCCCCTCCCACCCCCCTCGGGAGGGCTTGTTTACCCCACCTCTTGGGGGGGGCGCGACCCCGGGGGGTTTGATACTTTTTATTACATGAGGCGCTGGTGAAATTAGCAAAATAGGAGGCCGGAAAATGGCAAGTGAAATCAAGGGGGTGTTTTCGCTGGGCGCATCGCTGGTGCGACCCACGCGCGGATCAATCGCCGTGGGCCATCGCAAGCTGCCGAAAAAGACCCTGGTCCTGTACGAGGCGGAATACTGCCCTTACTGCCGCTATGTGCGCGAGGCCCTGGGTGAAGTGGAGCTGCCCTTCCTGCGCCCGCTGAAATCCAGCGCTATCTGCGCACAACCTATCGCACCTGAATCCTTGAGGAACGCACCATGCATGACCCGATAACTGTCGCCAAAGCCGTCGCTTCCCTGGGCACCTCCCTGCTGCGGGTAAACCGTGGCCTGATGGTGAAAGGCAACCGCAAGAAGCCCGCCAAAACCCTGGAGTTATACGAGGCAGAGTACTGCCCCTACTGCCGCCATGTGCGCGAGGCGCTCACCGAACTCGATCTCGATGCGATGATCTATCCCATCCCCAAGAACGCCAAGCGTCACGTCGCGCGTCTGAAAAAACTCGGGGGCGAGAAAAAGATACCGTTCCTGCACGACCCCAACACCGGGGTCAAACTGTACGACTCGGAAGCTATCGTGAATTACCTGTACGAGGAGTATGGTCTGGAAGGGGAGCCGGTGCCCGACCGTCGGATTCTCACCTCGACCCTGGCATCGCTGACCCGCGCAAAGATCGGTGGCATGTACGCGGCGCACAACAAGCCCGCGCAAAAACGCCTTGAGCTGTATTCCTTCGAGGCCAGCCCCTATGCCCGGCTGGCGCGCGAAGTGCTGTGCGAGCTGGAAATCAGGTATCTCTTGCACAATTGTGGCAAGACACCCGGCGGCCACTCCGACTACTACCCGCCGGAAATCCGCCATGACAATATGAAAAATTATATGCCCGGAACGGAAAACCGGCGCAAGTTCCTGGAGCGCACGGGCATCATCATAATGCCCTATATCTTCGACCCCAATACCGGCACCGAGATGTATCAGTCAAAAGATGTCATCGAGTACCTGCGCAAGACCTACGGGGCCTGAGCAGATTCAGGCGGTGCACCCGCTGGCGGCCGCCATACCCTTCTCCTCCACTGGTAACTGACAATGATAATCGAACTTCTGAACCAGGCGGTCGGTCCGGTCATCGCCATCTTCCTGGTCACGGCCATGTTCAGCCTCGGACTGGACCTGACGGTTGGGCAGATCACCCAGGCATTACGCAACAAGCGCCTGGTGGCGAAGTCCGCGGTGGTTAATTTTGTCCTGATTCCGCTGGTGGCGATAGCTATCACCAGGCTGATCCCGATGGATAATGCCCTGCGCATGGGTATCGTGCTCTATGCGTTATCAGCGGGCACCGAGGGCGGACCGAAATTCGTGCAGATAGTGAGGGGCAACACGGCCTTTGCTTTCGGGTTGCTGGTTGTCATGCTGGTTTTCACTGTAAGCCTGGTGCCCGTGATCCTGTCCCTGGTAATGCCCGGGGCACATATTTCGATCGGCGAACTGGTATCCAAGCTGATTCTGGTGGTGGCCCTGCCCATCGGCGTGGGCCTGTACCTCAGTTCGCGCCGTGAAAAACTGGCTGCCAGGCTCAACCCGATCTTCCACCGTGCATCGATGGTAATGCTGTGGCTGCTCTTTGTACTGCTGGTCTACGTCAACCTGGATGCGATAGCGACCTTGCCTGTCAATGCCCTTATGGGAGGTTTGCTGCTGTTCGCGCTGGCCTTTGCCATAGGCTACATCGGGGGAGGCCCGGCCACGGAAAACCGGCGCGCCCTGGCTATTATGAGCTTCGCCCGCAATGGGAGTATCTCCATGATGATCGCCAGGGAGGTATTCACCGACGTCCCGGAGGTGCTGGTCATGACGACTGTCATGGCGGCGGCCTCTGTGATCCTGGCCGTGCTGGCAGTAGTCTGCATGCGGCCGCTGAAGACCCCTCAGGGAATCGATCTCAAGTAAGGCAGACAGCGGCCACCTGCTGAAGGGGCTCCGCCGGTCTTTGAGGAGGGAGCGGCTGCCGATCAGGCCGCCGCGTCTGTTTCGGGATCGTCGTGGTGCGTTACGTAATCAACCATATCGCGCCACATTTCCTTGAAGGGACGTTTTGATTCGCGCGCCAATAACATTACCACCACGGGCGCCGCCGACCAGAACACTCCGCTCATCACCAGCTCATCCACCAGGTGACTGTCATTCGCCGGGTTGCCCTTGATGCGGGACAACATCGCTTCCCAGGTGTTGGCGCCACGGTTGGCGATATCCATCACCTGCGCGACCAACTCGATCTCCTTGATCTCCTTCAGGCCGTAATGCTCGCTCATCTCCTCGCGCAATTCCGGGGAAACCTCACCGAAATTGGCGGACACCAAGGCTCGCACGTAGGAGATAGCCACCCACTTGCCACGGTCGAAGCCCTCGGAATCCATGTTTTCGATTTGCGCGAGCTCCTGTTCAGAAACCCCCGACAGATACGCCCACTCGTGATGGCCCCAGGTGCAATAGCGGCAATCATTCAGTTTCGCCACTGCCAACATGAGCTCCTCGCGGAAACCCGGGTCCAGCTCCTGCTTGCCCCAGATCTCGTAGATCATCGATGCCTGCGGCGCCAGCGAACGCAGGCTACCGGCAAATTCCCTGGCGGTCATGGTGCGCTTGCGATAGCCACCGAAGGCGCCAGTGGCCTTTGTTTTATTTTTGCCGACCCGGTTGCGAACCGCGTGTATAACGCCCTTCTTCCCCGGAGCGCGCCCGCCAGCCTTGGTGGCGGCAGACCTGGTTGCGGCGGGCTTGCGGGCTGTCGTTTTGCCGGTCGCCGTCTTGCTCGCAGCTTTTACTGGCTTGCGGCGCGTCTTCGCCGCGGCAGTTTTGGTATCAGGCACTGTATCACCTCGTCTTATTGGCGGTTAATGGGTCTCGAAGTTCTCGCGGCAGGTCTGGCGCACAACGCGGCGTAACACCTTGCCGACCGGGCTGAGCGGCAGTTCACTGGTGAAATTAATGGTGCGAGGCACGTTGTAATCGGCAAGCCGATTGGCAACGAACGCGCGCAGTTCCTCGGACTCGACCTGGCCATCGCGCAGCACCACCTCGGCGTGCACCCACTCGCCGCAGCTGGGGTCGGGAATACCGACCACCGCCGCCATCAGTACCCTATCGTGGGCCATGAGTGCGGCCTCGACCTGGTTGGGGTAGACGTTGCAGTCCTTGTGCACGATGGTGTCCTTGATCCGGTCCAGCACATGCAGGTAGCCATCGGCATCGATCCGTCCCACATCCCCGGACTTCCAGAAGCCGTCGCAGAATTCTTCCGCCGTCTTTTGCGGGTTATGCAGGTATCCCATGCAGATGGTACGCGAGCGCATCCAGATCTCGCCGTCCTCACCGTCATTCACGGCTTGGCCATCCTTGCCCATGATCATCACTTCAATCCCGGGAACTACCCGGCCAGCGGTAGAGAGATGCGTTTCCCTGCCGTTGGCATCAGGGAGATGCTCGGCCTTGCTGAGGCAGCTGACAGCGCCGGCGTGCTCGGAACTGCCATACAGCTGTACGAAAATATTACCAAAGCGCTCACTCAACTGCTTCAAGCGGGTGGGGTTCATGGGAGAGGCGCCGTAGTACATGGTTTGCAGGGAAGACAGGTCGTGCGCCTTCACTTCAGGGGCATCCAGCATGTGGTACAGCATGGACGGCACCATCAGCGAACAGGTGATCTTCTCCCGCTCGACGGTCTGGCAAAAAGTCAGCAGCTTGCGGTCGTTCATTGTCACGGTGCAGCCACCCCTGAACACCACCGGGAAGTAAGCCATACCGCTGGCGTGGCTGATCATGCCGAAGTGCAGCATGCGTTCACCGCGCGACACCAGAGGGTCCGGGGTGGCGTAATGCAGGTCGCGGCCGCTCAGAAGGTTGTCAATACTGTACATCACCGCCTTGGGAGCGCCGGTGGTACCGCCGGTGAAACGCAGCACCATACAGTCCTGGCGGCTGTCACTGGTGACACCGGGATTGATATCCCTGACGCCATCCAGCAGGTCCCAGAAATGCAGTACGTCGGCATATTCCGACCCCGGTGGATCCATGCTGATGATGGACACTCCATGCTTTTTCAACAACTCGTAGTGAGTGGCCAGCAATTCGGCCTCAACGAAAACAACCCTGGGCTTGACCAGGCTGAGCTGGGTCTCCTGGGTTTCCAGGGAGTCGGTCGTGTTGGAATAGCAGGCCGTGGCCTCCCCCTTGAAAGCGGTCATCCAGCCCAGTACAGACAGGTTGTCATTGTTCAGGATGTTGTACCAGACATCACCACGGCGCAATTCCAGACGCCGCATCATCATGTTAACGATGCGATTGCTCAGGTGGTGGAACTCCCTGAAGCTGTAGCGACGCCCGCGCTCGACATTGACCACGCATTCGGCATTACCGTAGGTCCTGGCGAGATTCTCACTGATATTGGAAAAGTCTATATGCATTGGCCTGTTCTCCCGTTGCTGGACACAGGGTCTGACTGGTTAATTGTCAGTATATACTTTAGGCCTCGCCCAGGAGATTGAACCCCCCAGGGTGGGGGGGGCAGGAGTAGCCCTGACACAGTACCGTAGGGACTCTGTGTAACACTGGATCATGGGACCCTGCGGAAGCAGGATCTGTCATAGCAAGAGTGGGAGAGTTTAATGGATATGAATTCCGACAAGTGGCTGCGACAATCCGCCTTGGTCATGCGCCTGGTGGGCTGGTTTCTCTGCATCGGCCTGATAGCGATGCTGTTAATTTACCCCCCCGGTTTCCTGTGGGGCGCACACCCGGAACAGTTCCCACACATCGGCCCGGCCCACCCGGCCTCGCCCCATGAAGCCCTGCACCCTTATCTTTTCATGCTGGCAGCCATGTATGTCGCCCTGGGCATCCTGCTCATACGCGGCGCCCAGGATCCGTTGGCCAACGTGGCGCTGTTCGACTACGGCATCCTAGCGAACCTGTTACACGCCCTGGTCATGATTCCGCAGGCGTTCTATTACCCCAACGAGCACGCCCATCTCTGGGCCGACATACCGGGCCTGTTCGTGATCTGCGCAATGCTCTGGTATCGGCACCCGCACCGGATGCCGGCTGCGAGCTGAACTACCCCAGGTGATGGTGGACTCCATGCAGGATACGATCGTCATCGGCAGCGGCTTCGGCGGCAGTATCGCCGCCAACCGGCTGGCCCTGGCCGGGCAGAAGGTCCTGGTGCTGGAGCGCGGCCCCTGGCGCGATTCGGTGCCGGTGCGCTCCATGGGAGTGGAACGGCGCGCTACCTTCCCCTACGGTATGAAGGCCATTACCCACCTGCTGCGGGGCGCGCAACTGGGCGGCCGGCGCCTGAACCTCAATAAGGCCGGGATGTACGAGTTCTTTTCCTTCCCCGGCCTGATGGTGCTGGCGACATCGGCCGTGGGCGGGGGCAGCACTGCCTATGGCGGACTGCTGCAGACGCCCCACGACCCTCGCTACTGGGAGGGTCATCACCCGGAACTGGACCCCACCGTTATCGAGGCTTACTACCCCAAGATCCTCGCCGATCTCGGCGCCACGCCATTTACGCCCGACCTTCACCTGCCGAATTCCATCTGGACCCATTTCCCCTCGCAGCCGGGTAACCGCTGTACCCCTGCCGCGCAGCAGCCTGACATGGCAATGCTGCTGCCGGGCACCCTCGCCGAGGCCGGGCGGGCGGTCACCACGGACGCCGGTATAGAGCGTCGCTACTGTGCCTTTGACGGGGACAGTTTCCTGGGATCACGGGGTGGCGCCAAGGCGTCGGCGGATTTCATTTACCTGGGGCCTGTACTCGGCAGGGGCGCGACGGTACGGGATCTGTGCGAGGTCAGCCGGATAGAGCCGATCGCTACCGGCGGGAGCCAGGGCTACAGGGTTCATTTCACCGATCTGGCCACCGGTAGGCCGGAGCTGGTAACGGCGAAGCGGGTGGTACTGGCCGCCGGCACCATGAACACGCTGCGTCTGCTGTTCGCGGGCAGCCGGTCACCCGGCGGGCTGGCGCCGATGCCGGCTCTGGGGCAGCGCTTCGGCGCCAACTGCGACCTGATGGGCGCGTGGATGAGAAAGCCCGGCGCCTGGTCCAGTTTCAGCTCAACACCTTCGATAGGTTCATTTGCGGTGAGCGGAATCGACACTCCGGAATTCGGGATGGGGGGCTTCCCGGGGCTGGATTCCCTGCCACTGCCGGCATTTGTGAAACGCCGGCTGGCGCGCTGGATTTTCATCTACGGAATGGGGACGGACAGCGGCAAAGCCACCGCAGGCTTCGAGCGCGAGCGCCTGACGGTTCAGTACGACGAACGCCAGGAACCCATTTTCGGGGATATGCGCACCGCCTTTGGCCTGCTGGAAAGCGAAAGCGGAGAACCGGTTCGCGCCCTGCCCAAACCGTTTACCGTGCACCAGTGGGGAGGCGCCGGCCTGGGCCCCGACCCGCAGCGGGGGGTAGTCGACCACCTTGGCGAGGTCTACGGCAACCCGGGCCTGTTCATTGCCGACGGCGCGGCGCTGCCCGTGGCGGTGGGGGCACCTCCCTCAGTGGCGATCGCGGCCTGGTCACATTACGTGGCGGACGCATTGGCACAGGCGAGCGGCTGAATCATTGCCGATTTAGCCATTGTCCAATTGTTCGCCACTGCCGGACTTTTGCCGGGTTGAGTCTTGCGCGGTTGTGCATGGTGGTGCAGTTTACAACGGGCGATCCACCGTAAAATTTAATAAAAACAATAGGTTAAGATTTCAAATGATAACTACGAACCAGGCGGTCGCACGTTCGAATCGTGCCAGGCGCGCCAATCAAATCAAAGACTTACGCTTTCACGTCCATCTTCTCATCCACCGAACGTAGGGTTTTCGTAGCGTTTTGCTCTACGATCTCCAGCGTTCGCTCGATGCGCGCCGCGGCGTGACTCAGATGATCCGGTGCCAGGTGCGCATAGCGCAGTACCATCTCATACGACTTCCAGCCGCCCAGTTCCATCAACTCCTGTAACGACGTGCCGTTGGTAACATGCCAACTGGCCCAGGTGTGGCGCAGATCATGGAATCGAAATTCCGTAATCCCGGCCCGCCTGAGCGCACGCTTCCAGCCAGAGCCCACGCGCTCCATGCGCTTCCTCCGGTAAGTAAAACACCAGCGGCCGTGATTTCCCTCGACCGCCCTCAGGGCGAGAATGGCATCGTTGTTCAGGGGGATGCCGCGTCCCTCGCCGTTTTTGGTGGTGCCGTGGTCCAGCCAGGCCACGCGGCGGTCAAAATCCACCCGGTGCCATTCCAGGTTAAGGATTTCACTCATCCGGCAGCCTGTGGCCAGTCCAAACGACACCACCGGGCGCAAGTGCGCCGACAGTGCCTCCAGCAGAGCATCGGCTTCCTGGCGTGAGAGAAAGCGCACACGGCGCCTCGGCTCACTCAACATCCGGATGCGGGGAAAGCGCTCCAGCCACCCCCACTCATCACGGGCCAGGTGCAGAATACGTCGCACAACCTCCAATGCCCGGTTCACCGTGGCATTGGTTACGCCCTTAACATCCTTGCGATGGCGGATAAACGGCTGCAGTGAATCCATCGAGATCTCGTTGAGCCGCAGCTCTGCGAGAAAGGGGTCAAGTTGCCGCAAGTGGTCGCGACTGGATACGAGGCGGCTGGGACTATCGAGCTCACCGACGTAGCGCAGCACGGCCTCCTTCCAACTGCGATCGGGCTGCAGTGGCTTGTGTTGTGCATCGTACGTGTCTGCCTTGAGGCGGATCAGGAGCTCGGTGGCAGCGTCTCGGTCTTTAAGCCTAGTGCTCTGGCATACTCGGCGTCCGTCTGGCAAGACGACGTCGATCCACCAGTAGGGCGAGTCCTTACGCTGGTAGAGTCCTTTTTCTCGGGCCATAGATTTTCCTCCTTGGCCCGCCCTCGACGTTTGTAGTCGTCAAGCCAGGCGTCCAGGTCAAGTCGGTCCCAGATATTGCGGTGGCGCACACGGATGGGGGGTGGGCCGATCTCTCGGAACAGGGTGACGCCCAGTCCCACATAGGCAGCGGCCTGCGCTTCGCTGAGGCCGCGGATGGTGGGGGGCTCCAATGCGGGAGTGCGGGGGCGATGGGTCGAATTTCGCTGCATGCTGTATTACCGACCCAGATACACGGCGGTTATCTGTTCCCTGACATGCCCCAGCTCTTTGCTGATGGTCAGGCGGGCTTCCTGATCCCTTCGTCTTTGAGCCTCGCTGAGGTTTCCTTTGGATGGCCCACCCCCATGGGGCGAGGGCCAACCGGTGAGTTCCCGGTAGCGCTGCTGAGCATAGGCATGTCGCAGGCCGTGCATTTTCGACAGCCCGGCATTGGCGGTGTGGCGCTCGTAGATTCTGAGTTGCTCGATGTACTTCCGGCCTCCCGGAATCAGGGCGCCCAGACCGGCCAGTTGCTTGGCCTGTTCCAGCAGAGCTCGCTGATCCTGGGTTCTGATGGGCACGGTGCGGTCCCGCCCACCCTTGGTCCAGCTGGCCTTGAGGTGCAGGTGCTTGCCCCGGTCTGCCCAGCGGGGCTGGATCTTCAAAGCTTCCTCTTTTCTGAGCCCAAAGGCTTGTTGCAGCCGCAGGCTCATTCTTACGTGTTCATCCTTGACCCGGGCGAGTTGTTCCTCTGCCAGGTTTTTCGCCTTGCTCTGGTCGGACACAAACTGCCGGTCCGGTATCCCATAGAAATCGTTACTGCCGGCCACCACGGCTCGCTTGTTAACCTTCTCGGCCCACCACCGTAAACAACTCATCCGGTTCTTGATGGTGCCAGGGGAAAGCTCTTGTTTGAGCCACAGGTCCACCAGCGACTGGACATGCTTTTGCTTGAGGGACGTGGCTTTCAGTTGCCTGAAGCCGAGGTTGTGTAACTGGTTGGCAATAGCGCTCAATTGGCGCTCCCGGCCCACCCGGGTTTCGAAGCTGCCCTCATGGCTGTGTTTACACAAAAGTTTCAGTTGGTAGTTCAGGTTTTTCATGGTGTTGTTTCCTTTGGTGAGTGTTTCTGATCACCTGGCAACAATGCTGCGCAGGTCCGCCAAGGCGGTACGATCACGGGACACCAATCCCGGTTGACCTGAATGTGTCTGGCCATAGACAACACGGTGTGTTTTCTAATGAAAACTGGCCCGTGCCAACCAA
>Ga0316197_10001461_pt1 | contig 16850 bp, 16 predicted proteins | sample OudBiesiAoxic_MG_FD_204939 | JGI IMG/M metagenome (GOLD analysis project Ga0316197, IMG submission 204939) | Coastal sediment microbial communities from Oude Bieten Haven, Netherlands - site A oxic | ecosystem: Environmental > Aquatic > Marine > Coastal > Sediment | place: Netherlands... | reverse complement strand
CTCCACCGTTGTCGCCTTTGGCCCGCCACCCAGCGTCAGCGCAACCGCAAAGCTGGTCAGGCAGATCACGAAAATCAAAGCCGTTACTCCCGGCACAACCTGCCGCAATAGCGGCCATTCAAGGGTCCGGAACATGGCCCAAGGCGTAAGTCTGAGTTGAGCTGCCAGACGGAAGCGTTCAGCGGGCAGGGATTGCCAGCCCTGTAACAACAACCGCGTCGCGAGTGGGAGGTTAAAGAACACATGCGCCAGCACGACACCATGCAGGCCATATATCGATACGGGGGGCAGACCGACGGCCTCGAAAACCACGTTCAGCCAACCGCTCCTGCCAAACACCGTCAGCAATCCCAGCACGGCCACGATCACCGGGAGGATAAACGGAGCCCCCAGAAGCGTGACCAGTATCGCCCTGCCCCTAAACCGGCGCCGGGCAAATGCGCGCGCGACCGGAATGGCCAGCACAACCGAAAACAGTGCCGACAGGACTGCTTGCCAGACGGTGAACCGGATCGCGGCCCAGTCAGAGCTCAGGAAACCAGCGCCCACCTCTGCCCGCGAAATCACTGCCAACAACGCAGCAACGATCAGCGCCACGACCAAGGCCGCAGCGCCGATGCCAGACTTTACGCTTATTGAGAGAGCGCGCCGAGCCACTCGGCCAATGCCTCATCCCGGAGCGCCGGTACCTTGTCCGCGTCGATCAGGCGGGCGTTTTCGGGCTTTACCAGCGCCTCGAACCCTTGGGGCAGACCGCCCGAGGGCATCACCGCCGGATACATCCAGTTGGTCGTCGGCAGGATCGACTGCGCCGCATCAGACACCATGAACTGCATGAACTTTTCCGCAAGTTCCGGCTGGTCCGATCCCGCCAGGCGCCCCACCACTTCGATTTGCATGTAGTGGCCTTCGTCGAATATCGCCGCTGCCTTGCTTTCATCTTCTTCGGCGATGATGTGATACGCGGGCGAGGTCGTATAGCTCAGCACCATATCCGCTTCTCCTTCAAGGAAGAGACCGTAAGCCTCGGACCAACCCTTGGTGACGGTCACGACGTTGTCTGCCAAGCCTTCCCAGATCGCCGGGGCCTCGGCCCCATAGGCATCTTTGACCCACATCAGCAGGCCCAGTCCGGGCGTGGAAGAGCGCGGGTCCTGAATAACGATCTTCAGATCACTCTTGCCCAACGCCTTGAAGTTCGCAGGCGGGGTCAGATCCGTATTATGAACAAAGGCGAAATAGCCCCAGTCGTAAGGTGCGAAGGTATTATCGGTCCAGTCAATCGGCAGCGCATAGTCTGCGGTGACTGCGGTCTCGGTAAACAGATCCGTTTCCTTGGCTGCCGCGATCAGGCTGGTATCCAGACCAAGCACCAGATCAGCGTCAGACCGCGTGCCTTCCAGCTTTAGTCGCGCCAGCAGCGCAGCGCCGTCGCCGTTGCCGACGAATTTCAGGTCGCAGGCGCAGGTTTCCTCAAACGCCTTCTCGATCTGCGGGCCGGGACCCCAGTCCGAGACGAAGCTGTCGTAGGTATAAACAACAAGTTCAGGTGTATCGGCCGCGGCTGCTGTCGCGGCGAGTGTGGTGGTAGCAGCAAGTGCAAGATACTTCATGGCATCCTCCAATTTGCGGCGTCGAGAGGTGTTGGAAGTATGCCCAGACCTTCCCTCCGCCGGTGTTAACCGGTTCAGGTTCAACGGGTCAGCTTGCGCAATCTCAGCCAGTGGATGGCCCCCCGAGGTGACGAAACAGGTAGTTCGGACGGTGCTGTAAGGCAAGGCAAAAGACGGCGCAAAGAGCAAAGTGGATCTCTCTGGCCCTATCTGCCGTTTCAAACGCGTCTGTGCCTTTATCTGAAAAAGGGTCCCGTTTCACGGCAGAGGCCCATGCGATGCTCAGACGTTACTGCGCAGCAGGCAGCCTGATTATCCTCGGAATTTGCGCATTACCTTTGGATCAATGGTGCCTGCGCAAAGGAGCCCACCCCAAAGCGCGCCGGGGATTCCCGGACTTGCGACATCCTGACCGGCAAGGAAAAGACCCGGAACCGGTGTCCGGGCACGCAGGGCATCCGACACGACGCGTTCTGGAGTCACATCAAGCCCATAGAACGCGCCTTTGCGATGGCCTGTAAAGCTGACGGTGGAAAGTGGTGTCGACAGTTCCCGATAGACCACCAGCTTTGCAAGATCGGGAAAATGTTTCTCGTATTCTGCCATCAGGGTTTTTTCGGCCCGACGCTTGAATTCGGCATAATCGTCGCCCCGTGCGCCTGCGGGCAGGTCGGCCCATTTTTCCACTGTCTTCCAATCAGCCCACACAAGGAATTGGCCCATATGCTTCTGCCGCTCTCCGGGGTCATGTGCCGGGTTCTTGAGGGAACCAAAGGACGCAACCATACATGGCGGGGGTCCGTCGGGCGCGTCTGTCCAGACGGCATCAACCTTGCCTTCGGGATAAATCCAATGGTTTGCCCTGGTGGCCCCAGCGGCTTCAACATCACCTTCAAAGCCAAGAAACAGGGTAAAGTGCGCGATGCTTGGGGGCAGAGCGCGGATTTCTTCAATCCAGTCGTCGTGGCCACAATTTTCAGGCAAGAGCGTGTCAATCGTTTCCCGCGCACCGATATCCGACACGACAGCCTTCGCGTGGAATTCCGTTCCATCGTCAGTCCGGACGCCGACAACTGTGTCGCCCTCAAAGACCAGACCAGTCACACGGACACCAGCGCGGGCCTCGCCGCCATTTTTGGTGATCGTCGGAATGATGTGGTTCGCAAAGGCAGCGCTGCCTCCTACCGGATACCATGATCCGCTCGGCAGATACGCCCCGGCAATCAAGGCATGTATCGCAAAGCTGGCTTTGCTTGGCCGCCCTCCGTGATCGCCCCATTGCGCAGCGAGCACAGCCGCAAGCGCCGGGTTGTCCGTGATGTCGTCAATGACCTCTCGGGTGGTGCGGGCGCACCACTTTTCAATCGCATGGCGGTTCCACCAGTCAAGCATGTCGCCTGCGATTTCAGGCATTGCCCGAGTTGGAAACACCTTGAGCATGGCGTCCTGACCGTCGCGCAGCGCCTGAGTCCAGGCCTCGATAGCCTCGGCGTCATCTGGAAAACGGTCTTTGAGGTCTCTCTCCTGCGCTTCAAAGGGTCGGGAAAGGGACAGCGGTTCAGCCGATCCGATATGCAAGTAATCGTAAACCGACCCCAAGGGTACAAATTCGATCGGCGTGTCGGACAGCCAGTCTATCAACCGGCGCACGCGGTCTTCAGGAGCCATTTCGCTGAGGTAATGTATCCCGACGTCCCATGAAAAACCCTCGCGGGAAAAGCTGTGCGTCAATCCGCCTAGCGTTTGGTGCTGCTCAAGCAGAAGCACCTTATGTCCGACCCTGCTTAACGCTGAAGCGGCAGTCATCCCCCCCATGCCAGAGCCGATGACTATGACGTCCCAACGATCCTTCTCTGCATCGCTCATTTCTTGACCCCCATGTGTACTTGCGGTTGCCAGCGCCACCTCTGCCGGCAGGATGTCTTGGCAGGCCTGCAAACTGGCACGGGGCGTTGTCTTGTGCCCTAAGGCTACAGTCACGGTCAGATCGAAAGTTGACCTAACTCAATCGGCACACAGCCCGCCAAAACTCTTGATCGCGCGCCAACCATGCGCGGTGCTTCGTTGTCTGAAAGGCCACCTATCCGACCGTCTCTGTAAAAGTGGCGTCGCTGGACCGGGACACTCTACACCTTGAGGCCCAGCGTTCACCCCGCTAATGCTCTCCCTTAACAGGAGCACGTCCATGTCCATGAACTCTTTCGGTCATCTTTTCCGCGTCACCACCTGGGGTGAAAGCCACGGGCCTGCCCTTGGGGCTACGGTCGATGGCTGCCCTCCGGGTGTGCCGATTGACGAGGGCATGATCCAGCACTGGCTCGACAAGCGCAAACCCGGGCAGAACAAATACACCACTCAGCGCCGCGAGCCCGATCAGGTGAAAATCCTGTCCGGCACCTTTGAGGGGGTGACCACAGGCACCCCCGTGCAGCTGATGATCGAAAACACCGATCAACGGTCCAAGGACTATGGCGATATCAAGGACAAGTTCCGTCCCGGCCACGCCGACATTACCTATTTCCAGAAATATGGCATCCGCGATTATCGTGGCGGCGGGCGGTCCTCGGCGCGGGAAACCGCTGCCCGCGTCGCCGCTGGCGGCCTTGCCCGCGAGGCGATCAAGGCCCTTACGCCAAATCTTCAGATCACCGGCTATATGGTCCAGATGGGACCGCACCAGATCAACCGTGATGCCTTTGACTGGGACCAGATCAACGAAAACCCCTTCTGGGTGCCAGACGCCAAAGCGGCGACAGACTGGGCGGATTATCTGGATGGTCTGCGCAAATCCGGGTCGTCGGTCGGCGCAATTATCGAAGTCACCGCGCGCGGCGTGCCCGCAGGTCTTGGCGCACCGGTCTATGGCAAGCTTGATACCGATTTGGCCGCCGCCATGATGAGCATCAATGCCGTCAAAGGTGTCGAGATCGGCGAAGGCATGTCAGCCGCGATGCTGACAGGCGAATTGAACGCTGACGAAATCTATATGGGTAACGATGGACAGCCTCGGTATTCGTCCAACCATGCGGGCGGTATTCTGGGTGGGATCAGCACAGGGCAGGATGTGGTCGTGCGTTTTGCCGTGAAACCGACCTCAAGCATCCTGACCACCCGCAAGACCATCACGAAGTCGGGCGAAGAAACCGATATCATCACCAAGGGCCGTCACGATCCCTGCGTGGGCATCCGTGCCGTCCCTGTCGGCGAGGCGATGATGGCCTGTGTGCTGCTGGACCATCTGCTGTTACACCGTGGTCAAGTGGGCGAAAACCAAGGCCGTATCGGTTAACCCGATCAGCCTGATTGATGCGAAGTCAAAAGGTTCTCAGGCCGGTTCTTATGCACGGTTTAGACCAGTCCATCACGCAGGCGTGAAGGGAGAATCGTCGCACATCGCGACTGCATCCCTCAATTTCTCAGGCAAAGCTGCTATGTTTCAAGGACAGATTGAAATGTCTGCCGAAACCGGCAGGCTGATCGCAAGACGACCGGAGGATTTCAAATGACCCTTAAGTCAAAGACACGCCGCACCCTTCTTGCAACCGCTGGTGCATTTCTGGCGACAAGCGCCACAGGCCTATTCGTTCCGGCCCGCGCCAAGGGCCTTGCGCCGACGCCAACCATGCGGGGTGGGGCCAACAACTATCGTCCCGGCGCGCCAATCGTTGACCGCATCGGCGGCGGCGGTTTCTGGATGACGGGCACCGTGCGCCGCGCCGGCGATGGCGCACCACTTGCCGGGCAGCGTATCCAGATATGGGCGCATACAACCGAGGGGCACGAACGCGATCCGCAAAGCCATGGTGCCACGCTGACCGACGCGAACGGCATTTTCCGCCTTGAGATGCCCCAGATCGTCCCTGCCTTTGGTCAGGCGCATGGGCATCTTGCCTACGAAGGGGAGGGGTTTCAGACGGTGTTCCTGCGCCCCGTCATGTCAAGCGCCAAAGATACCTCCCTGAATGCGGATTTCGTCCTTCAGCCGGTCTGATATCTGTGGCCTCGCCAGCAAAGCGTCCTGTCAGGCAGCTTTTCATATGGGCTGCCGTCTGCATTACGATTGTTCTGCCGATTGCGGCAGCAGCAACAAGTCCTCTGCTGGCGTGGCGTGATCCAGTGTACATCCTTGCGGGATTTGCAGGTGTCATTGCGATGACCCTTATCCTGCTCCAGCCATTGCTGGCTGGCGGGTATCTTCCCGGCCTTTCCGTTCCCCGTGGGCGGCGTGTGCATCGCTGGATTGGCACAAGTCTGGTTGTCGCGATTTTGGTCCATGTCTTGGGCCTGTGGATCACCAGCCCGCCGGACGTGATTGATATCCTTCTCTTCAGATCCCCCACACCGTTTTCCGTTTGGGGCAACATTGCCATGTGGGCCGTATTCGCTGCCGCCTTTATGGCGGTGTTCCGCAAACGGCTACGCGTCAAACCACCGATATGGCGTGTTGGCCACACGATCCTGGCCGCATTGACCGTGGGGGGAAGTGTGGTGCATGCGATGTTGATCGAAGGAACAATGGAGACTGTATCGAAGGCAGCTCTTTGTCTTATTGTCGTGTTAGCAACCGCGAAAGTGATCGTTGATCTGCGCGTATGGGCTAGCTTCAAGCGCAGACGTGCAGGATAGAACAGCTATCTCCGGCCTTTGCGATCGCACCGCGCGAAACACCCCCGATCCACTTGAGATTTGTCTCTTATCTGCCAGACTCAACCTATCAGGAAGGGGCAGCAGGCATGTACACGCACGTCAACGGAGCAAGATTGTACTTTGATGTGGACGGTGAAAGCCTAACACCCGATGGCCTGCAGATGCGCGAGAAACCGACGGTGATCATGGTCCACGGTGGACCGGGTGCAGATCACACCGTCTCAAAACCCTATTTCAGCCAACTGACAGATATCGCTCAGGTCATCTATTACGATCATCGCGGTAACGGACGCAGCGATTTCAGTGACGAAAGTAAATGGAATCTTGAGCAATGGGGTGCCGACCTCAAGGCATTATGCGATGCGTTGGGCATCGAAAAACCCATCGTGATCGGCACATCCTTCGGTGGTTTCGTCACGCTGTCCTACGCCACGCAGTTCCCGGATCATGCAGGCGGTCTGGTCTTGATCAGCACGGCGGCGAAGGTCGATTTCCCGACCGTTTTCCAAGCGTTCGAAAGACGCGGAGGCAAGGCCATCCGTGAAATTGCCAAAACCTATTGGACAAACCCAACCGATGAAGGGCGCGCCTTGTACAGAGAGACGTGTGTGCCGTTCTACAGCTACAAAAAGAAAGAGTCTCAAGACTGGCTCTCGCGGATCCTGTGGCGCAACGAAACGGCCCTTCATTTCAACGGGCCGAACAATGAACATGGGCGCATGGATTTCCGTGCAGACCTTGGCAAGATCACCTGCCCGGCCTTGGTGATGGTGGGCGAGGAAGACCCGATCACGCCAATTGAATTCAGCGAGGTCATTGCAGAGGGATTAGGGTCAGATGATCTGGAATTCATCCGGTTTCAGAACTGTGGGCATGGGGTCGTTGGCGACAAACCAGACGAGGCGTTGGCCGCAATCCGGCGCTTTGTGAGCGGCGCACCCTAGGAACCAAGCCACACGCTTGCACTTTGCCGGACAGGGGCGCATGAAGCTTTCATGTCGAAATCCCTGACCCAGAACCGTCCCGGACGCGCCATCGCATTAAAGATTGGCGCGGTCTTTTTGTTCATGGTGATGGCGGCGCTGATCAAGGCAGCATCGGGTCAGGTGCCACCGGGGCAGGCGGTGTTTTTTCGTTCGCTCTTTGCGATTCCGATCATCATGGGCTGGCTCTGGCAACAGGGGCACCTGCATGACGGGCTGAAAGCGAACAATATCCTTGGCCATGTCTGGCGCGGCCTGTTTGGTACCTGTGCCATGGGATTGACCTTTGCAGGACTCGCACTGCTACCCCTGCCGGAGGTCACCGCCATCGGATATGCCACGCCGATGTTCACCGTGATTTTTGCGGCGATCTTTCTTGGCGAACGTGTGCGGCTCATTCGCCTTTCTGCTGTCGCGCTTGGGCTGATCGGGGTGATGATCGTCATCGCGCCGCGCCTTTCCCTTGATGACAGCTACACCCGCGCGGCCGCATTGGGTGCGCTGATGGTTCTGGTCGCGTCAATCCTGCGCGCCCTGGTCCAAATTCATGTCCGACGCCTTGTTCAGACCGACACAACCAGCGCCATCGTCTTTTATTTCTCGCTGACCGCGACAGTCGTTTCCCTGCTGACGCTCCCCCTCGGATGGCTCATTCCCCATGCGTCACTGGCCTGGACCAATCCCGGCCTCAACGTCATTGGCCTTGTCATCTGCGCGGGCCTTATCGGTGGCGTGGCGCAGATCATGGTGACATCGTCCTATCGTTTTGGAACCGCCTCGATGCTCGCGCCTTTCGACTATGCCTCGATGATTTTCGCCACGCTGATTGGCTGGCTTGTCTTCAGCGAAGTGCCGACACTGACCATTCTTGTCGGTGCAGCCCTTGTCATTGCTGGCGGTGTGCTCATTATCTGGCGCGAACGCCAGCTGGGGCTTGACCGCAGCAAATCGAAACCCAGCACTGCGCCTTCCGGCACGCCAAACTAAGGACGACCCATGTCAGACGATCACAAGCAAAAGATGCAGGAGCGCCAAGCCAAACAGCGCGCCAAGGTGGCAGAGCTGCAGGACCCTGAAAAGGGCCTCGTGCTGATCCACACCGGCGCAGGAAAAGGCAAATCCTCAAGCGCGTTTGGTGTGATCGTCCGGGCACTTGGCTGGAAACAGAAGGTTGGCGTTGTCCAGTTTATCAAGGGCAAATGGAAAACCGGCGAGCGCCAGTTTTTCGACCGTCTGGGCGAGGTGACCTGGCATACAATGGGCGAGGGGTTCACTTGGGATACGCAAGACAAGGAACGCGATATCGCGGCCGCGCAGGCCGCCTTTGCCAAGGGCCGCGAGATGATGGAAAGCGGCGACTATGATCTGATCGTCATGGACGAGATCAACATCGCCATGCGCTATGACTACCTGTCGGTCGAAGATGTCATCGCAGGGCTCGACGCACGTGACAAGCGCACCGCCGTCATCCTGACCGGACGCGATGCCAAGCCTGAGCTATGTGACTACGCCGATCTGGTGACCGAAATGACCGAGGTCAAGCATCCGTTCAAGGCGGGCATCAAGGCCCAGCGTGGGGTGGACTACTGATGGCCGATACACCAGCGAAAGTCGCCCTGATCACCGGCGCGGCACGGGGCATCGGCCTTGCCACTGCACATCTGATGGCCGCTGACGGCTGGCGGGTTGCGCTGCTGGACCGGGATGAGGATGCTCTGAAAGAGGCTGTCGCGCAATTTGATGGCGCCGCGCTTAGCCTTCTGCATGATGTGTCCGACCCGCAGGCCGCGCCGCAGGCCATCCGTGAATGCGTGACTCATTTCGGGCGGCTGGACGCGCTGGTCAACAACGCTGGCGTGGCTGATTTCGGACCCATCGAAGAAACTGACTTTGCCCGCTGGCGCCGCGTGATGGAAACCAATCTTGATGGCGTTTTCCTGATGTCTCAGGCCGCGATCCCGGCGCTCAAGGAAACCAAGGGCGCGATCGTGAACATCGCGTCAATCTCTGGCCTGCGGGCATCCACCCTGCGCGTGGCCTATGGCACGTCCAAGGCTGCCGTCATCCAGTTGACACAGCAACAAGCGGCAGAACTGGGCGAATACGGCATCCGCGCGAATGCGGTTTGCCCCGGTCCTGTGCGGACAAAACTGGCAATGGCCGTACATACCCAAGACATCATCGACGCATACCATGACGCCATCCCGCTGAACCGCTATGGATCAGAGCGAGAAATAGGTGAAGTCATCGCGTTTCTGTGCAGTCCAAAAGCCAGCTATGTCACGGGACAGATCATCGCCGCTGACGGTGGTTTCCAAAGCACTGGTGTCGGCCTTCCTGCACTTCGAACGCTCTAGGGCAGTTCATTCAGGATCTGTGATCGGACGTTTGTTATGTAAGCCCTCCGGGATATAGCCATTGATCCAGGTTCCAGATCACTACAACCGCGGCAAGATAGATCACCTGGGCGATGCGGTTTGCCGGAATAATTCTGTGAAAGCCTCGCTCACATCATCTCATAGGAAACGCAAACTCTGCGTTCCAGCGGATGCAAATCACTCCGTTGACGGCGGGCTGGCCCTCTTTGGCGACAATGCACCGCCTGCATACTCAAGACTCGCGCGACACGAGAATCGTGTTAGCCTGACCTTCTTCAAGGGAGGATAACCATGAACAAGAACCACATTTTCGCTGCTGCCGTTGCGCTTGGCTTTGGCGCAAGTGCCGCCATGGCAGAGGACTGCGCACCGTCTAAATGGGGTGCGGAAGACACGATCGGCTCGGCCAATTTGGTGACGCCAGAACGCACGCTTGAGGCCGCCAAACTGATCAAACAGGGCAAATCCATGCCTCTGGGCATCACCATCGGGCCAGACACACCTGCCTTCCCGCCCCGATCACTCAGCCTGCAGGTGGTTCAGCCAAACCAGCAGGGCGGTCAGAAGCTGACGGGGTTCGGCTACGAGGGGAATTACAACGACGACGTCCTGCAAACCTGGATCGGCATCGGCTCGCAGCTTGACGGTCTGGGGCACCTTGGTGAGCACGGGATGTATTACAACTGCCTGGACGAGAAAGAAATCAGCGTCATCACAGGTTTGACCAAGCTTGGAACCCACGACGTGCCGCCACTGGTGGGCCGGGGTGTGATCCTCGACATGGCTGCGCAGGCCGGCGTGGATGTGATGGAGGCCGGCCAAAGTTTTGGTTCGGCAGAGATCAAGGCAGCGGCAGAGGCGCAGGGCGTGGAGCTGCGCGAGGGTGACATCATCCTGTTCTACACCGGCTGGACCGATGTAACCTTCGTTGAGAACCCCGCGCTTTGGGGTCAGGCCGAACCCGGTCTCGACAATGAAGGCGCGGAATATCTAGCCTCGCTCAATCCTATGGCAGTCGGGGCCGATACCTGGGGACTTGAGGCCGTACCGCCCAAGGAGGGCGACAAGGTGTTCTACGGCCATGTGACGTTCCTTAAGAAAAACGGCATCTACATCCTTGAGACGATGAACGTGGGTCCGCTGCTTGATGAAGGCGTAAACGAGTTCATGTTCGTGCTGGGCCAGAATCGTATCCAAGGCGCGGTTCAGGCGATGATCAATCCGGTGGCGTTGTACTAAACGCTGCCTCGATGCTCCCGGTGCGAAACCGGGAGCATCACCCCGTCTTAAGGCGCCGTCTTCCAGTCACCGTTCTTGTTCCACCAGCGGTGGGGGTTGTCGCTGTCATCCAATCCCCTACACAGGCTGCGTAACACCTCCTGCACGATGATGACTGGCTCATAATAGCTGCGGACTTCGTAGATCGCTTCGATCACCGCATCCAGAACGCTCTCATCCCGTGGCAGGAAGAACCGCATCTCGTCTACACCGGGCCGTCGCCGCAGTTCATCCTCAGCCCCGGTCGGCGTCCCTTCCCGCGGGCGATAGTATTCCTGCCCACCCGGTGCGCGGTATCCGTTGCGATCAGTATTTCCCTGCACAAGCGGCGTGATGGCACAGATGGCGTCGAACACGCGGTCGATGTCTTCGGCCGGGGCCTGATAAGTGATCAGCCACATCGGCTGCAATTCGATGGGTCGGGTGTCGAAACCGGTCTGGATGATCTGTGACAAGGGGGACTCCTCAATTCAATCTGAGGAGGAGATAACAAAAGCCTGCTGACAGCAGGGTGTCAGCAGGCTTGTTGATTATTCGATTTCTGAGAAGGGATGCGGGTTATGCCCGCACCAGCTTCTCGTAGCTTTCCGCGATATCCCGCGTCAGTGCGCCAACCTCGAAGTTGTAATCCCCGATCTGGCCCACCGGGGTCACTTCGGCGGCAGTGCCGGTCAGCCAGCATTGCTCAAAGCCTTCCAGTTCTTCGGGCATGATATGCCGCTCGTGTACTTTGACCTGCTTGTCATTCAGCATGCCAATCACCGTTTGCCGCGTGATCCCGTTCAGAAAGCAATCAGGATCGGGCGTGTGCACTTCGCCGTCCTTGACGAAAAAGATGTTCGCGCCAGTCGCTTCTGCCACGTAGCCGCGATAGTCGAACATCATCGCGTCGGAGCAGCCCTTGGCCTCTGCCGCGTGCTTGGACATGGTGCAGATCATGTAAAGACCCGCTGCCTTGGCATGGCTGGGAATTGTCTCGGGCGAGGGGCGCTTCCACTTGGAAATGTCCAGTTTCGCGCCCTTCATCTTGGCGTCACCGTAATACGCGCCCCATTCCCATGCGGCGATGGCCAAGCGTACAGGATTGCGGGCGGATGCCACGCCCATGTCCTCACCAGCCCCGCGCCAGGCGATGGCGCGGACATAGGCATCCTGCAAACCCGACGCGGCGAGCGTTTCGACCTTGGCTGCCTCAATCTCGTCCACGGTCCAAGGAATTTCGAAATCGATCATCTGCGCAGAGCGCTTGAGACGCTCGGAATGCTCGCGGCTTTTGAAAATCTTGCCGTTGTAGGCCCGCTCGCCCTCGAACACCGATGACGCGTAGTGCATCGCATGGGTCAGGATATGGACATTGGCGTCACGCCAGTCCACCAGCTTGCCATCCAGCCAGATCTGGCCATCCCGATCATCATATCCCGCCATCATACACCCCTTTCGAGTACCAACTATTTTAAGAATGTTGCGCCGCTAGGTCCGGTTCGGACATTTCCTGTCGCAAAAGCTGCGATTCCCTAGCCTTTCACCCTTGGAGTGTCAACAAGGCTGACATAAACTGACGCTGAACGATATGAAGAGGCACGCAATGTCTGACGGACGACAGACTTCCGCTGTCAGGGGCGATACGCTTCTCTTTCTGACGGATGAACAGCTGCGGCAAGGCAGCGAGGCGATGTTCTTTGCCTATCGGGGGTTTACCGCCGATCCTGACCGCATTCTTGCCGATCTGACCTATGGTCGGGCCCACCACCGGGCGATCCATTTCATCGGGCGCGCGCCGGGCACGACTGTGAACAACCTGCTGAATATCCTCGGTGTCACGAAACAGTCCCTTAATCGTGTGTTGCGCACTTTGATCTCTGATGGTCTGGTCGAAAGCAGGGTAGGGCGGAACGATAAAAGGGAGCGGCACTTGCATTTGACGGACGAAGGCCGTGCCTTGGAACAGAAACTGTCCGATGCCCAGCGCGCGCGCCTGCGTGCCGCGTTTCGCGAGGCTGGACCCGAAGCCGTCGCAGGTTTCCGCACCGTTCTTGAGGCGATGATGGATCCCGAAATGCGCGCCAGCTATGCCAAGCTCAGGGAGACCGGCCAGTGAGCGAGATGGACTCACACCTGCTGATCGTCGACGATGATGAGCGGATCCGCACCCTCTTGCAAAAATTCCTGATCCGCAACGGTTTCCTTGTCACAGCCGCACGCGATGCTGCCCACGCAAGGCGCATTCTGTCAGGCCTCGACTTTGACCTGATCGTGCTGGACGTGATGATGCCGGGCGAAGACGGGTTGGCCCTGACCGTGAGCTTGCGCGAGACCATGCAGACGCCAATCCTCTTGCTGACCGCCAAGGGCGAAACAGACAACCGGATCGAAGGGTTGGAAGCGGGGGCGGATGATTACCTCGCCAAACCGTTTGAACCCAAGGAGCTGCTTCTGAGGATCAATGCAATCCTGCGGCGGATGCCCGATACGAGTGCGGAAGACACCGCGCCCAAGGTGCTGTCGCTGGGTGCCATCCGGTACGACATGGAGCGAGGAGAGATGTGGCAGGGCGACGATCTTGTGCGCCTGACGGCCACAGAAATTCAACTTATGAAAATATTCGCTGCCCAAGTTGGAGAGCCGCTGAGCCGTGCCAAACTGGTCGAGGAGTTGGGCCGGGATCGGGGACAGGCGCAGGAACGCGCGGTGGACGTGCAGATCACCCGGCTGCGGCGCAAGATCGAGGAAAACCCGAAACAGCCACGCTACCTTCAGACTGTTCGCGGCGCCGGCTATATGTTGGAAACGGATTAGCAACAGCCGACCCGGGTCAGAGGCACGAAAGGTAAAGAGAGCCGGAAAAGAGATACAGCCGCACATCTGGAAGCCAGTGGCGATCCCCGTTATGGGTGGACAGTGAATTTTGATGTGAGGCGCTGTGATGGCTGATACACCGATTGAAGAGATGAACTTTGAAACTGCCATGGCGGAGCTTGAAAAGGTTCTGGGCCAGTTGGAACGCGGCGATGTAGCACTGGATGAAAGCATCGCGCTTTATGAACGTGGTGCCGCGCTGAAGGCGCGCTGTGAGACCAAGCTGAAAGAAGCCGAAGAGAAGGTCGCCGCGATCACGCTGGATGGTGATGGCAACCCCGTTGGCACCAAACCTGTCGAAGGGTTGTAAGCACCTTGTTTCGCGAACGGCTGGAGAAAGCGCAGGCAGCAGTTGCTGCCCAGTTTGACCATGTGCTGGCGCAGATGGACGATGTCCCTGTCGTTCGGGCTATGGCTCATGCGACCCATGGGGGCAAACGTCTGCGGGGGTTTCTGGCGCTGGAAACCGCCCGGTTGCACGGAATAGAATCCGCTGCCGCGATCTGGCCTGCCACCGCGATCGAGGCGCTGCACGCCTATTCACTCGTGCACGATGACATGCCTTGCATGGACGACGATGACCTCAGACGCGGGCTTCCCACCGTGCACCGCAAATGGGACCAGGCAACAGCCGTGCTTGCCGGTGATGCCCTGCAATCCCTCGCATTCGAGATGGTCACAGCACCGGAAGTGGGTCCGGGTGAGGTGCGCGCGAAATTGGCCCGCACCCTTGCGATCGCCGCTGGCGCGCAGGGAATGGTTCTGGGCCAAGCACTTGATATCGCTGCTGAAACAGCGACGACGCCACTGACGCTTGAGGAAATCACTGCGCTACAGCAGGGCAAGACCGGTGCATTGATTGGGTGGTCCGCGATGGTAGGCCCCCGCATGGCGGGCGATGATACCGCACCTCTCGCGGCCTATGCCACGGCACTTGGCCTCGCCTTCCAGATTGCCGACGACATCCTTGATGTCGAAGGTGATGCGGACACGGTTGGCAAGGCCACCGGTAAGGACGCGGACGCAGGCAAGGCGACCTTCGTCTCCCTGCTTGGCCTCGACGGTGCAAAAGGCCGGGCGGCGGACCTCGTGCAATCTGCCTGCGATGCACTAAGTATTTACGGTAAAGATGCAGAAACACTTCGGGATGCCGCGCGTTTCGTCGTTGCACGAAAAAGCTGAGAGACTGAAAATGACCGACCGACCCAATACACCATTGCTGGACCGTGTGGCGCGTCCTGCTGACCTTAAGCAGTTTTCAGATGCAGAACTGATTAGGCTGGCACATGAGGTGCGCAACGAAACGGTCTCGGCAGTTTCGGTCACCGGTGGGCATCTGGGCGCGGGTCTGGGCGTGGTCGAATTGACCGTGGCGCTGCACGCGGTATTTGACACGCCGCGTGACAAGATCATCTGGGATGTGGGCCACCAGTGCTACCCGCATAAAATCCTGACTGAGCGTCGAGACCGTATTCGCACGCTGCGGCAAAAGGATGGTTTGTCTGGTTTCACCAAACGATCCGAATCTCCCTACGATCCCTTTGGCGCGGCGCATTCTTCTACTTCGATCTCGGCTGCATTGGGATTTGCCGTGGCCCGGGATCTGGGCGGCGTGCCCCCCGAGGGCGCGGGGGATGCGATTGCCGTCATCGGCGACGGTTCCATGTCGGCTGGCATGGCCTATGAGGCGATGAACAATGCAGGTCACCTTGGCAAGCGTCTGATCGTGATCCTGAATGACAATGAGATGTCGATCGCCCCGCCAGTGGGCGCGATGTCGAGCTATCTTAGCCGTCTATACGCAGAGGAGCCGTTTCAGGAGTTGAAAGCTGCCGCCAAGGGGGCTGTCAGCCTGTTGCCAGAACCCTTTCGCGAAGGGGCCAAGCGCGCCAAGGATATGCTGAAAGGGATGGCCGTTGGCGGAACCCTGTTTGAACAACTTGGGTTTTCCTATCTTGGTCCGATTGACGGTCATGACATGGATCAGCTTTTGCCGGTTCTGCGCACTGTGAAACAGCGCGCCACTGGACCGATCCTGATCCACGTTCTGACCAAAAAGGGCAAAGGCTATGGCCCCGCCGAGAAGGCGCGCGACAAGGGCCATGGTGTATCTAAGTTCAACGTGGTGACAGGCGAGCAAAAGAAAGCGCCGTCAAACGCGCCAAGCTATACGTCTGTCTTTGCGCAGAGCCTGCTTGAAGAGGCTGCAATAGACGACAAGATATGCGCCATCACGGCCGCCATGCCAGATGGAACGGGCCTTAACCTCTTTGCCGAACGCTACCCGTCTCGCTGCTTTGATGTCGGCATCGCGGAACAGCACGGCGTCACGTTTAGTGCCGCCCTTGCTGCGGGCGGTATGAAACCGTTCTGCGCGATGTATTCGACCTTCTTGCAGCGCGGCTATGACCAAGTTGTGCATGACGTTGCAATTCAACGCTTGCCTGTGCGTTTCGCCATTGACCGTGCCGGTCTGGTGGGCGCTGACGGTGCCACCCACGCAGGTGCATTTGACGTGGCGTATCTGGCGAACCTGCCCGGTTTTGTCGTCATGGCCGCCGCTGACGAGGCGGAATTAAAGCATATGGTTGCCACAGCCGCAGCTCATGACGATGGTCCCATCGCCTTTCGTTTTCCACGTGGCGAGGGCAAGGGCGTTGACATGCCCGAACGCGGCATACCGCTTGAGATTGGCAAGGGGCGCATCATTGCTGAAGGCTCACGTGTTGCAATCCTGTCCTTTGGCACCCGCCTGGCGGAGGTTGAAGCGGCGGCAGAAGCGCTCAGCGCAAAAGGCATCACGCCAACGATTGCAGACGCCCGGTTTGCCAAGCCGCTGGACCGGGATATGATCCTTGATCTGGCTGCAAATCACGAAGCGCTGATCACGATCGAAGAAGGGGCCGTGGGCGGCTTCGGCTCGCATGTGGCGCAGTTGCTGTCTGATGAAGGCGTATTCGATCATGGCCTCAAGTATCGGTCCATGGTGCTGCCTGACATCTTTATTGATCAGGCATCACCGGCTGACATGTACGCCGTCGCTGGCATGAATGCTGAGCATATTGAGGCAAAGGTACTGGATGTTCTGGGCATCG
>Ga0316197_10001460_pt1 | contig 16857 bp, 14 predicted proteins | sample OudBiesiAoxic_MG_FD_204939 | JGI IMG/M metagenome (GOLD analysis project Ga0316197, IMG submission 204939) | Coastal sediment microbial communities from Oude Bieten Haven, Netherlands - site A oxic | ecosystem: Environmental > Aquatic > Marine > Coastal > Sediment | place: Netherlands... | reverse complement strand
AAAAAATAAAAGCAAGGATAAATAAATATAATGATTTAAGGAAAAAATAATTCTTTTAGGAGGGAATAAATGAAAAAAAGTTTTGCAAGTGACAACTATAGTGGAGTACACCCTAATATTATGAAAAGTTTGATCGAGGCTAACAGTGGACATCAATCTCCATATGGAGGTGATGAGTATACAACAAAAGCTAAGAAAAAGTTTAATGAAGTTTTTGGACCAGTAGAAACACTCTTTGTATATAATGGAACAGCATCAAATGTCTTTGCTTTAGATATAATGAGGGAGATAGGTAGCTCAATTATTTGCCCTGAGACCGCTCATATATTCACAGATGAAACCGGTTCAACTGCTAAGTTAACAGGAATGCAAATGTTAACTGTTCCCACGACAAATGGTAAATTAGATATAGAAAAATCTAAAAAATACTTATTATTTAAAGATAGTTTTCATAAACCTAATCCATCTATTATTTCAATTAGTCAAGCTACAGAAAATGGCACTATCTATACTTTAGATGAGATTAAAAAGATCTCTGCTTTTGCTAAAGAAAATAAAATGTATCTTCATATGGACGGCGCTAGAATTTCCAATGCAGCAGTAGCTCTAGGATGTAGTTTAGAGGAGATGACAAGGGGATGTGGAGTAGATATTCTTTCCTTTGGGGGTACTAAAAACGGAATTATGTTTGGTGAAGCCTTGGTTATATTCAATGAAAAATTAAAAACTAGAATTAAAGAATTTGAATATCTTCGAAAACAAAATCTACAACTTCATTCAAAAATGCGATATATAGCAGCTCAATATCTAACTCTTTTTGAGGAAAACATTTGGTATGAGAACGCTAAAGTTGGAAATGAGATGGCTAAATATCTAGAAGATGAACTTTTAAAAATTGGTATCTCTATAACTAATGAAGTAAAAGGTAATACTTTATTTGCAATTTTACCCAAAGAAATTATTAAACCCCTCCAAGAATTTTGTTATTTCTATGTCTGGAATCCCAATACTTCAGAAGTGAGATTTGTTATGTCCTTTGATATCTTAAAAGAAGATATAGATCTCTTTATAGAAAAAATAAAAGAACTAACAAACAAATAAAAATAAAGAGGGTCGACTCATAAGTAGATTTTTTACTTGAGTCACCCTCTTTGTTTTTATTATGCTAAACTATCATCTGCTACATGATAATTAGGATCTTCCAATACATTTACCTCTATTATTTCCTCTGCATTTTTTAGTAATATTAAACAATCTGGACTAAGATGCTTTAATGTAATTTTTTTTCCTAACTCTCTATATTTTTCTGTAATTGCATTTATTGCTTCAATAGCAGAATGATCACTTATATGGGAGTTAGCAAAATCAATATATACTTTTTTTGGATCTTCTTTTGGAGTAAATAGTTCTTTAAAACTTACTGCTGAACCGAAAAATAATGGACCATCTAACCTATATACTTTGGCACCATCTTTTCTAATTTCAACTCTTGCAATAATTTTTTTTCCTTTTTCCCAAGCAAAGATTAGCGCTGCAATAATAACACCAACAATTACCGCAAGGGCTAAATCATGTAAAACAGTAATTACTGCAACAATCAATATTATAACAATCTCTTTTGTTGGGATTTTTTTTCTTAATTTCAAACTGTCCCAAGCAAAAGTTTCTATAACTACCATAAACATTACTCCTACGAGAGCTGCTAATGGAATAATTTCAATTATTTTAGATCCAAACATAACAAATGATAAAAGTGATAGTGCTGTAGCAACTCCTGAAAGTCTACCTCTACCGTTACTTGTAATATTAACAATTGATTGCCCAATCATAGCACAACCACCAGTACCACCCATAAACCCATTAAGAAGATTTCCTATTCCTTGTCCAATACACTCACGGTTTCCTTTTCCCCTAGTATCTGTAAGGTCATCAACTAATGAAAGTGTCAATAAAGATTCAATAAGACCTACTAATGCAGCAGTTACTGCAAAAGGAACTATTATACTTAAACTTTCAATATTTATTGGCATATTGGGAATATGAAACTGTGGTAATCCACCAGATATACCACCCTTTGCAAACTCCTTAACATTGGGCATATGAATACCTATTTTGCTTAACCACATAGCTAAACCAGTAGTTACTACTATTCCTAGAAGAGATGCCGGTATAGCCTTTGTAAATTTAGGTAAAAAATAGACTATTGACATTGTAAGTAATACTAAACCTACCATTACATACAACTGTATTCCTTCCATGAACTTTCCATCCACTTTAAATTGATTTAATTGAGCTAAAAAGATTACAATAGCTAAACCATTTACGAATCCTAAGACTACTGGATGAGGAATCATACGTGCAAATTTTCCTAATTTAAATATACCTACTAATATTTGTATTAATCCCATTAAAACTACTGTAGCAAATAGATACTCTATACCATGTCTTGCAATTAAAGCTACAAAAACTACAGCTACACTTCCTGCTGCTCCAGAGATCATCCCAGGTCGCCCCCCAAATATTGCGGCACAAAGACCTATGATAACCGATGCATGAAGACCTATTAACGGATCTATTCCAGCTACAAATGCAAAAGCTATAACTTCTGGAACTAAAGCTAAAGCTACTGTAATACCTGCAAGAACTTCATCCTTGAGGTTTATATTACGAATTATTGATATCATTTTTCCTCCTCGATTTATTTAAAATCTATAATTTATAAAGAAATTATATTATATCATTTTTTATATGTTTTTTCTATTTTTTTTGAACTATTTCTAAAAAATTAACAGAGTCAAATAATTATAATATATTAATCTAAAGTAAAGTATTTTATTAAACATTAATAATAATTAAATTATATTTAAAGGATTAAAAATAGAAAATCAACATACCTTCGACTATAGAAAAAGATATTTTTTTAGTATAAGTTAACAAAAAGGAAATAATTATTATTACTCTTACCCTTTTAGATTATATAGATATTATTCATTTTTCCAAGTTTAGAAGGTATTCTTTTCTCCAAATTCCAGCTCCAAATCCTGTAAGCTTACCCGACTTACCTATTACTCTATGTCAAGGTACTATAATAGCAATTGGATTTTTTCCATTAGCTCCTCCAACAGCCCTCACAGCTTTAGGATTATTAATTGCCATAGCTTCTTCTGAGTAAGATATAGTTTTTCCATAAGGGATCTCATACATAGCTTTCCAACATGCTTTTTGAAACTCTGTTCCCCCTTTAAAATTAATCTTTACAGTAAATTTAGTTCTCTTTTTTTCAAAATATTCCTCTAGTTCTTTTTTACATTTTATCACTTCATCACTAAATATTTCTGGATCCTTTTTTTCATCTAAAAAAGAGATACTACTTATTCCATCTACCTCTTCTACGATCTCAATAATTCCAAGATAATCATGTTTTAAATAAACTTTTCCTTTCAAATATTCACCTCCAATTTTTATTACTCATATAGGTTCTCAATTTTTAAACCAAACATAAAACGATCCAAACTCTACCAAATATTCTATAATACCTTGATCTTCCATAGATTCTAAAAGATCTATTACCTCTTCTGTATCTTTTCTTAAATTTTCCATAATACTATCTAATAGATCTGGTTGGGTCATCTTAAAGAAATATTCTAAAAATTCCAATGGGTCTTGAAAAATATCAAGATTATTAGCTATCTCTATTAATTTCATTTCATCTAGATTAGGTCTCTCCTCAACTATATAAACAATCATCTTTGAAAGGCATTTCAATTGATCTTTATCGATATCTCTTACTATTTTTTCTAAAAAATTAGTAACTCTTTTTTTATCCCAAATTTTTATCAACTCTTCCTTTAACTTTTTATATTTAGTTTTTTCCATTTTATCCTCCATAAGTTTTTATATATTATTATATTATCATAATTTTTTTAATTATACATATTTAATATTTGTATTTTTCTCTAAAAAAAAATTAATTTTTTAAATAGATCAAATAAAAAATAAAAAAAATTTTGACACATTTATATAAAAATGTTATTGTTGTATCAATAAAAAATACAAAATAAAATTTGGAGGTCAATCATGAGATTAGCAATTAATATTTATAATATCACACTAATAATAATACCGATTCTAATAATTATAAACATAATCAACAATCTTAGTTGTGATCTTTATAGTGCTAATTTCACTAATTTTTTTAAGGCGATAGTTTTTTAACAAAATTAATTAGTTATGAAAATGTAGTATAGGAGCAACTAAGATTCTTAGTTGCTTCTTTTTTTATAAAAAAATAACAATTTTAGGAGGTATAGAATATGATAGATACTAAAAAAATATGGATGAATGGTGAGATGGTTGATCATGATGATGCTAATATTCACGTTTTATCCCATGTCTTACACTATGGAAGTGGATTTTTTGAGGGAATAAGAGCTTATAAAACAGATAAAGGTACTGCCATCTTTAAATTAGATGAACATATCGATAGGTTATATAATTCTTGTAAAATATACAGAACAGAGATCCCATACACTAAAGAAGAGATCAAAAAAGCAATATTTGATACAATCAAGATCAACAATCTTAAAACTGCCTATATCAGACCTTTAGTATACAGAGGGTATGAAACTTTAGGAGTAGATCCATCTAATTGTCCTATCGATACAATGATAGCAGCTTGGGAATGGGGAGCATATTTAGGGCCAGAAGCTCTTACTAAGGGAGTAAAAGTTTGCGTTTCATCTTGGAGTAGATTAGCACCAAATACAATGCCCACAGCTGCTAAAGCCGCAGGCAATTATATGAGTTCCCAACTTATTAAAATGGAGGCATTAGAAAATGGATATGATGAAGGTATTGCTCTAGATTATTCTGGAAATGTAAGCGAAGGAAGTGGAGAAAATTTATTTTTAATTTCCAATGGAAAGATCTATTCTCCTCAAGCGGGATCTTCAGCTCTTGTGGGTATCACACGTGATTCTATAATAACAATAGCTCATGATCTAGGTTATGAAGTTATTGAACAAACTATTTCTAGAGAATCTTTATATACAGCTGATGAATTATTTTTTTCTGGAACTGCTGCTGAAATTACACCAATCGCAAGTGTTGATAGGATAAAAATTGGTAGTGGAAAAAGAGGTTCTATCACAGAGAAGATACAAAATGCTTTCTTCGAGATGACTAAAGGTAAAACTTCTCAATATAACTCTTGGTTAACTTACGTAAAATAAATATTTAATATAAAATTTAAACTAGGAGAAGATTATGAGAAGTGATGAATTAAAAAAGGGGAGTCAAAGATCTCCCCATAGATCTCTATTAAAAGCCCTAGGGCTTGTAGATGAAGAAATTAAAAGACCTATTATAGGAATTGCCAGTTCTTTCAATGAGATAGTTCCGGGACATACCCACCTAGACAAAATCGTTGAGGCAGTTAAAACCGGTGTCAGATTAGCTGGTGGAGTTCCTTTAGAATTTAACACCATCGCTATTTGTGATGGTTTAGCTATGAATCACAAAGGAATGAGTTTTTCCCTTCCAAGTAGAGAAATTATAGCTGACTCTGTAGAGATTAGTTCTATGGCAATGCCCTTTGATGCTGTGATCTTTATCCCAAATTGTGATAAAGTAGTTCCAGGAATGCTTATGGCAGCTGGAAGATTAAATGTTCCATCTATTTTTATTAGTGGAGGACCTATGCTAGCCGGTATATTTAAAAATAAAAAAATTGGTTTAAGTAACGTCTTTGAGTATGTAGGTGAATATGAGAACGGAACTATGACCTGCGAGGAACTGGATCAAGCTGAAAATACTGCTTGTCCAACATGTGGATCTTGTTCTGGTATGTATACTGCTAATACTATGAATTGTCTTACGGAAGCTTTAGGAATGGCATTATCTGGTAATGGAACTATTCCAGCTGTGTTTTCAGAGAGAATTAGATTGGCTAAAACTGCAGGAATGCAAATTTTAAAATTATTAGAAGCAGATTTAAGACCTAGAGATATTATGACAAAAGATGCTTTTTATAATGCTATAGCTGTTGATATGGCTCTGGGAGGATCTACAAATTCAAGTTTGCACCTTCCTGCTATTGCCAATGATTGTGGAATAGAGTTAACTTTAAAAGAATTCGATGATATTTCAAAAAAAGTTTTACAGATATGTAAATTATCTCCATCAGGAGAATATTTTATAGAAGATCTACACATGTCTGGAGGAGTTTCAGCAGTTATGAATATTTTATATCAAAATAATTGTTTAAAAGAAACGCCTACTGTAATGTTAAAACCTCAATTAGAAGTGGCTAAAACAAGTAAAGTATTAGATGAAGATATTATTAGAAATTTTGATAATGCCTATTATAAAAATGGTGGATTAGCTGCTCTATACGGAAATTTAGCAATAGATGGCGCCATTGTAAAGGCTGGAGCAGTAGATATAACTATGCAAACACATTCTGGAGTTGCTAGAGTTTTTGATGATGAAGAAGGATCCGTAAAGGCTATCTTAAGAGGAAATATAAAAAAAGGTGATGTAATTGTCATTAGATATGAAGGACCAAAAGGTGGCCCTGGAATGAGAGAGATGTTAGCTCCTACTGCTACACTTGCTGGAATGGGACTCGATAAACATTGTGCTCTTATCACAGATGGAAGATTTTCAGGAGCTAGTCGTGGAGCAGCAATTGGTCATATATCCCCTGAAGCCGCAGAAGGTGGTCTTATTGGTCTTGTAAAAGAAGGAGATATAATAGAAATAGATATTCCTGCCAGATCTATCTCTTTAAAAGTTAGTGACAGTGAATTAGAAAAAAGAAAAGCTAACTTTAAACCCCTAATAAAAAAAGTAGAAAGCAGTTATCTCAGAAGATATCAAAAAATTGTTAGCTCAGCTAGTAAGGGAGCTATAGTATTAAAAAATTATTAATTTTATTTATAGCAACAAATATTATTAAGAAGGGAGTATTTTAATGAAAAATATTAATGGAGCTAGAATCATTCTAGAAATTTTATGTAGAAATGATTTAAATACAGTCTTCGGTTATCCTGGCGGAGCAGTAATACCTCTCTATGATGCTCTCTATGACTATAAAGATAAGATCAAACATATTTTTACAAGGCACGAACAAGGAGCTACTCATGCAGCAGATGGATACGCTAGAATTAGTGGAAAAACAGGTGTTTCAATAGCTACTTCAGGGCCAGGTGCTACAAATACAATAACTGGAATAATGACTGCTCATATGGACTCAACTCCTCTACTAATTATCACTGGACAAGTTCCTAGCACAAGTTTAGGTAGCGATGCTTTTCAAGAATCTGATATTACAGGAATTTCACTTCCTATAACTAAACATAGCTATCTAGTAAGAACCATTGAAGATCTTCCTAGGATCTTAAAAGAAGCTATCTACCTTACAAATATAGGGAGACCTGGACCTGTCCTCGTAGATATTCCTAAAAATATTCAGTTAGAAGAGATATCTTACGAAAAATTTGAGCAAATTTATAAATCTGAAAATAATCCAACTTCTACATATCAACATCTATACTGCCCTCCAAAAAATAAATCTATAGATCTTATGATAAATCTTATTAAAGAAAGTAAAAGACCTATTATTATTTCTGGAAATGGTATTGTTAAATCAAGAGCTCAAGAAGCATTGAAGAAAGTTATTAAACAATTTGATATTCCTATGGCATCTACACTCTTAGGATTAGGAAACCTACCACACAATGATATCTATAATCTTCATATGTTAGGGATGCATGGTACAGCTTACACTAATTATGCCATAGATGAAGCTGATTTAATAATAGCTTTAGGAATAAGGTTTGATGACAGAGTCACTGGGAATGTCGAAAAGTTTTGTAAAAATGCAAAAATTATACATATAGATATCGATGAAGCTGAGATTAATAAAATAAAGGAAGTAGATTTACATATTGTTGGAGATTTAAATTGTATCTTAGAAAAAATTTTAGAAACTAACTATAATAAAAATCATTCTAAATGGATAAATAGAATTTTAGAGTTAAAGAAAAAATTTCCCCTTTCAAGAGATTTTTCTACAAATGAGATTAGTCCACAACATCTAATTTCTAAAATAAGTGAAATAACTAAAGGTAATGCAATCATCTGTACAGATGTTGGACAACATCAGATGTGGGTAGCACAATATTATGAATTCAATAAAAATAATAGTATTGTAACTTCTGGGGGAGCAGGAACTATGGGGTTTGGTCTTCCTGCTGCTATAGGAGCTAAAATAGCTAATCCTCATAGAGATGTTATCGCTATTATCGGAGACGGTGGGTTTCAAATGAATTCTCAAGAACTTATGACCATCTCACAATATAATTTAAATATTAAGATAATCATTGTAGATAACTCGTTTCTTGGAATGGTCAGACAATGGCAAGATATGTTTAATAATAAAAGATATTCATTTGTTGATCTAGAGATTAATCCCGATTTTGTAACTTTAGGAAAAGCTTACAGAATTGATTCTTATAGGATAGAAGATATAAATATTCTTGATGAACTACTAATAAATACATTTAAAACTGATAAACCAGTATTAATAGATGTTGTTGTTACAAGGGAAGAAAATATTTTTCCCATGATCCCATCTGGAAAGTCTGTAGATGAGATGATTTTATCGAAGGAGGACAGATGAGAGAATATCAAGTTTTAGTAATAATGAAAGATATTCCAGGAGTATTATCTAAAATTTCTGGGTTATTTTCCAAAAGAGGTTTTAATATAAATGGAATTACTTCTGGTGTAAGTGAAAGAGATGATTTTTTTAGGATGACTATCTCTGTTATAGGAAACAAAAAAATTATAGAACAAATAAAAAAACAAGTTGCAAAACTTATAGATGTAGTAGAAGTACAAATTTTTGATAAAACAAAAACTATTAAAAGAGAACTTATTTTAATTAAAATAAAAACTGACTTTAATACTCGCACTGAACTCATTGAAGTTGCTAAGATATTTAAGGGGAAAATAGTTGATATCTCTAATGAATCTTTAATTATAGAATTAATTGGTGATTTAGATAAGATAGATGGGTTTTTAAAATTGACTAAAAAATTTGAAGTTTTAGAAATTTCAAGAACAGGAATAACTGCAATGCATAGAGGAGAAAAACAATAAATAAAAATCAAATTTGGAGGACTCATAATGAAAGAATTACAAGCTTTAGAAGGTAAAAAATTAACGGTAGTAGGATATGGAAGTCAAGGACATGCACATGCATTAAATCTTCATGATTTAGGAATGGATATAACTGTTGGTCTTAGAGAAAATTCAAAATCGTGGGGAAAGGCTGAAGATGATGGTTTAAAAGTAGCTACAGTAGCAGAATCAGTAAAAGGTGCCGATATAGTAATGATCTTAACCCCAGATGAAACTCAACCAGCATTATTTAAATCTGCAATTGAAGAAAATTTAAAAGCAGGAGCATATTTAGGATTTGCCCATGGATTCAATATTCATTATAAAAGAATCACACCAAAAGAAGATGTAAATGTATTTATGGTAGCTCCTAAAGGACCAGGACATATGGTAAGAGAGATATTTCAGGGAGGACATGGTGTTCCATGTTTAGCAGCAGTTTATAAGGATGTAAGTAAAGATACAAAAGAAGTAGCATATGCTTGGGCAAATGGTGTAGGAAGAAAAGTTGGAGTAATTGAAACAACATTTCAAGAGGAAACTGAAACTGATTTATTTGGAGAGCAAGCTGTGTTATGTGGAGGAGTTACTGAACTTATGCAGTCTGGATTTGATACTTTAGTAGAAGCGGGATATAATCCTGAAGTAGCATATTTTGAATGTGTACATGAGATGAAATTAATAATCGATATGGTGTATGAAAAAGGATTTGCAGCAATGAGAGATTCAATCTCAAATACAGCTGAATATGGAGACTATATCACTGGAAAAAAAATAATTACAAAAGAAAGTAAAGAAGCTATGAAAGAAGTATTGAAAGATATTCAAAATGGAAAATTTGCTAAAAACTTTATAGAGGAAACAGAAAATAAATATAATTTTATGAATAAAGAAAGAGCTAAATATTCTGATTCTAAGATTGAAGAAGTAGGATCAAAGATGAGAAAGATGGTTTTTTCTAAATAAATAATATAATCTAAGTAGGAGTGAAATAATTCCTACTTTTTTAATTAATTTAAAAAAAAATAAATCAAGGATAAATTATGACTTATAAGTGATTATATAAAAAGTTATCATCACTTATAAAATATAAGTCATTATATTTCTTTTTCTTTCCGATAACTATGTCAATCTAATGTAAACAAATAAAAAAAAGTTTGAAATAGAATAAAAAAAATTGTATTCTAAGTTATAGAATATAATTTTATAAATAATAAGGGATGAGGTGATTATTAATTGAAAGTCTTAATTGTAGAAGATGATACAGATATTAGAGAACTAATTAGTTTTTTTATGGAAAAAGAAGGATATGAAGTATTCGAAGCTAGTGATGGTACATCAGGATTAAAATTAGCTAAAACTTATCATCCTCATATTATTATACTCGACCTTATGCTCCCTCATTTAGATGGAAAAAGTTTTACTCAAATGATTAAAAAATCAGAAGAAAAATACGGTAATCCAAAGATAATAATGCTCACAGCAAAAACTGATATAGAAGATGTTATATCAGGACTAGAAGTAGGAGCAGATGATTATATGAAAAAACCATTTGATCCTAGAGAGTTAGTTTTAAGGGTAAAAAAACTTTTAAGTCGTGAAATAAAAATTAAAACAAATGTATATATGTTTAAAAATATAACTATAGATAATGACAAACATTTAATTTTAGAGGATAAAAATGAAATCCCTATGTCTAAAAAAGAATATGATCTTTTACTCCTTCTTATAAAAAATAAGGGATTAGTATTAACTCGAGATAAGATCTTAGATAAAGTGTGGCAGAGTAATTATTATACAGGTGATCGTACTGTAGATATGTATATTTCAAAAATCAGAGATAAAATAAAAAGTATCTCAAAAGATATCAAAACGATCAAGGGGGTTGGATACAAATTAGAAGAAAAGATTTTATAATAATAATTTTTATCCTTCTAATAGAGGTTCTCTATGTAAGGTGGAACACCAATAAATTATCTGAGATTAGCATAAAAAATGTAGAAAATTCCCTTAAAAATGATGCTTATTTAATCAAAAATATTATTTTACAAAATCCAACTGAAAATTATGGTAATCTCTTTAAAAATACACAAAAAAGATTTTCAATTATAAATTTCAATGGAAAAGTTTTATTTGATACTATGGAAGATCAATTTATTGATCCTATGAAAAATTATTATAATAAACCTGAAATTTTAAGTGCAATAAAAAATAATGAAGGTCTATCTACACGAAAAAATGAAATTACTAAAAAAGAGATGATATATTTTGCTCTTAAATTGAACTCCTCTAAAATTATTCGTGTCTCATTAATATCTAATAATGCTCTTAAACATATAAAAATAAGCACATATATACATATTATTTTATTTTCACTTTTAAACCTCTTTGCACTTATAAGTTATCAATTTTATTTAAAACGTTCTCTTTTTGAGAGGATAGACCAAATAAAAAAAATGTTAGAAGATGGTAATGAAATAAAAGAAGTGGTCTCAAAAGATGATAGATGGCTATTTAAATTTTGGGAAGTTATTAAAGAGTGGCAAGATAACAACCTTAAAAATATAGAAAAATTAAAATTAGAAAAAATTAAATTAAATAATATTATTTCCTCTGTAGATATGGGAATTATCTTAGTAGATACAGAAAAAAAGATTAAATTAAAAAATGATGCAATTAATTTTATCTACATAAAGAAAGATATTAAAAATTATAAAAAAGATATTAAATATCCTCAAATTATTAAATTTATGGATAGTTTAATCTCAAAAAAAGAAAATGATATTTCTGAAATCTTTTTAGATGATATTCAAAAATATATATTACTCATGGGAAAATATATGGAATCTAGAGAAGAATACTTGTTTACTATAAAAGATATTACCAGAAATAAAGAAACTATGGAGGTACAAAAAAATTTTATTACCAATGTTGGCCACGAATTAAAAACTCCTCTAACTAATATTATGGGCTATTTAGTTGCATTAAAGGAGGAGGAAGATTCCTATAAAAGAAATAAATTTATCAATATTATAGAGAGAAATGCTGGAAAATTGGATAATATTTTAATGGATTTTTTAAACCTATCTAAGGTAGAAAGCAGTAAAGTTATAAATTTAGTTCCTATTCATATAAAAATTTTAATAAATGAAATTAATAAAGCTCTTGAAAATCAAATTGAATCAAAAAAAGTTGATCTATCTTATAAATTAGAATTAAAGTCTGAATATGTTAGGATAGATTTTGAAAAAACTACTATGATTTTAAAAAACATAATAGAGAATGCTATTATTTATAATGCTAATATTCCAAAAATAAAAGTTACTATAAAAGAAAAATTTGATAAGTATAAAATTTCTATAAAAGACAATGGTATTGGAATAAAGAAGTCAGATACCTATAAGATATTTGATAGATTTTATAGAGTAGATAAAGCAAGAACTAGTAATGTAGCCGGTACAGGTCTTGGGTTATCAATTGTCTACGAGTTAGTTCATCTATGTGGTGGAGATATAGATGTTGACTCAAATAAAGAAGGAACTTTATTTACTTTTACTATGATAAAATAAAGTGTACCCATACACTTTATTTTTTTTTTATTGAAAAAAATTTATAATAAAAGTATTATTTTAAATAGGATTATAGATAGATCAAAAAATAAAATTTGGAGGAAATAAAATGAAAAAAATATTTATATTAGTTTTCTTATTATTAAATTTAGTTGTTTATAGTAAAAATAAAATTAATGTAGGAGTTGTCCTTTCTAGTGGAGGATTAGGTACAGGATTTAATCAAATGGCTTATGATGGTTTAAAGAAAGCAGAAGATGAAGGTCTTATTACTTTTAAATATGTAGAACCTTCTAATATAACAGAAGATCTAGTATTTTTAAGAGATTTTTCAAGTGAAGGTAATTTTGACCTTGTAATTGGAATGGGTAGTGTTGTAGCTGAGTCTATAAAAAAAGTAGCTACTGAATTTCCAAATCAAAAATACGCTATTATAGGAGGTACTATTTCTGTACCTAATACTGTTACTATTGATTTTGCTGAACAAGAGATGAGTTTTTTAGCTGGCGCATTAGCTAGTATGATGAGTAAAAACAATAAAATTGGAGTGCTCTTAGGAATGGATAATAGATCTTTCAATAGATTTAAACATGGATTTACTCAAGGTGCAAAATATGTAAATAAAGATATTGTGGTAATTACATCTTATATGCCCACAACTAGCAGTAATCCTTTTAATGATCCTGTTACTGGAAAAAATATCTCTAATCTTATGATCTCTAGAGGAATTGATGTTATTTTACAAGTAGCTGAAGGGACTGGACAAGGAGTTTTTGAAGCAGCCAAAGAAAAAAATATATATGCTATCGGGTCTGATATAGATCAAGACATAGAAGCTCCTGGTACTATTTTAACTTCTGTTAGAGTAAGAATCGATAATGCAGTTTATAATCTAACTAAAGAAGTTAGAGACGGTAGATTTAAAGAGGGATATAGACAATCTGGATTAGCTAAAAATGGAGTTTCCTTGACAGATTTTAATTATACTAAAAAAATTATTGGCTCTGATAAACTAAATAAATTAGATAAGATGACAAAAGATATTATTTCTAAAAAAATAATAGTTTTAGAATAATATTTCTAAAAAAAATAATAAACTAACTGAAAAACAACTTAATTTATATAGTTAAGTTGTTTTTTATTAAAAAAAATTATATTTACTAAGGGATGATAATGTATTGTTTATTTTAAATATATCATCACTATATTATTATAATTAAGATAATAATAGTAGCAATAACATTTATAATCCCTTATTAGTTATATTTTTACCTTATCTTAAGTGTTAAATTAGTGTTTAATAATAAAAAATATACTTTGCATGAACTTAGTTATAATGTTAAAATACACAGTATTATAATTTATAAGTGATGAACTAGGAGGGAAATATTATGACAACATATACATTGATAGCTACTGCCACAATGGGAGTAGAAAGTATATTAGCTCAAGAGATAAAAGATTTAGGATTTAAAAATGTGGTTACCCATAATGGAAGAGTTGAATTTGATGGTAGTGTAGAAGATATAATTAAAGCTAATATTTGGCTTAGAACAGCTGATAGAATCTATCTAAAGATGGGAGAATTTAAAGCTTTTACTTGGGATGAATATTTTGAAAAAGTAAAACAAATTGACTGGATGAGTATTTTGCCGATCAATGCAGAGTTTCCAATTTCATGGGTTAGTTCTGTAAAATGTAAACTTTTTTCAAAATCTGATATGCAAAGAATGGCTAAGAAAGCTATTGTTGAAAAATTAAAAATTCAATATAAGCATGATTATTTTAGTGAAGAAGGAGCTCTTTATAGAGTAAAAATAATTGGGAATAAAGATAATTTTGTAATAATGATAGATACTTCTGGTGCACCTTTACATAAAAGAGGATATAGAGCACATCTAAATGAAGCTCCTATGAAAGAAACTTTAGCAGCAGCTCTAGTTAAATTATCTAAATGGAATGGTGGAGATCGTCCTCTCGTTGATCCTATGTGTGGTACAGGGACTATCTTGATAGAGGCTGCCATGATTGCTAGAAATATTGCTCCTGGGGTAAATAGAAGATTTGCTTCTGAAGATTGGGATATTATTGATGGGCAACTTTGGCTAGATGCCAGAGACGAAGCATTTACTTTTGAAGATTATGAAAAAGAAGTTAGAATTTATGGATCGGACTTAAATCCTGATACTATTAAAATTGCTATAGAAAATGCGAAATTAGCTGGTGTTGAAGATGATATTTTATTTGAAACAAAACATCTATTAGAATTTGAATCTATGGCTGAATATGGATCTCTTATAACCAACCCTCCATATGGAGAACGTTTATCTGATTTAGATCAAGTTGAAAAATTATATAGAACATTAGGAGATATTTGTAGGATGAGATGTAAAAAGTGGTCTTATTATATTATAACTTCCCATGATGGTTTTGAAAAATTATTTGATAAAAAAGCAGATAAAAATAGAAAATTATATAATGGTAATCTAAAGTGTAGATACTATCAATATTATGGTCAAAAACCTCCAAGGTTACAAAAAAAATAATTATTTTTAAGGATAAGATATATTTGTCTTATCCTTTTTTTTATAATTCAAGATCTTGATTTTAAAAGGTTTTATTATTAAAAAAATTTATAAACAGACAAAACTATCTTTAAACTTTTATAGTTGTTTTATGTATTATTGTTTTATGTATTATGTAGAGCTTTTCAAAAAAAAAGATAAATTGTTTTTAGACCAATAAATATAAGCTATAAAAAAGATTTATCTATATATATTTATAATAAATAGATGATTGTAAAACTAAACCTATTTAATTAGTACTTTTAATTTTATGTGTAATAAAGGATTATAAAGAAAGCCTATTTTTATTAGTCTAAAAATAACCTCAAATTAAATCGATTTATAATAAGTAAAGGATTATATATCTAAACTATATTCTATTGGCTTTAAATATTTTAGATTGGTTAAAGGCCTTTAAAGATAAAGACTTATTAATAAATAGAATTATAATAAATAGATGATGTTAAGATTATTGACAAATATATTTTATTGATGATTATAAGTAAATCGTTTAAAACAAAGGCAAAAAAGAGTTTATATAATATTAAATGAAAAAAAATATTAAGTATAATAAATAAAGGATTATAAATGTAAGCTTAATTTTATTAGCAAAAAAAATAAAACTAAATATAATAAATAAAGGATTATATAATTATCCCTTTATTCATAGGGTTTAAATTAAGTTAATAATATAGTGATGATAAACAAACCTTAAATTATAAAGGGAATAGAGGGTATTAATTTTAAAAGTAAATTATAAATAATAAGGGATGAATAATAAATTCCTAAGTTTATTGAATTTAATAAATTATATTAAATAAAGGATTGTAATAGAGATCAATAAAAGTAAGGATAAATTAAAATTTTAGAAAAATTGCTATTATAAATAGTAAGTGATGATAAAAATAAAACTTGAAAAAACTAAAAAAAAATGTTATAACCTGTAAAGGATGACAATAATTATAAATAGTAAATGATGATAAGGTGGGGTAATAGTGTCTAATAAAAAACAAGGATCTCTCTTAGAAATATTAGAGATAGGTAATAAAAATGATCTCAGTATAGATATTAAAAGTTATAAACCTAAAATAATCCCAACGAAAACAGTGTCTTTATATTTAGAAGATATGGACATAAGAGATACGATCAATCAACCTTTTTTATTCATAATTTTACCATTTTTTACATCTAAAAGGCAGAGAAATGTAAATTTAGTATATGAAATAGCTAATGCGGGGATAAAATTTGGTGCTTCTTTGAGTACAGATAATTTTGAAGGAATAAGAAATCAACAACCTTCAGATTTTGAAAAAAATGTATTTTATTTTATTTTATATAAATTTCAAGAAATTTTAGCTGATGATCCTACAAGGGAGTATATCACTTTTAATATTGAAGAAGTTATAGATTATTTAGGATTAAAGTTTTCTATGAAATATTATAGAAAGATGGAAGAAACACTATATAATTTACAGGCGACAACATATAAAGTCATGATCAGAAATAAAAAAGCTGCTGGAAATATAATTAGAGAAGTA
>Ga0316197_10001459_pt1 | contig 16872 bp, 15 predicted proteins | sample OudBiesiAoxic_MG_FD_204939 | JGI IMG/M metagenome (GOLD analysis project Ga0316197, IMG submission 204939) | Coastal sediment microbial communities from Oude Bieten Haven, Netherlands - site A oxic | ecosystem: Environmental > Aquatic > Marine > Coastal > Sediment | place: Netherlands... | reverse complement strand
TCCCTCTGTAGGAGATAACTACCTGTTTATTTTTTTCAAAAGCTATAGCATAAAAACCAGTTTTTTCTACCCCTTGTTTATATGTGTCATCCATTATTCCTATGACTTTCCATTCACATAAAAAAGTATGAAAAGTTTTTTCAAATATCTCACTTCCTCCATAAGACCAAACTTCATTGGGAAAAGAAAGTAACCTTTTTTTAGATTCACTGTTTAAAAACAATATTTCTTCCAAAGAATACCCTATATCTTCCTCTTTAAAATCACCATATGAAAGGCCACTAAGAACTAAATAATCCAATTCTGTTATCATAATTTTACCACCTTAAAATATCAATTTCAATAAAATATACGTAACAAATGTACCTAAAACACTTCCAGCCATAACCTCTATAGGGGTATGAATCCGACCTTCAATCCTAGACTGAGCCACTAAAAGTGCTATCCCAAAGGTCAATATTGTCACCACTATATTTTCTGTTGCATAAGACACTCCTACCCAAAGTCCAAAAGCTACTGCTGAATGTCCACTAGGCATCCCTCCATGTAATAATTTTCCTTTTTTATAGTAGGATTTAATTATAAAAACTCCTATTACCACTATAAATATTACCAGTAAAACAGTGTCTACATAGGAAGATTTTAATAATCTAAAGGTCTCAAAAGTATCTTTTTTTAGTTTTTTACTAAAAATTATATAACCTATTACCAAAGCATTAAGAGATGCTATGAGTACCGCTCCAGCTGCTACATCCTTTGCTTTTTTAGCCAGTGGGTGATACCTAGTTGTACTTATATCTACTGAAGCCTCTATAGCTGTATTCAGTAGTTCTGCTAAAAATACCAATGTTATAGCAAAGGAAAGACTTTTTAGATCCGATCCTGTTACACCAAATATAAGACTCAGTACAGCCACTAATATCCCTGCAAATATATGAATTCTCATATTACGTTCAGTTTTTATAGCTGTCACTATCCCCTCTAGAGCATAGTTTACACTTTCACTAATTTTACCATTTTTAGTTATTTTTTTTTTCATAAAACCACCCTATGACCTTGGGTCAAATTGATAATTAACAATTTACAATGAATAATTGATGTTGTATGCTTAGAAAGCTCACAACACCAATTATTAAGTTATAATCCTTATTTTTTTTAGATGTCTCTCCTATACCCATGTGTATTTAAGATCTCTTCCTCTTTTTTTCTCATTATTTTTTTATCCTCTTTCTCAATATGATCATAACCTAGTAGATGCAAGATCCCGTGGGTCAACACATAATAAAATTCCCTTTTAAAACTATGGTTATAATCACCAGCTTGCTCTTCTACTCTCTCTAAAGATATCACTATGTCACCTAGAGTCAAATAAGGCCCTAATTGAAAATCATCTTCAGTATCTAGATAGGCAAATGAAATAACATCTGTAGGTTGATCTTTACCCCTGTAATCCCTGTTTACAATTTGTATATTTTCGTTGTTAGTCAGTAAAAGAGACATATAGACATCTCTTTCATTAGTATACTCATCCTCTATGACTGTTTTTATATAATCTTCTACAGTCTCTACATCTATAAATTCATCATACCCTTCTATTCCTTTAGTTAATTCAACAATTATTTCCATTTTCCCTCCATATTTTATTTTTTTAATGTTTTTTTGTCACAGATTGCACAGATTTTCTCATATTTATTTACTTTTACCGCTACAACAAAGAAGTTTTGCTTCTTTTGGTTAAGATCTTAAATCCGAAGTTTGTAATCGTTATACTTCTGCTGTAATGTTTCTAAAATGACTATCGTGTGTTACTTTCTAAGATAATTATAAATCTAGCACAAAGAAATGAGATAACGAGTTCCACAAAGACCTATACCAAAGACTCACAGAGATCTGCTTCCCCCACTTAATTTAAGAGGGGGAACAAAAGGGGGCGTTATTTCTGTCCTGGATATTTTATCCTTACATGATGGATACTCATGAGTATTTTTGTAAAACTTTTGATTATAATTTCAATCTCTTTAAATGTAAGATCTGCATCTGAAAGTTGTTGTTCCTCGATTTTTGATCCTATAATTTTTCGTAACATTTTTTCTATTGTTACTGGTGTTTTTTCATCTAGTGATCTCACTGCAGCCTCAATAGAGTCTGCTAGCATTATTACTGCTGATTCCTTACTCCTAGGTTTAGGCCCACTATATCTAAAATCACTTTCCTCTAAATATGGATTACTTTGTTTTGCTTTATTATAAAAATAAGCTAATAAAGTCGTTCCTTGATGTTCATACATAATATCTCTTATCTCTTTAGGCAGGTTATATTCCCTTCCCATCTCATCCCCATCTTTAGTATGAGATGTTATTATAAGAGTACTTAAGGTAGGGCTCAGATTATTGTGTGGATTTACTCCATCAGCTTGATTTTCCACATAAAATTGTGGTCTTTTCATCTTTCCTATATCATGATAATAAGATGCTACTCTAGCCAACACATGGTTTCCACCTATAGCTTCTGTAGCTTGTTCTGATAAGGTCGCTACCATCATAGAATGATGGAATGTTCCTGGAGCATTTACCGATAATCGTCTAAGTAACGGCTGAGATAGGTCTCCTAATTCTAATAATTTTATGTCTGTCAAAATATTAAATGTCCTCTCAAAATATGGAAGGAGTGCTATAGTTAGCATCCCTGTAAAAGCTCCCGACAAAAACAATACCCCACTTTTAATCAGACTATCTAAAAATTCCATATTCATACCAACTGCTATGGTTAATACTATAAATACCTTTGTCATTCCTATGTAAATACCTGTATTTATGATATTCGTTCTATTTTTTATTTTTGTAATTAGATATAAGGAAACTATCAAACTAAATATTTCTATAACTAAATATTCTACCCCAAATCCATTTAATGGGATCCCATAAAGGATCAAAAAACCACCTATAATTAAACTAGTTTTTACATTTATCAAAATTCCCAATAAAATAAATACAGTTTCTATAGGAAGAATATATTTCCAATTTGGATCTATAACCCTAAAAGATATTATTCCTACAGCGATAGATAACATTATGGCACTGTAATAATTTTTTTTCCTTATTTCGTCAAATAAAAATTTCTTACAAATATTTTTAAATACTATAGATAATATAAATAGATAGATAAGTGTCCCCATAAATTTTATTACCTTACTTGTTTTACCATAAAGTCCTGCATTTTTTAATATAATTACCTTACTTTCAGAAACAGCTTCACCTTTTTTTAAAATTACCGATCCTGCATTTATACGTACTGAAACATTTTTTACCTGTTCTATCTTTTCATCTAATAGTTCTTTGGTTTTTTCAGTATCTAATATGTAGTTAGGCTTGATAAAAGATTTTATAAACTTTTCTTCATTAGAATCTAAACTACCCATCTTTTCAAATAAACTATTGAGCCTTAATAAATTCCCGTCTTTTTTAACACCCTGTTTATACAGTATCTTTATATCATTTAAATATTTATCTCTTAAAACATCTAATTCTTCATCTGATTTTTCAAATAAATATGTGAAAAGTTCAGCTGATATTTCAACATCAAAATTAGTTTTTATATTCTCATGAGCTATATCTAACTCTACTTTTTTTTCTTTTTTTAGTTGTTGAAAAAAAACTTTTACCCTTTGAACCGTCTCTTCTTCTACCCTTCCTACACTTATATATTCCTTCTTCGAATTTTCTATTATCTCAGATATTATTCTATCTTTAGCTTCTTTATCATTATAAATTATATCTGTAGGAGCTACTATATCCCTTATGGCTACATCTCCTAATTTCAAATGACCATTAAATAAATATGTGTTTGCACTCATTACGGTAATCACTAAGATTAAGATAAGATATACTACTTTTTCACTGACTACTTCTTTTGCAGAATACTCTATATCTTTGATCTCTTTTTTCATTTTTTCTTTTTTCTCAAACCCAATTGTTAATCTTCTACCAAAAAGCTCAATTTTTTTCATAACTTTGCCTCCAATATCATCCTTATATGATATTATCTATGTTTTTTATATGAATATTTTTTGTTGGAATTGAATCTATAAATAGACTTCCATACCGTTTTTTTATAATTCTATTATCCAAAATTGTTATTACACCTCTATCGTCGCAACTTCTAATAAGTCTACCAATTCCCTGTTTAAATTTAATTATTGATTCAGGTATTTGGTACTCCATAAAAGCGTTTTTCCCTTCAGCATTTAAATTTTCTATAATAGCCTCTACAACTGGATCACTGGGTACTTTAAATGGCAATTTAACTATGATTACAGAGCTTAACTTATCTCCTTTCACATCTACCCCTTCCCAAAATGATGCTGTTCCAAAGAGTACAGGTTTACTACTTTTTTTATACATATCCACCAATTGATTTCTTGGTGCTTGCCCTTGAATAAATAGTTCATAACCTTCATTTTCTAACCTATCTTTTAACATAAAATATAGATAGTTTAATGTAGAATATGAAGTAAATAATAAAAACGTATTTCCTTTTGTCTTCTTTATAAGTTTTTCTACAAAATCTTTTATTCCATCTAAAAATCCACGATCTGTAGGAGATGGTAGATCTCTTGGAATATATACCTTCATCTGCTTATCATAATTAAAGGGTGAATCAATTATTTTTTCTAAAACCTCTTCATGAAGTCCTATAGATTTTTTAAAATATTGAAAACTTCCATTAATTGCTATAGTTGCAGATGTGAATACCATATGTTCCAAGTTAGAATATAAATTTTCATCTAATTCATCACTTATTTTTAAAGGTGTCGCTACAAATTTTACATTGCTCTTTTTTTGATTTAAAGATATCCAATAGATGAAGTTTTTGTCATCCATCTCCTTTATGAAATTATAGTTAGAAAAATATGTTTCCAACCTCTCAGTATATTTTGTGAAATCACTTATTATTCCTGTTTCATCATCGATCTCTTTTATTACACGATTTAAACTCTTTAATCGTCTCATATATCCATTATAAGTTAGGAGCATCTCCTCCTCTAAGCCTTTTAATGCTTCCCAATGTTCCCAGTGTTTTAGCTCTTCCTTTCTCAAACGAAGACTAATATTTCCTTGAGATTGCCCTGCAAATGCTTCTATAACCTTTAAATAATATTCATTCCCACGATTAGATAGATCTATATGCCGAGATATCATTTCTTCTATGACCTCTTTTTTTATAGATTCATATCCTTTATATTTTATATTTCTCAAATAATTTAATAGACCTGTATATTTACTAGAATCTTTTTTCTTTCCCATATGATGGATATTATTCATGGTTTTATTAAATGAATATTTAGATGCCTCATAGGAAAAATAATCTCTAGCAACATTTTCTATATTGTGAGCTTCGTCAAATACCACTAGGTCATAGTCTGGAAATATAGAATAATCTGTATTGAATCCCACTTCCTTTCGTATAGATAGATCAGCGAAAAACATATGATGGTTAGTAATCAACACATCTGCTTTTTTCTTTTCCTCTCTGGACTTTAAAAAGAAACAGCTCTCTTTAAAAGCACACTTACTCCCTGCACATATATCCGTTTCACTCATAAATTGTTCCCATACTATGTAGTCTACCTCAAATGGAAGTTCTCCTTTATCTCCAGCTTCAGTAGATTTAAACCACTTTAATACATAGCTTACTTGATCTTTTTGAGAACTACTCATATCATCTATCTCTGAGCTCCCTCCGACTCCTATATTAGCTGCCTTTCTATTACAAAGGTAGTTTCCCCTTCCTTTTACTAAAACATAGGTAAATTCCTGGGGTAGTAATTTCTTTACTATGGGGATATCTTTATGTAGAAGTTGCTCCTGTAAATTTATAGTATTTGTTGTGATAATTACTTTTTTTTCATTTTTTATAGCCCACTCTATACTGGGAATTAAATAAGCAAGAGTTTTTCCTGTTCCTGTTCCTGCTTCTACTACAACCTTAGTTTTACTATTGAGTCCCTCTTCAATATGTTTAGCCATATGAAGTTGTTCTTTTCTATACTCAAATCCCTTAAATATCCCCGCTAAAAGACCTTTTTCCTCAAAGTAGGGTCCTATATCTATCTTTTTAATCTCTACTTTATTTACTTCTACCATGACATATATATCATCTACACTATTATTTACAATATATGAAGCACCATCTTTTTGCTCTGAATACATCGAAGCTACTGCTACATCTGCATCAGATGGATATAAATATCCCGAAGGATGATTATGGATTATCACTTCTCTTTTTTTCATCCTCTTGAGGAGAGCTGGTACCGATCCTTTATTCCCTCTGGCAATGACCTCTATCTCATCTACTAATCCTTCATTATTTAGGATACCACGAAAAAACACCTCATTTCCATGGGCGTTTTCAATTTCTTCTTTCATTTTCTCTATTATATTTTCTGAAATTTTTTCTAATATCATTATTTATTCACCTTCTATTCTCCTATTATACCACAAAATAAAAAAAACGTGATTAATCAAAAAAAAGAGGCAATGCCTCTTTTTTTTAGCTGAAAATTCAAAATAAACAGTCTAAATTTTAGTTATTATAAAATATATTATTCTCTTTTATTTTATATACAGTGGCTCTAAAAATTCAAAGCCCTTATTTTTACCTTTGATAGCTTCTATCATAAAAAGTTTAGAAACTTTGGTATTTTCACTGAATATATTTTGTATTCTCTTTGGATAAAATCCAGATTCAGATAAAATATTCAGTAGTTCTACCATCCTTTCGCTTCTATAGATCAGTGTCAAACTACCACCTGGTTTTAGGAGTCTCCTACTCTCAGTTATCAATTCTTTCAAATTTAGAGTGATCTCATGCCTAGAAATTGCTTTCATAGAATGGGGATTTACCTTCCCATTGGAACTCTTCATATATGGCGGATTACTCACTATATAATCATATGTATTCCCTCTATTTAACTTTTTTATATCTATATTAAGAACCTCTATTTTTTCTATGAGATGATTTTTTTCTACACTTCTTTTGGCCATACTAGCCATCTCTTCTTGGATTTCTACCGATGTAATATTATCTACCTTGGGATCTCTAGACAGGATCAGGGAAATTATCCCGGTTCCTGTTCCTATATCTAGTAACTTTCCATTTTTAGTTGGTTTAAAAAATTCTGATACCATGACAGCATCTTCACCAAATCTAAATCCATCTTTTTTCTGTAAAATAACCATCCCATGATCTAGGGGTTCTAAATTTTCATCTTCTCTCATTATTTTGCTTCCAATCCTTTCACAGCTGCTTCTTCAGGTGTTTTTTTCTTAGATTTATGCTGCTTTCTAGCTTCTTTTTTATCAAAACTCACTTCATCTAAATTTAGTCTCATTCTACCTTTTCCCTCTACGTCTACATATAGATATTCATTCAATGGATTTATTCCCACTACTTTTCCTCTGCTATTTTCTACATTTACTATCTGACCCATACTTGGGCATTTTAATAGGGCATCGGCATATTGTTGATATTCATATTTAATACAACAAAGCAGTCTTCCACAAGCACCAGAAATTTTTGAAGGATTTATTACTAACCCTTGATCTCTAGCCATCTTAATCAGTACCGAATCAAATTTATTGATATAGATTCTACAACAAAGTTCCTTTCCACATATTCCTAAACTACCTAATATTCTTGCTTCATCTCTTACACCAATTTGACGCAATTCGATTCTAAGTTTAAATATAGTAGCTAATTCCTTTACTAAGTTTCTAAAGTCTATCCTACCCTCGGCAGTAAAGTAGAAGATTAATTTTGATTTATCAAAAGTAAATTCTGTAGCCACTAATTTCATAGGTAATTCATGTTTTTTAATTTTTTCTTTCCCTATAGCATTAGCTTTCACTGCTTCTGCTTTAAGAGTTTCAAACTGTTCATTATCCTCTTCTGTCGCTTTTCTAATTACTGGTTTTAAAGGTAATACCAATGATGATTCTTCCATCATTTTTGGAGCCATATAAACTAAACCAATTTCTTTACCTCTTGCAGTATCTACTACAGCCCTGTCTCCTACAACGTATTCCACTTCATCTACTACTTCAAAATAATATCTTTTTCTAGTTATTTCAAACATGATTCCTAAGATTTTATATTGTTTTTTTTCTTCTTTGTTCTCAGCATCTATAGCTTCGTTTTCAGCTTTCCATTCTTCATCTAAAACATCTTTGTTCAATTCTTCTTTAGCTGTTTTCTTTTTCATACAATTTTCATCACAAGGTTCTGTACCACATGCAGCAGGAGCCGGCATAGCTAGTTCTTCTTTTTCACCTTTTATTTCTATTTTTTTCTCTTTTACTTTTTCTTCTTTATCCTTTTTCTCTTTCTCTACTTTTTGAGGTTTATTTGTTATTTCTTTTTCTTTTGCTTCTTTTACAACTTCTACTTTTTGCTTTTCATCATTTTCTTTCTTTTCATCTGTTTTGTTGTTTTCCACTTTATTTTTATGATTTTCATCTTTTATTTCTTTTTTCTGAGTTCCTTTATTATTTTTTTCTTTTAATCTCATAGCCATTTTTTCCTCTATAGTCATCTTGTTAGATTGATTCATTGTAGCCTCCTCTATATAATCCCCTCTTCTAAAAAACTATAATATTTTTCCGGGGTTATAATTATATGATCTAAAACCCTCACTTCTAAAGGTTCTAATATCTCTTTTAATTTTTTTGTCATCTCAAGATCTGCCCGAGATGGTTTTGGATTCCCTGAAGGATGGTTATGGGAAAATATAACCGATTTCGCATTATATTTCAACACTTGTTTGACTATCTCTCTAGGGTATATCTGGCTTCTATCTATTGTTCCTAAAAATATAATTTCATCTCCTAAATACTTGTTATCAGCACTTAAAAATATAATTTTAAAAACTTCTTTCTCTAAAAGTCCTATACTACTTTTTAAGTAATCATATACAGCTTCTACAGAGTTTAAAACAATCTGTTCACTAAATCTCTCCTTGTACATTTTTTTATTTAAATCGTGTAGGAGTTTAAAATAAATACAGGTATTTTCAGTTATTCCTTTTATTTCTAATGACATTATCTTATTTTTAGATGCACTCAAGGTTTTTTCTAAAGTTTTAAATTCGTTTAAAAGTTCCTTGGCTACCCCCTTAGTATCTTTCATTGGAATGGTATAAAATAATAGTGCCTCTAAAATTTCATAGTCTAAAAATCCATCTAAACCATTCTTTAAAATTTTAGATTTAATTCTATCTCTATGTCCTGAATGTTCTTTAGGTTTCACGACACTCCCCCTACTATCCTAAAATTTTATAGACTTCCTTTGGAGTTTTCATCCTTTTCATAATCTCTAAAGCCGAGGTCACTATTGGATAGGCAAGAACTGCCCCTGTCCCTTCTCCTAATCTCATATTCATATCTAAAAACGTTTTCCGTCCCAAAGTTTTGCTTATAATAGCCATTCCTGGCTCCTCACTTCTATGGGTAGCGATCATATAATCTACTGTCTCAGGAGCTATCTTTTGAGCAACTAAAGCTGCCACACTAGATATAAAACCATCAATCAGTATTGGTTTAGAATTAGCTGCACATCCAAGATAAATTCCTGTCATACAAGCAATATCTAGCCCTCCTACACATCGAAGTATCTCTATAGGATTATTTTTAAAGAGATTATATTTTTCTATTGCATCTTTTATTACTTTTTTCTTCTTTATAAGTCCATGATCGCTGAGTCCACCACCACGACCTACAATTAGATCTAAATTTTCTCCTGTCATTGCATAGAGAATAGCACTACTTGTTGTTGTATTTCCTATCCCCATCTCTCCATTGGAAAATATGTCATAATCTAAATTTTCTTCCACAATAGATATACCTACTTCTATGGCTTTTATACATTCGTCATAGGTCATAGCAGGTTCATATACAAAATTATTGGTTCCTTTTTTTATACTTTTTCTGTATAAATTTGGATATTCACGTTCTATCTCTCCTGCTATTCCTATATCTATTAATTTAAAATCAACATCTAATGTATCACACAAAATTCCAATAGCTGCAACCTTAGATAACATTGCTTCAGAAACGATCTTAGTATATTCAATAGGACAAGACGAAACTCCCTCTTCTACTATCCCATTGTCTGCTGAAGCTACCAGATGTAATTTTTTTGAAATAGTATTATCCAGTCTTCCTGTAATTCCAGAGATTTGAATAGCCAATTCCTCTAATTTACCTAAACTACCTAAAGGTTTCATCTTTTCATCTAATATTTTTTTAGCTTTTAGAGCTACCTCGGTATTCAAAGGCTTTATCTTATTTAATGTTGTCTTATATAATCCCATCGACATCTCCTATATTAATTCCCTTTAAGATTGGATATCCGTCTGTAAATTCTATAACTATTATTCCAGCATAATTAGGAGCAAATTTCCAGTAGCCATTTAACTCACCAGAAAAATAATAACTTAGGATACAATTTATTACTCCCCAATGACATACAGCCACTATATTTCCAGTAGATAGATCCAGTGATTCTACAAATTTTACAGATCTTTCTTGTAATTGCTGAACACTTTCCCCTGTTTGATAATCATATGTCTGCCAATTTTCTTTCCACTCTATAGCAGCTTCAGGGTATTTTTCTAGTATTTCTTCATAGGTAAGGCCCTCTAAAATCCCAAAATTCAGTTCTTTTAGTTCCTCTACCAGATTTAAATCGTAATTTTTTGTGTTTATTATCTCAGCCGTTTCAGCTGCCCTTTTTAATGGGCTAGTATAGATCTTTTTATAGTCTATATCAGATAATATTTTCTTTGTTTTTAGAGCTTGATCTCGCCCTTTTTTTGTAAGTTTAGGATCTAAATGTCCAAAAAAAATATTTTCTTTATTTAATTCACTCTCTCCGTGTCTTACTAAAACTAATTTACCCATTTATAGCTCCCACTAAAAGTACTATTATTGTAGACATCTCAACTACAGCACCTAGCGTATCTCCTGTTATTCCACCGATCTTTCTTTCCATTAATTTAGCAAAATATATTCCTAAAACACTCACTACTACAAGGGCATATATTCCTGTCATTCCTATAAAATAATATGAAAAAGCTGCAGTTATAACAAATGATATCATTACGCTTACCATATTTGTTTCCTCTACTATGTGTTTACCCATTCCACTAGGTCTGGCATATTTTCCTACCCCACAGTTTAAAGTACTATTAAATCTTGCTATTACAGGCATTACAAGTAAAAAATAAGGTGATTCGTCTATAGATATAACCTCTTTTAATAGTGTTCCTTTTAGAGCAAAATAAATTATTAAAGATAATGCTCCATTACTACCAATCCTAGAGTCTTTCATTATCTCTAACATACGTTTCTTACTTCTATAACTAAATATCCCATCAAATGTATCTGCTAAACCATCTAGATGTAGTCCACCGGTCAGTATTATCTCTATTAATATTATCAATATTGCTATTACCTCTGGGCTGTCAAAACATTGATTTAAAACTATAAATGAATAATATAAAATTGCCCCTATTATCATTCCAACTACTGGAAAAAACTTCATAGCCTTTCCTAACTTTTTTGGTTCATACTCCATTTTTGGAGTAGGTATTCTTGTCATAAACTGTAAAAGAAGTAAAAATCCCTTCATCACATTCCTCCTATTAATTTTCTATTTTAATTTAACTTTAAGTCCTGAAACTACCATGTAAGCTTCATGACTTTTTTCAGCAATTCTTTGATTTATTCGGCCTGAAATATCTCTAAAATATCTCCCCAATGGATATGGTGGTACTAACCCCATTCCCAATTCATTACTAACAATTATAAAATCTCCTCTGTATGAGTCTATACATTCTAAAAGATTATCTATTTCTAAGATTATTTCAGCCTCCATATCATTTACTTCTGAAGGAGTCACCATATCCCAATCTACATGGTTATCCAAAAGAAGATTACTTACCATATTAGTCAGGCAATCTAGGAGAACCACTTCACTTTCTACTTTCCCTTCTAAAAGTTTAGATATATCCTTATATCCTTCTACAGTCTCCCAATTTTCTCCCCTTTGTATCAGATGTTTATCTATCCTGTCTACCATTTCATCATCATATGGAATTGCTGTAGCAAGGTATGTTCTTGTTTTATAATTATTCAGAGCTATACTTTCCGCCAGAGTACTCTTTCCACTCCTAGCTCCTCCTGTTATATATATAATTTTTCCCATTGTTCCCCCTATATACTTGGCTCAACCTAAAGATTATGGCTTTAGTCTAGTATATCACTTATAGACTGACATTTCAATTAACGAGATATTCCCATTATTTCATATAATTTTTCCATATCTAGGGATTCTTCTACAACCTTAGCTAATTTATCATATTCTCTTTCTTTAAATTCCTCAAAAGTAATTGTAGTATCTATCCCATCCAAACCTTTTTCTGCCCTTATATTGTTCAAAAACCCACGTGTGAATTCTGTATTATCAAAAATTCCATGAATATAACATCCTATTATATTGTTTTTAATAACTCCATTTATATATTTTTCTCCAGCTAAAAATATTCCTTTTTCCTCGCCGTTAGTTATACCTTGATGAATCTCGTATCCCTTTATTGGTTTGCCACAAAGATTCTTGAATAATCCATCATTTGTTAATACTTTACCGTAATATTGAAGGGTATTCTTTGACTTTTCCATAGTAGTAGTCAGGTCTAACAATCCTAATCCAGATATTTCACTGACATTTCCTTCTAATTTCTCGGGATCCTCTATCTTACCACCTAGCATTTGATATCCACCACAGATTCCAAATATTATAGTCCCACTTTTCGCTAATCTTACTATTTTTTCTGCTATTCCTGTTTCTTTTAATTCTTTTAAATCATCTATAGTACTCTTAGACCCAGGAATAACTATCATATCTTCATTCCCTAAATCTTCTACTCTATCTATATATTTTATAGAGACATCTTCATACAGGTTAAATGCGTCTAAATCTGTAAAATTAGACATATGTTTTAATTTTATCACCGATATTTTTATATCTTTATCTACCGTTTTTCTTTTAAATTTATCCGTTACCCCATCTTCATCCTCTATATCTAGTTTTGTATAAGGCACTACTCCTAATACAGGAACTCCTATAATCTCTTCTAATTGTCTAAGTCCAGGTTCTAATATCTTCACATCTCCCCTAAATTTATTTATAACTACCCCTTTTACTCTAGCTCTTTCTTCAGGAGTGTAAAGTGTCATAGTCCCTACTACACTTGCAAATACTCCTCCTCTGTCTATATCTGCCACTAAGATTACAGGTGAATCGGCCATATGAGCCATTCCCATATTTACTATATCTCCCTTTGTAAGGTTTATCTCTACTGGGCTACCAGCACCTTCAATTATAGATACATCATAGTTTGATTTTATATAATCATAATTTTTTAAGATCTCTTTTTTTAATCCTTCTTTATACTCTGAATATTTTACAGCTCCCATATTTTCTACAACTCTACCATTTAAAATCACTTGAGATTTTCTAGCACTGGTAGGTTTTAATAATATTGGGTTCATATATACCTCTGGTTTTATCCCACAGGCTTCTGCTTGCACCACTTGAGCTCTTCCCATTTCCAATCCATTTTCAGTTATATATGAATTAAGTGCCATATTTTGTGACTTAAACGGACAAACGCTATACCCATCTTTATATATCAATCTGCATAATGCAGTCGTTATCAAACTCTTCCCCACTGATGACGCTGTTCCTTGAACCATTAGATTTTTATGTTCTTTCATTTTTCCCCCCATCGCTTATAGCGAAACTAAAAATTTAATTTTTTCTTTTAACATTTATAACATATCAAAATATACCATGATTTAGGGTTTATTTACAGTGATAAAAACAAGAAAAAAGGAGTTAATCGTGTGATTAACTCCTTTTCAGCTATTTCTATTTCCATCCAGCTTCTACGTGGCTGTAATCTCCGTCTCTTCTTTTATATACTACATTTAATTCTTCTGTTTCAGCATTCATAAATATGTAGAATTTTTTTCCCATAGTCTCCATCTGTAAAATAGCTTCTCCTATTTCCATAGGCTTAGCCATTATCTTAGTAGGAATTACTCTACTTGTTTTTTCTCTTGTTATATTTCCAGTTTCAGCATTATAATCAAATTTCTTAAGAGCTTTAGCATGTTTGTTATCTCTTAATTTTTCTTTATGTTTAGTTAATTGTTTTTCAAGTACCTCTACTACTTCGTCAATTGCAGCATATAAATCTACATCTTCTACTTTAGCTTTTATTTTAGAACCATTTACATACACTAATACATCTGCTGTATGAATTTTTCCTGTTTTTACATTTTGTGCCGAAAGAGTGATATACACCTCCGCTATTTGATCAAAGTATTTTTTAATTTTCCCAATTTTTTTCTCTGCATGTGCTCTTATTCCTGGTGTAACTTCTAAATGTCTTCCGCTTATAATCATTCTCATAGACTTCACTTCCTTTATTAGAAATTATGTATTTAGAGGTTTTAGTAGCTCCTCTTAATTTAAGTATACCTCATTTTTTTGATTTTCCTATTTTAATTTGAAAAAATAATTTTATAAACTATAAAAATAAGGATTCCCATTATGGAAACCCTTATTCTGAATAAATTATATAAATTAATATTTTTTAGGAGATTCTTCCCCTGTCAACACTCTTAAACCACCTTCGGCTAAAGCTAACATCTCATCTTCTCCAGGATATACCTTTACTTCTCCTATAAATGAAACTCTATCTGTGATATCTCCTACTATTTTCTTAGAGTAAGCAATTCCTCCAGTTAAGATTATTGCATCTACCTTTCCAGAAAGTACAGCTGCCATAGATCCTACCTCTTTGGCTACTTGATATCCCATAGCTTCTACAATAAGAGCTGATTTTTCATCTCCATTTTCAGCATTATCAGTAACTTCTTTCATGTCATTGGTGTCTAAATACGCTACTACTCCACCATTTCCTTTGATCCTTTTTTTTATGAAATTTAGATCGTATTTACCACTTGTAGCCATCTTTAACAGATCCCCAATAGGAAGTTGTCCAGATCTTTCTGGTGAAAATGGCCCATCTCCATCTAATGCATTATTTACATCTATAACTCTTCCATTTGAATGAGCTCCTACACTGATTCCCCCACCAAGGTGTACAACAATTAAGTTTAACTCATCATAAGATTTTCCTAATTCTCTAGCAGCTCTTCTTGCTACTGCTTTTTGGTTCAATGCATGAAAAATACTTTTTCTTTCCAGTTCAGGAATACCAGAGATTCTAGCTACATCATCTAACTCGTCTACCACTACAGGATCTACAATGTATGAAGGTTTTGATATAGTAGAAGCTATTTCATATGCTATCCTTCCTCCTAAGTTTGAAGCGTGTTCTCCCAATACTCCAACCTTTAAGTCTGCAAGCATATCTTCGTTCACTTCATAAGTTCCACCGGCAATTGGTTTTAATAACCCACCTCTACCTACAACAGCTGCTAATTCCTCTATTTTTATCCCTGATTCAGATACCGCATCTAAAATAACTTCCCTTCTAAATTCCAATTGATCTGAAACATTTTCAAATGGTGCTAATTCCTCATTAGTATGTCTTAGAGTTTTTTCAAAGATCTCTTTTTCATTTTCATAAATTGCTATCTTTGTAGATGTAGACCCTGGATTAATAGCTAATATTTTGTAACTCATTTATTTATCCCCCCTATGAACCATTTATAAAATTATAATTTTCCTGCTGTCATTGCTCCTAATATTATGGAATTTAATTTAGTTTCTTCACTATCAGCTCTAGAAGTAAGAATAATTGGAGCTGTAGCTCCTACTATCAATCCTGCTCCCTTAGACCTTGCAAAATAAGATATAGATTTATATAAGATGTTCCCACCTTCAATATCCGGAGCCAATAAAATATCTGCCATTCCAGCTACTTCATGATCGATCCCTTTGTGTCTAGCTGCCTCTAGTGATACGGCGTTATCTAGTGCAAAAGGTCCTCCTACTACACAATTTTCTATCTCTCCATTTTTACTCATTTCTTCTAGTCTGTGTGCATCTACTGTATCTGGCATCTTAGGATTCATTTTTTCCTTAGCACAAATACAAGCTACCTTAGGAATTTCTATCCCTAAAGCACGAGCTACTTTTACAGAATTATCTATTATTTTTTTCTTAGCTTCTACATCTGGGGCTATATTCATAGCCGCATCTGTAATAAAAAATAGTCTATCATAGTTCTCAATTTCAAATACAGCAACATGAGATAGGATCCCATCTCCTCTAAGACCAATTTCCCTATCTAGTGCAGCTTTGAGTACCACACTTGTGTCTACTAATCCTTTCATCAACATATCTGCTCTTCCACTAGATACTTCTAACACAGCTTGTCTAGCAGCTTCTACATCATCTTTTTTGTCGATGATTTTGTAGTTAGATAGATCTATATTTAGCTCTTTTGCTATTTTTTCTATCTTGACAGAATCTCCTACTAGTATTCCATCTACTACACCTTTTTTTCTAGCTTCCTCTACAGATAATAAAACCTCCCTATCTTGAGCTACAGCTATAGAAATAACTTTTTTTTCTCCTTGCTGTTGTGCCTTAAATAGTATTTCTTCAAAATTTTTCATCTTGCCCCCCTCGGTTATATTTCGTACAAATTAAAAACTTATAATTACTCTTTAATTATAGTAATTATAAGTTTTTAATCTGTAATTCCATTTTTAGTTAATCTACTACTAACTCTAATTTACCCTTGGTAAGATGATACCTTTTATCTGTTATACTTGC
>Ga0316197_10001458_pt1 | contig 16875 bp, 16 predicted proteins | sample OudBiesiAoxic_MG_FD_204939 | JGI IMG/M metagenome (GOLD analysis project Ga0316197, IMG submission 204939) | Coastal sediment microbial communities from Oude Bieten Haven, Netherlands - site A oxic | ecosystem: Environmental > Aquatic > Marine > Coastal > Sediment | place: Netherlands... | reverse complement strand
GAGGCGTGGACTTTAAATAACGGTACACGTGAGGTCGTGCGGTGATGACATCGTGCAAGGTCGGCATGCGATTATTCATTTCAAGTTCTCCCTAGCGATACTATTGAAAAATAGTTCTTTACCTAATTTTGCCGACTGTCTATGCGTCTTTGCAGGCAACCAGGTCATATTCAAAATCTATTCTTTAAATTATCAATGTTCGACCCTAATAGAGCTAAAGTCGAGTTCAGACATCTGCCTATCGCTTAAAAAATCGTTAAATTGGGTGTTTTATATCACTTCTCGATTTTGTTTACGCTCATTTAGGGTTCGACTAAACCGGGCGCCTTGAACAAAGGATAGGCCCAAGTTCTGACGCCATCGTCGATCCAGTTCCTAACACCGGAATAGTATTGAATTTCTCAACGGTTAGCTGAAATAGCCCGCCCGGGCCGTGGCGCCGATGAAATTGAGGATCAACTGCCCCGCTGTTAAAGAAGATATCCCATTTAAATCCTTCTTTGGTGTGATCTCGACAATGTCCATACCCCATAATCGGCCCTTCTGCACCAGAGCATGGATCAATCTCCGAACTTGATGGAACACCAGTCCACCCGCTACCGGTGCCGCAACTGCGGGCATTACCGCCGGGTCAAGTCCGTCGGCGTCGATGGTAAGGTAGTAGTTTTCATTGGCCGGAATCCGGTCGAGAACAGAATCGATACCTTTTTCATGGACTTCATAGGCGGTGATGATCTCCGCCCCATAATTGAGCGCGTCTTCGACTTCCTTTTCACGCGCACTGCCTTGGCCCCGCATCCCGATTTGAAAGATACGGTCGATATGGGAAAGCTCGGAAGCCCGGCGGATCGGGCTGCTGTATCCTTCGTAAACGCCATTGACCTCGTCGCGCCAATCAATATGTGCGTCTATATGAACAAGCGTTATGGGCCCGCGACCATCGAAGGCGCGCAAAACAGGTATGGAAACGCCATGGTCACCGCCAATGACAACCGGGAGGGCTCTCCAGTCCAAGATAGCCTTCACTGCTTTTTCTGCGATACGATAGTGCCCCTTGATATCAGCAGGATCTCCTGGTACGTCGCCACAGTCGACGACTCGAAGGTCGTTTCCACCGAACAACGGACCTCCCAGATCAAAATCCCAATGGTCCAAACCATCGCTAAGCCGGGCAGATTCAAGGCGCACAGCCAAAGGTGCGTTGGCCTGATCATTAGTGACTTCGTCCATGCTGTAGGTTTCGCCGTAAGGGATACCGAGGATAGCAACATCGGCCTTTAAAGAATCAAGCTCCGTGCAAAGAGGAAATCCTAAGAAGGTATTTGATGCGAGTCGTGATGGCATTGTCGTTAACATTGGCTTTCCCATCTTTCTAAACTTTCAGACCGTTTGCAGCCCTCATAGTAAAATTGCAATGATGGGTCAAGTACTTGAAGTTTTACGAAATTATCATTACGCTTACCGCACTGAGCAATCATATTGCAAGCGGATTTAGCGTTTTTCCGCTTTTTCCAAGGAAAAAACGTCCCAGATATATGGGCAAGGATTGAATTGACCGTTTTTTATCCCAAGTGATTCTCCTCCCGCATAGCGGGAGGCCTCAGAAAATCCCCTCAAAAAAAGCTGACCACCGCGGGGGTTTGACCTTCCCCTTTGTGACGCGCCCAGCATCGCAGAAGCGGGCAATTCACAAGGCGCTAATCCACACACAGGCTAGCTGCGATACGCCATCACGAACGCTTAGCTTTGGATTATTTGCTGCCACACATTATCGAACATCTCTTGGGACGCTTTGTATGCGGCATCAGGATCTTGGTGTGAAATACCATCGACGATGGCAGCATGAAATGGAAGAGACGCTTTCTGGGCCGCAATATCGGCAATGTCGTTTTCCCTCGCTTTGTGTACTACTGTTCGCATGGTACTGCCGATCTGGGATAACAGCTCATTGTGGCAGGCTTTTAAAATGGCTGTGTGAAAGGCAATGTCCGCAGCCAAGTAACCTTCATAATTGTAGCGGCTGTCATCGCTAAGTAAGTCCTGTAGCTGGGTTAGCAACATTTTTATTTCGGCTACTTCGTCGGCGGTGGCCCTCAATGCGGCCTGGCGTGTCGCTTCGGATTCGATCAACCGCCGTACTTCGGTAACGGTTTTTAGAAATGCAAATTTGTCCTCAACTTGCAACCGCCATAAAAGGACATCCGGATCAAACAGGTTCCAATTCTCGCGCGGTAGCACGAGCATGCCCACCCGGGGGCGCGTCAAAATCAATCCTTTCTGCGTCAGTAATTTCGTGGCCTCCCGCAGCACACCGCGGCTTACGCCGAGCGTCTCGCATAGCTGATCCTCGGTAGGCAGAACCTCACCGGCCCGGTGGATCCCTTGGACTATCCGCTGCCCCATTTCTTCAACAATGTATTGATAGAGTTTTCGGTGGTAGGGTTTGGTATTCACGTTGCCGGCTCACCTCGGTTCGGTTGAAATCATAGAATCATATAATCATATACTCCAAAACCCGACAAGGTGTCAAGTTCGCGATTCTTCAAGAAATAGCCGACAAAACGGCCTTGAAGAAATTTGTTGACAGACCGCTACTGATATAAATAATTATATGGATGGGCACTATTATAAAACCTTTTTCCCATGGGAGGGTAAAGTGAAGATTTTAGTGGGTTATGATAGATCCAATGTGGCTAAAGAGGCTTTAAAGCTGGCAAAGAAACATGCGAAAGCTTTTGATGCGAAAGTTTTTATATTGACCACATTGGCACAAAGTAATGAATTGGAATTAGTAGACATCCAAAGGGCTGAACAAGAAATGGAATATATGATAACCGCTTTAAAAGAGGATAATATCTCCTGTGAGATCCAAGCCATCGTAAGTCTCTTGTCGCCTGGTGAAGTTCTGGTTCAATTTGCCAAGGAGAATGAAATTGATGAAATCGTCATTGGCTTGAGAAGAAAATCAAAAGTAGGTAAACTTATATTTGGTTCCACAGCCCAATTTGTAATTCTAAATGCACCATGCCCGGTTGTGTCGGTAAATTAATTTTTTTTTCCTGAAAGCTTTTAAGTATCCGTAATTTTCCTGATTAAATCGAAAAGATTGGGAAAATGGTTTGACTTTCAGCAATCAACCTTTTATCTAAAAAATATCGAATAGAGATACATGCTGCTTTAAATCATTTAAGGATAGTTAAACCCATGAATGAGTCAGTGCCTGCGCTTCGAGTTGATAATTTGCACAAGAGTTTCGGACAGTTAGATGTATTGAAAGGAATTTCATTAGAGGCATACGAGCAGGACGTCATATCCATTTTGGGTAGCAGCGGTTCTGGCAAAAGTACATTGTTAAGATGCATCAATCTCCTTGAAACACCAACATCAGGAGATATTTACGTGCATGGCGATCTGATCAAAATGCGTAAGCTGCATTCAGGTGAACGCGTTGCTGAAAATCGAAAGCAAGTGGAACATATACGATCCAAACTGACCATGGTGTTCCAGCAGTTTAACCTGTGGTCGCATATGACCGTTTTACAGAATGTCATAGAAGCCCCTGTAAATGTATTAAAAATTCCTAAACCGGAGGCAATAGAACGTGGGAAACAAGTGCTGAAGCGGGTCGGATTGTACGAACGTAAAAACTACTACCCTGCACATCTATCGGGTGGTCAGCAGCAACGGGCGGGCATAGCGCGTGCGCTGGCCATGGAGCCGGACATGTTGATGTTCGATGAACCGACCTCGGCCCTTGATCCCGAGTTGGTGGGTGAAGTGCTAAAAGTGATGCGAAGTTTAGCTGAAGAAGGACGTACCATGCTGGTTGTCACTCACGAAATGGGATTTGCCCGCGAAGTATCCAGTCGTGTCATGTTTTTACATGAGGGCCTGGTCGAGGAAGATGGTGACCCGGAGCAGGTTTTTAATAATCCCAAGTCGGAACGATTCCGTGAGTTTCTATCCGGCAGTTTGAAATAGCGATGAATTTTTACCGGTTTTTTAAAACCTTTTCCTTATAAGAATGGCTTTTGCCCAGTCGATAATATTGCGAAGTAAGAGAGCAAAAAAAATAATGAAAAACCTTGCTGCCCTACTGCTTACTATGGTTATATCCATGATACTCCCAGCTCAGGGGGTCGCCGGTGATTGGAAGAGTATTAAAATTGCGACCGAAGGTGCCTACCCTCCTTGGAATCTGATTGACTCTTCAGGTAATCTTACAGGATTCGAAATCGATTTGGCAAATGATCTTTGCAGGCGCATGAACGTTGATTGTGAAATCGTTGCCACCAAATGGAGGGGAATCATTGATGGCCTTATTAAAGGGCGGTATGATGTTATCATGGCCGGCATGTCCATAACGGACGCTCGTAAGAAACTGGTAAGTTTCTCGCACAGTTATGCCGAGACACCGGCAAGACTCGTGGTTCGGAAAGACAACCCCACCGCTAACTTTAGTTTAGAATTAGAACGATTGACGCTAGATGATATCAGTCCCGCCGAACAGGCCGCACTTGATGCCATTATCAAAGAGTTAAAGGGTAAAGTAATTGGGGTACAGGTCGCTACTACCCATGCAAAATTTGCGGATCAGTTTCTTGGCGACCATGCTGAAATTCGCATATACGACTTCCAGCATACCATAGATCTTGAACTGTACCAAGGGCGCCTGGACGCGTTGATCGGAGGAGTGGCCTATTGGATGCCGATGATTAAGTCTGAACAGGGAAAGGATTATAAGATGGTTGGCCCCTTTATGACAGGCGGCCCATTTGGAAAAGGTGTTGGTGCGGCAGTCAGGAAGAAGGACAAAGATCTTACTGACATGTTTTCAAGAGCGATTGAAGAAACGATTAAAGACGGTAACCTCAAAAAACTTGCCATCAAGTGGTTTACTTTTGATGCTTCGGCGCAAGAATAGTTTTTTAATCTGTGGCTTTTACCGGCGTTACCAGGATGATTCAAAACTTCAGGGTAAATAAGGTATGTCAATAATTATAGACTATATTCCTCTTATTCTTAAAGGGATGCTGCTAACCATAGAAGTGGCGCTGCTATCGCTTCTTATTGCCATGCTGCTCGGTATTATCGGCGCCCTTGCCAAGCTGTCCAAATCACGCATTGCCCATAGTGTGGCCGGTATCTATACGACCTTAATCAGGGGTATCCCCGATTTGGTCCTGATGACCATCATCTTTTTTGGCGGCCAGATTTTGGTGAATAACATCGGCGACCAACTGGGATTGGAGTATATCGATGTAAGCCCGTTTATAGCGGGTGTCCTTACCATCGGATTTATTTTCGGCGCCTACATGACCGAAACATTCCGCGGCGGGATACTGGCCGTACCCCGGGGTGAGATTGAGGCCGGAATTGCGTTTGGTATGACGCCCGTACAAGTTTTTTTACGCATCACGCTACCCGCCATGATCCGGCATGCCCTGCCTGGATTCGGGAATAACTGGTTGGTGTTGACTAAAACCGTCGCATTGGTATCCGTCATCGGCCTACAGGATATGCTTTACAATGCCAGCCAGGCCGGTGGGACCACCAGGAAGCCATTTACTTTCTATTGTGTAGTTGCAATTTTATTTCTGATCATTACGGGCATCTCCAATGTCGGCCTGAGGTGGCTGGATAAGCGCTATAGCGTAGGCGTACGCAAGACATAGGAATAGTCATGGATTTTCAGGTCATCATAGATAATCTACCATTATATTTCCAGGGGCTCTGGACCACGGTCAGACTGGTTTTTACCGCGCTGATTGCGGGACTGTGCCTGGCTATACCCATTGCCCTGCTGGCGGCAGCAAAAAATAAATGGGTGAGCCTATTACCCAAAGCCTATATCTATTTTTTCCGGGGTACCCCGCTGATCGTGCAAATGTATATGATTTACCATGGCATGGCCCAGTTTGGGTTCGTGACGGAGAGTTTTCTGTGGGTGATTTTCAAGGAGGCTTACTGGTGCGCCCTGATAGCCTTTGCACTGAATACCGCCGGCTATACATCGGAGATTCTGCGGGGCGCAATTGCGCAGACCGATTTTGGAGAAATCGAAGCCGCCAAGGCGTTTGGCATGTCCAACGCCATTATGTACCGCCGCATAATTTTGCCCAGTGCATTCAGGCGTGCACTACCCGCCTATGGTAATGAAGTGATCTTTATGTTGCACGGCAGCGCGCTGGCAGGTGTCATCACTATTGTCGATCTTTTCGGTGCGGCCAGGATTGTCAACGCAAGGAATTTTGTACCGTTTGAATCTTATATCACCGCAGGACTGTTTTATCTCTGCCTGACTTTCATTATTGTGTGGGGATTTAAAATGGCTGAACGCCATTGGCATGCTTATTTACGTCCAAGAGCCAGTTAATCCTCCCAAAATCAAGAGCATGAGTTCCGGACTACAGACTTTCAGATAACGTTTTTGGCAAGGATAGAGGGAACCCCCTAAGTATGGGTACCCAAATAGGACGTCGTCGAAGGGGGGCGGTATGATAACGTAACCCAAAAACGTTATCTTAAAGCCACTATAACCTGATTTTCCTTGGAAAAGATAAATGCCAACACCATCCGGTCATCCTGAGCCACCTTGCTGGGCCGTTATCGGCGCCGGAAACGGCGGACAGTCCGTTTCCGCTCATTTAGCGATTATGGGCTATCAAGTTCGGTTGTATGATATTTCCCCCGACACCGTGAACTCAATCAACAGTCAAGGCGGGATTCATCTGGATGGTGTGGTTCAGGGTTTTGGAAAAATTGACCGAACCACCACCGACCTTGGCGAAGCCGTTGACGGGGCCCAGATTATTATGATCATCACTCCCGCCACGGCCCACCGTCACATTGCCAAAGCGTTGGCCCCGTTTTTACAACCGGGTCAATTAATCGTTTTACATCCTGGCGCCACCTGTGGCGCCCTTGAATTCAGCCAGGTACTTAAGGCTGAAAAATGCATGGCCAAGGTAACCATCGGGGAAACCAACTCGCTGATTTATGCCTGTCGCAGTTCACGACCCGGACAGGCCACTATTCTCGGTATCAAAAATAAATTATTGGTGGCTGCCCTGCCGGCAAACGAATCATCGCAGGTGGCCGCCAAACTAAAAATAGCGTACCCCCAGATCCATGCGGCTGAAAATGTTTTCGTAACAAGCTTTGACAGTACCAATCCCATCGTCCATCCGGCTCCAATATTACTAAACACAGGACGTATCGAATCACGAGAAGAATGGTTGTTTTATTGGGACGGTTTTACACCGGCGGTGGGGGCGCTGGTGGAAAAAATGGATGCGGAAAGAATCGCCGTGGGCAAGGCGCTGGGTGTGGATCTGTGGTCTTGCCGGGAACAATATAAAATCGAATATGGCGTGAATGAAAGAACCCTATCGGATGCAGTTAAAAAAACGGAGGCCTATGCGGACATCAAGGGACCCAATTCCCTTGAAACCCGTTATTTATTAGAAGACATCCCCATGGGTCTCGTGCCATTAGTGGCGATCGGAAAACACCTGAAAGTACCTGTGCAAAGAATGGAGACCATCATCACGTTAGGCGAATTTATTCTCGGTAGAGATCTAACCCATACGGGTCGCACGCTTGAACGGCTGGGTCTTTCCGGAATGACCGCTGCCGCAATGAGGCGGTTTATCGGAATGGGTGCCTAACCCATCCTTAGTTAGGGCCCATCCATAAATGGCATCTTTTGGCCCGGAGCTGCGTTTTCGCTTTTTTCTGAACCAAAATCCTCCATCTCTGGATGGACACTATTTATGGTTAATCCCTGGTTTATTCGCCGTATACGTTAAAATCGAAATATTTATCCTGGATTTTTTTGTATGTTCCATCCGCACGAATTTTATCGATGGCGACGTTAAATTTTTCAACTAGATCCTTATCTCCTTTACGGCAGGCAACCCCGACGCCCTCGCCGAACCATTTTACATCCACCATGTCGGGACCGACGAACTCAAAATCCTTTCCTTCCGGTTTTATTAAAAATCCTTGGTGAAGGGCGACACTATCGGCCAAAAGAAAATCGAGCCGGCCAGCCGCCATATCGAGGTAAGCATCATCCTGGGACGCATAGCGCTTAATCTCCACATCCTTACCATAGTTGTCCGTAAGATAACTGTCGTGCGTGGTGGCACGCTGAACGCCAACAGTTTTACCTTTTAAGGTCTCCTTGCTGAATTCCTTGACGGTGCCTTTTTTACATACGAATTTTGCGGGTGTGTTGTAATATTTGTTGGAAAAAGCCACCTTTTTCTTTCGTTCTTCGGTAATGGACATGGAAGCAATAATGGCGTCGTACTTTTTCGCCATCAGGGCCGGAATAATACCGTCCCAATCTTGGACCACCAAAGTGACTTCGGCGCCCATGGCTTTTCCAAGGGCATGGGCAATATCGATGTCAAAACCTTCCACTTTGCCATCGGGTGTTGTTTTGCTGAAGGGAGGGTACGCCCCTTCCACACCGATGCGAACTTTTTTCCAATCCTTAGCCCCGGCAATACCGACTGCAAACAGAACGGCCACAACGGCAACAGCGATGATTTTCTTCATGGTACCTCCTCTTTCACCTTGTGAAATAATTAGTGGTTGTGTTTTGGTAGGATATTAAAAAAAATGGATATTGATGTCAAACGAATATTCAACGACGTAAACGCTAGAAGACGCATGAATCGAAGGCCGATCATTTCCCAGATTTAGATGTGGATGGCCACTTAAATAGACCCGCTGCCAAGATCGCCTCGGCCAGTGCCAGATCTTCGGGAGTCGTGATCTTGATATTGTACGGACTGCCGGGAACGGCCGCCACCGGCAGTCCAAGTCGTTCAACCAATTCGGCATCATCGGTACCGATGTATCCGTCCTTACGGGCGGCCTGGTGGGCCTGCCAGATGACCGAGAACTGGAAAACCTGGGGGGTTTGAGCCATCCAGACACTTTCTCGCTCAAGCGTTGATTGAATCCGCCCATTTTCCGCCACTCGTTTCAACGTATCCGCGACCGGTATGGAAAGGATGCTGGCGCCTGTTTGACGCGCCTTTTCAACCGTTGCGGCAATCTGTTCCGAGCGAGCAAAGGGTCGTACCCCGTCGTGAATCAACACAATTCTATCTTTCGCCCGGATCTGGCACAAACCGTTGTAAACGGAATCCTGCCGATGCTCGCCACCGATCACTACTTGGATTTTTTTGGATAAGGTTAGCTTAGATAAGATCTTGGATTTAAAATAATCGATATCATTGGCGGATAATACGATAACCATCTGGTCAATCAGTTCCGATTCATTAAAACCGGATATAGTATGTTCCAGAATGGAACGCCCCCCTAAAGGAAGGAACTGTTTTCCAATCGTTCCTCCCATACGAACACCTTTTCCGGCGGCAACGATAATGCCAATGATTTTCATGCGCGACCGAAACTATTTTAAATAGTCAAGCTCCTTTGGCAGAGGGACGCCTTTGCCCATGGTATCTTCCCCGTAGTTGACCTTGGCCAGGATTTCAATATCCTTCAGTGCCCGGGAATCGCCTTCAAACACCACTTCAGTAAGGTTTTCCTTGCTGATTTTCCCGCCGGCCCATTGAATGTCGAGAACACTGCCGGCATCGAATCGATCTTTTCCCACGAATAGCTCTACCTGTCCACCGTAATGCTGAACAATCTTGGCAACCAGCAGGCTCGGTCGACTGTGAAACCCAAGTTTGACGGGGACTCCGACTCGAATTTGAGACCGGGCCATATTTTCTTTTAAAATCTCAAGCGAAAGGTCGCGGCCTTTATTCATGTAATGACAAACGAAAAAAAGGCCGTAGTTAATACTATGATCAAGTAGTATCCACGGATCAATAATCGCTCTCAGCCGGTCCTGTACGTCTTTATAAATGTTTTTATAACCGGCATCGTAGAGATGACGTTCGTAAAAATGAAGCAACCGCCCAATCATCTGAAGCAAGTGAAACCCGACCGAAAAGAAGCTGCGAAGTCTAATTAATTTTTCTTTGGTAAACCGCAACCCGCCATAAATCACATAGGTGTCGAAGGATGACTGTAGGTTATGTACGATCATTTCAAAACGCCGCATTTCGACTTCGTTAATCCGGTTTGGAACGAGTTCACGGATTTGTTCAGGTTTGTACGCGTTGTAAAATTCCAGTTCATCAAATTTTTCAGCGATTTTTAGAAAATCATTGGCAATGGTTACAACATGGCGACGCTGCTCATCATGGGCTTCATCATCGATGTCCGAGGCAAGCATCTCACCGGTGGTGATTTCCGGAAAATCAGTTGATGCAAAGCGGTCTTCAGGAATAGGGATATCCAGACGGCGGGCTTCGTTGATAATCACCGGTGCCAAGTGGACGAGACACTTGTTGATGAAATCAATCGCTTTCTGGCCATTTTTTTCAAAGATACCCACATCCGGCAAATTGTAAAACCCCAAGCGGTTACAGATATGTTTCTGGGAATACCCACCCAAGCTCAAATGGCGCACGGCAGATGTCAATTCCCGGTAGAAAAACCAGGTGGTGCTATTTTTAGCCCCGTGGAAATCAAGAAAATCCTCAAGCACCTGAGATGTGCCGATCAGCTGGGAATAAAGCTTTTTCGTGAAATAATTTCGGTCTTCCGCCAGGCGGGAAACGTAGAGGCAGCATTTTAGAAAATCGCAAGATAAGACACGGACCTTGTCTTTGAATGAAATTTTGCATGTACCAAGCTGTTTTTGGGTGGCATCCATTGGCTTGAAATATTACTTTTTTCTTCAATTCAAACGAAATTGATCACCGACGGCATTTTTTCCCTTTTCTTCGAGGAAACCTATAGAAGCGGTTTCAAAACCCCGTCTAAGGCCCAATGGCGGCGTTACAGGCCTCCTCAAAATGCTCATCCACCTGAGACGGACTGCGCTTTTTCGGCGGCCGGCACCTTGCCCTTAAACCTGGTCCAAGGTTTTGAAACCACTTTTAGAAAAACCTGAAGGTCCCACTATAGAACTCGAGTTGGCCGGAGTCGTCCATAAGCCGAATTCTGTATCTGTTTTTGGGTTACCCCGTTACAGATGACAATCATTCATCTAGGGAATACCGGTTACCCGGCACCTCATGCAACCGACCCGGAAGCTCGGACGGGCCACCCTCAGACGCTTCCCTATTTGGTTTTGCACCGGATGGGGTTTACCCAGCTTCTCCGGTCACCCGAAGAACTGGTGCGCTCTTACCGCACCGTTTCACCCTTACCTGGCATCAAACGAAAAATCGTCTGCCGCCAGGCGGTTTACTTTCTGTTGCACTTGCCTTCGCGTTACCGCGACTCCACGTTATGGAGCATCCTGCCCTATGGTGTTCGGACTTTCCTCCAGTCGTGTAAAACAACCAGCGATTGTCTGGGCGACTCCGACCCACGTGCCAAATATAAGCTTGGACACATCTTCATTCAAGGGGATGGCGGAACTAATTGGGTGTGTTTTTCCCTTCGATCTTCAGCCTTTCCACGCCTACGTCATCGTGCGATGAATTGCCTGATATGGAAAACAGTTCAGTTGCTGGATTCGTCAGATGGATCATGATAAATAATCCGCTGACAATTGGGGCACATCAGCAAGTGATCAAAGCGCTGCAGTTCATTATATAATTGGGGTGGGATATTGATATTACAGCCTTTGCAAACGGCATCTTGAACCGGAACCACAGCCAAACCGTCACCCTTTAACCCTTTAACGTGATGAAACCGGTTTAAAAATTCCGGCCCAATAATATCAACGAGATGGGATTTGGATCCTTCCAGTTCTTCGAGCTGCCGTTGTTTCTGCTCCGCCCGTCGGTTGATGGCTTCCCTTTGCCTGGACAATTGCGCTTCAAATCGACTAAAGGCTTCTTTTTCCTTGGCCAGATGCGCCTCAGCATTCTCGATTGACTCCAGTGACTCAAGCATGCGATCCTCAAGGGCGGATCGATCCGTTTTTAAATGCTCAATGCCCGCCAGCAGTGCCTGATATTCCTTATTGTTTTTCACCGATCGGAGTTTTTCTTCCTCATTTTTCATTTTAGTTGAAATTGATTGGCTATCACCTTCCCATTCCCGGTATTGTTTTTGAAGCGTATCGACTTTGTTTTCGATACGTTCAATCGTCAGATTAAATTCGCTTTGCTGCTGGGCCAGCCCTTCAAGTTCTTCCGGAATGAGAACCAACAACCGATTTACGTTCTTAATATCAGTCTCCAGCACCTGTAATTCTACCAGTCGTTGGATCTGTGTTTTGATCGACATGGCCTCTCCTGATCAGGAATGATAGTTGCCTAGTGTTAAATGCTGTGCTTTATACCCTTGAAAAGGGGTCCTTTTCAAGGGCGCAAGCGGTTACCTTGACGGCCTCACCGGTTCGGGCCACCGCCTGTCTGATCCGACGAGAAAGATCTCCCACCACGATATGCTCGGAGGCGAAATGACCGATATCAATTAAGCCGCGGTCCATGGCCTCAACCGCCCGTCCGTTGTGATAGGTCAAATCCCCGCTTAGATAAACGTCAGCCCCGGAGGCTAAAAAAGTCGACAAAAGGCCGCCGCCACTTCCCGTACAAACAGCCACTTTGCCTACAGGCAGATCGGGGCGACCGGCTACCTGGATGGAAACTAGTTCAAGTGCCTTTTTTATGCTTGTGGCCAGCCGAGCCAGGGTTGTTTTTTTTTCTAATATGCCGATTCGGCCCATGCCCTCAACTACGTCGGCTTGCCCGATCGAGTCGCGATCGGATTTAGATAAGTCTACCGGAGGTTTCAGAACTGAAATTTTATTAAGCCCGATTTTTCGAGCCAACAGATCGTTCAACCCCTCCTTCGCGCTATCCAGATTCGTATGGGCCGAGAACACGGCGGTTTGATCCAGCACAGCCCGCCGGACAACCTTCCCTTCCGGGGTGGAGAAATCGATTTTCTGAAGGGGTTTAAAAATTAACGGATGGTGGGTGATAAGCAGATCGCCCCCCGCCTCACAGACGGCATCCATCACAGCGGGCGTAGGATCCAAGGCGACCCAGATCGATTGAACCGGCCAGTCGATCCGGCCCGCTTGAAGCCCCACGTTGTCCCAATCTTCAGCCAGATGGGACGGTGCGAGTACCTCCATAATTTCAATCACATCTCCGACACTCAAGCTCATAAGGTATCCCTTGAAGGTCGACGATTGGCAATTGAAGATTTATTCATTGCAGAGGATCAAAGTCGTATCACATGGTCAGTCAATTTATATTATCTACCCAAATTCGGTAAACCGGCAGGTAAACCATAAGAAGGCGATAAGTGGGCCCACCTGGAATCGAACCAGGGACCGACCGGTTATGAGCCGGTGGCTCTGCCAGCTGAGCTATGGGCCCCAATTACCTAGCCTTGGATTCGTATGCACTGGGTATGAATTTGTCAAGCAGACAACGCTTAATTCTCGATAAAATTCTTTAATTTTCGACTTCGGGTGGGATGGCGCAATTTCCGTAATGCTTTGGCCTCGATCTGCCTGATTCGCTCCCGTGTCACGGAAAAATCCTGCCCCACCTCTTCCAGGGTATGATCTGATTTTTCACCGATTCCAAACCGCATCCGTAATACCTTTTCTTCTCTGGGTGTCAGGGTGGCCAGGATTTTGCGTGTCTGTTCCGCCAGATTGAGGTTCACCGAAGCATCAGAAGGCAACATGAACTTCTTATCCTCGATAAAATCTCCCAGATGACTATCCTCCTCCTCTCCGATAGGGGTATCCAGGGAGATCGGTTCCCTGGCAATCTTGAGCACTTTACGAACTTTATTTAAAGGAATCTCCATCTTACCGGCAATCTCTTCAGGATCCGGCTCCCGACCCAGTTCCTGAACCAGATAGCGGGATGTCCGAATCAGTTTGTTGATCGTTTCAATCATATGGACCGGTATCCGGATGGTCCGCGCCTGATCGGCGATCGCCCGGGTAATCGCCTGACGAATCCACCAGGTGGCGTATGTACTAAACTTATAACCGCGACGGTATTCAAATTTATCCACCGCCTTCATCAATCCGATATTTCCTTCCTGAATCAAATCTAGAAACTGCAACCCCCGGTTCGTGTATTTCTTGGCAATGCTTACCACCAGACGAAGATTGGCGCGGGTCAGTTCGCTTTTAGCTGCATTGGCGCGAATGTGGCCGTTGTCGATATTCGCCATCACCCGGTGCATGTTGCGATACCGTATTTTGATGGCATCCTCTTTCTCCAGCACCTGATTCCCAAATTCAATCAACTCCCGCCAGAGTTTTTCGATATCCAGCTTGTTTAAATCACTACGGGATGTCAGCCATTTGATAAAGCCCTTTTTGGTGGACAGTTTTTCCCGCATTTTGGCAGGTGAAACGCCACATGACCTAGCGCTCAGGGCGAACAAATCGTTCATATTGTCAAACCATTGGGCCTGTTTCCGGATAAGTTTTTCAATTTTGAAGACGATGGTCCCCTCAAAACGCCAGGTTTTCAACAGGTTGAAAATTTTACGATTTCTCCGATTAATGGACCGCCTGATCCGGCGTTGTTCTTGCGGTGACAGTTTGGCGTTAAATAATCGTTCTCTAAGTTCTCGGTTCTCATTATGAATTTCTCGAATCGAGTCAGTGATAATAAGAAATTTCTCGATTTGAACCGCCTCCTCGACGTAACTATCTCCCTCTTCCAGGTCCTTAAGTATATACCTGGGTCGAGCCAGGCCTTTCTCCATTTTCTCGCTTAAATCGAGAATGCATTCCACACCGGTTTGGGTATCGATTAAAGTCTTTAAAACTTCCCGCTCACCGGCTTCAATTTCCTTGGCAATTTCAACCTCACCCTCGCGGCTTAACAGGATTACCATGCCCATTTCGCGCAAATATAATTTTACCGGATCATTGATCCGTCCATAATCAGCAGTACCTCCGGCCTTGGCTTTCACCGGTTTCCCAGCAGCCGGTTTCTTCACTATGGCTTTTTCTTTATCAATGATTTTAATCCCTTTTTCATTTAAGCGTATGATTATCTCATCAAGCTGTTCGGGGCTATAATCCCCTTTGGGCAGTTTGGAAACAATCTCGTCAACAGCGACCTGCTTTTTCTTTTTTCCTTTGGACAATAACGCCAGGATGGATTTCTCCAGGCTGGCCGTATTTACTTTTCCATCGGATTTACTTTTTGAGCCGACATTTTTAGGGGGGGTCGACGATTTTGCCATATGAACTTGCCTCCTCATTCGCCAAAACTAGTGGTTCTATTCCATGCCGACGGCTTCATGCTTTTTCGGTTTTTGCTTCATAGCCCATTGCTGTTGCAGTTGGGCGACTTTCTTATGGTCTCCGGCGGCTTCTGCATCCTTAATTCCCTCAATAAAGTGATGGCGGCGGGTATCACTTATATTTTGATACTGGGTGATCAATTGCAAGCACCCTTTCCGGCTCCATCTATCATCATCACCCATGGCCAGAGACGCGATCGTGCGTTTTAGATCCGGATCATTCGTCATCTCGATTAAATCGGGAACCCTAACTCCGGGTATCTGTTTATTTTTTATCACCTGCTGACCAACGGTCCTCAACTGCTGATCTGAAAACCGGTTAATAATCCCACTTTGCTCAACATCCGGTATCATATCAGGATATTGGAGCAGCATCGCCACAATCAGCTTTTCCAGTTTATACGCTCGACCGGTGATGGCTTCCCGCTTCTTCCCTGACGCGGGTCGAGTATCGGGATCAAAATCGGGTCCCTTCTTTCCAGACGATTGTCGGATCTTTTCCTGGATCGCATGCTCTGCCACACCGATGCGATCAGCCAGTTCCCGGATATAGAGTGACCTGGCAATGGGATCGTTGATATCCGCAAGAACCGGCTGCAAATGGGAAATAATTCGGATTTTTCCCTCAATGGAAAGCCCGAATTGATCAACGGCGGAATCAAAAATAAATCCAATCATACCTGGCGCTTTTTCCACGGCGCTTTTGAATGCATCTGCACCGAATTCACGGACAAAAGAGTCCGGATCATGTCCATCGGGCAGTACCAACACGCGGGCATCGATACCAGCCTGTAAAAAAAGGTTACAGCTGCGCAAAGCCGCTTTTATTCCACCTTCATCGGCGTCAAAGACCAGCACGGTCTGTTCGGTATGCCCTTTAATTAAACGAATATGCTCCTCGGTCAGGGCGGTTCCGAGAGTGGCGGCTGTATTTTCGATACCGTGCTGATAAAGTGTCAGCAAATCGAAATATCCCTCGACGATATGAATGATGCCACTACGCCGACAGGCCTGTCGAGATCGATTCAGCCCATATAAGATCCGTCGTTTGTTATAAACAGGCGATTCAGGCGAATTTAAATACTTCGGTTCCCCATTGTCCATGATTCGGCCACCAAAACCGACCACCTGCTCACCCAGATCAAAAATGGGAAAAATGATTCGGTTTCGAAAGCGGTCATAATACCCATTTTCCTGCTTGTTTAGAACGATCAAGCCGGCGGACCGGGCCAGATCCGAGATAAATCCGGCCCTTTTTAAATGATCAGTCAGGGCCCGCCATCCATCCGGTGCAAAGCCGAGAGCAAACGTTTCAATGATCACATCATTGATGCCCCGACGCCGAAGATATTCAGAGGCGTTTCGACCGGCCGAGGTCTTCATCAATGCGTTTTGATAAAACGTCTTGGCCTCCTGATTTGCCATTAGCAAGCGTTCCCGCTGGTTGATCCCTTTTTTTTGCTCCGGTGTGAGAGATCGCCGGGGAATATTAATGCCGTAGCGACGGCCAACCTGACGCACTGCTTCGGGAAAAGAAAGTCCTGCGTACTTCATCAGGAAGCTGAACACATTTCCACCTTCACC
>Ga0316197_10001457_pt1 | contig 16875 bp, 12 predicted proteins | sample OudBiesiAoxic_MG_FD_204939 | JGI IMG/M metagenome (GOLD analysis project Ga0316197, IMG submission 204939) | Coastal sediment microbial communities from Oude Bieten Haven, Netherlands - site A oxic | ecosystem: Environmental > Aquatic > Marine > Coastal > Sediment | place: Netherlands... | reverse complement strand
AAAGGCCGTGTTGTGCAAGTCGGTACTTATACCGTTATAACACCTACAGAGTCAGACGTTATCCTGGCGGGGAGTTATTATCAGGTTACCTTTAATATCCACTCTGCAGCATTGAGTAATTATGAATGTGGTGTGCGTGAAGCTTATCTGAGTAGCGCCCTTGATAATTTTATTACCCATCATCACATGTTGGTTTTACCGATAACATTACAGTTAACAGAGCAAAAGCTGGTGGATAAAATAACCTTGGAGCCTGCTGAGGTAAGTATTATTCCCAGCGTGAATAAGTTGTTACTAAATACCAGTGAATTCGTTTTTGATGAAAGCTTAGTTTATTGCTGCCATAGCCATTTTGCATTCGCTGCAGCGCATTGGCTGACCGAAGAGTTAAGTTATGTCACGCAATTAACGTCTGTTAATGACGATCAAATTAATGATAAACAAAAAATACTTGAGTTAAACGCTAAGTCGTCTTTGATTGAAGGGGAATATCAGATATTGATAACAGCATCGAAAGTGGTGATTGATGCCTCATCTCAATCTGGATTTATTCACGCAGCAGCGACACTTTTGCAACTTGTTAAAAGGACTTGTAAGGGCCGATACCAACTAGATTGTGTATTGATCAATGATAAGCCTCGTTTTGCTTATCGCGGTTTAATGCTTGATTGTGCACGTCATTTTCATTCTATTGCTAGCATTAAGCGTCTCATTAATCAGATGGCCCATTTTAAATTAAATTATTTTCACTGGCATTTAACTGATGATGAAGGTTGGCGTTTACAGATTAAAGCTTTTCCAGAATTAACCGAGATAGGTGCATGGCGAGGGCCCTGCACAGTATTAGTGCCGCAATTTTCACACCTTAATCAGAAGTATGGTGGTTTTTACACGCAGCAAGAAGTGAAGAAAATCATCGCGTATGCCAGTCAACGTGGCATTACGATTATTCCTGAAATCGATATTCCTGGGCACTGTCGTGCAGCCATTAAATCACTGCCACAGTTGCTTATTGATCCAGATGATCTTTCACAATACCGAAGTATTCAAGGTTATACGGATAATGTGTTATCGCCAGCATTAGCTGGTACCTATACATTTCTAAATGCTGTGATTGATGAAGTTTGCCACTTATTCCCCTCTCCTTATATTCACATTGGTGCAGACGAAGTGCCTAAAGGAGTCTGGAAAAAAAGTCCTAAATGTCAAAAGTTAATGGCAGAGCAGGGGTATAACGAAGAAATTGAGTTACAGGGACATTTGTTACGCCATGTTGAAAAACGCATAAACAAACAGGGTAAACGCATGTTTGGTTGGGAAGAAGTAAAACTTGGCGGCAAAGTCAGTCAGAAAACGGTGATCTGTTCTTGGACTACTGAAGCAACTGCACTTGAAGCCCTTAAGGAGGGATTTGATCTACTCTTACAACCCTGTGAATACACCTATTTCGACCTTGTCCAAGATTTTTCTCCTGATGAGTTTGGTGTTGATTGGGCTGGGTGCTTACCCCTTCAGCAAGCTTATCAATACCAACCGCTTACTCAAATAGAAGAGGGGGATCCTCTGCGTAAACATATTCTTGGTGTGCAATGTGCGCTTTGGTCTGAAGTTGTGTTAAGCGAAGCACGTATTGATCACATGTTATTCCCGAGGTTACTCGCTCATGCTGAAGTGGCATGGTCAGCAGCAATGGATAACAACTGGAATGACTTTTGTGCTCGTCTTCAGGGGCAAAAACAATATTTTGAGCGTAATAAAATCAATTACAGAAGGTTTTAACCCTCATCTGTAAATAGTAATCAACTTTAAAAATGAAATATGTTTCATAACTATGTAAGGAAATACAATGAAATACGGTTTTTTTGACGATGCAAATAGAGAGTACGTTATCACACGTCCAGATACACCGGCTCCATGGACTAATTATTTAGGTACTGAAAAATTTTGCACCGTGATTTCTCATAATGCGGGTGGTTATTCATTCTACAATTCACCAGAGTATAATCGTGTTACTAAATTCCGCCCTAACGCGACCTTTGACCGTCCTGGGCATTACGTGTATTTGCGAGATGATGAGACGGGCGATTACTGGTCTATCTCATGGCAGCCTGTTGCAAAAAGTTTAGAAGAAGCGAACTACGAAGTTCGCCATGGCCTTTCTTACTCTAAATTCAAATGTGAATACAACGGTATCACGGCAACTAAAACATTATTCGTACCAAAAGGCGAAGATGCAGAAGTTTGGGATGTTACGATTGAAAATACAGGCGATAAGCCACGTACAATCTCTGCATTCTCATTTGTTGAGTTCTCTTTCTCACACATTGAATCAGATAACCAAAACCACCAGATGTCTTTGTACTCTGCGGGTACTTCATACAACGATGGCGTATTAGAATACGATCTTTACTACAATACCGATGATTTCGAAGGTTATTACTACCTAGCATCGACCTTTGACCCAGATTCATATGATGGTCAACGTGATACATTCTTAGGTCGTTACCGCGATGAAGCAAATCCAATTGCGGTTGAAAAAGGTCGCTGTTCTAACTCCGCGCAAACCTGTAATAACCACTGTGGATCTTTGCATAAACAATTTGTGATTCAACCTGGTGAAAAAGTGCGTTTCGCATTTGTATTAGGCCTAGGTAAAGGCAACGGCGATCGTTTACGCAAGAAATACCAAGATATAGCAAACGTTGACGCTGCATTCCAAGGCATTCTTGATCACTGGGAAGCGCGTTGCAGCAAGTTTCAGGTTAAATCACCTAATGCTGGCCTTGATTCAATGATCAATACTTGGACGTTATATCAAGCTGAAACCTGTGTGGTTTGGTCTCGTTTTGCTTCGTTCATCGAAGTGGGTGGGCGTACAGGTATTGGTTACCGTGATACTGCACAAGATGCTATCTCTGTACCGCATTCAAATCCGACAATGACACGTAAGCGCTTAGTTGACTTATTACGTGGTCAAGTGAAAGAGGGTTATGGTTTACATCTGTTTGATCCAGATTGGTTTGATCCAGATAAAAAAGACGTTGTACCGTCTAAATCACCAACAGTTGTTCCAACACCTTCTGACGATGACAAAATTCACGGCATTGAAGATACTTGTTCAGACGATCATTTATGGATCGTACCTACGATTTGTAAGTATGTGATGGAATCAGGTGAAGAGAGCTTCTTTGATGAGGTGATTCCTTACGCTAATGGGACAGAAGCATCTGTCTACGACCACATGAAAGCGGCGTTAGATTTCTCTGCGAAATACGTAGGTCAAACGGGTATCTGTAAAGGTTTACGTGCCGATTGGAATGATTGTCTAAACCTTGGCGGTGGTGAGTCTGCGATGGTTTCTTTCCTGCATTACTGGGCGCTTCAAGAGTTCTTAGATCTTGCTAAACACTTAGGTAAAGCAGATGACGTTGCTAAATACACCGCAATGGCTGAAGGCGTGCAAAAAGCCTGTGAAGAAGTACTTTGGGATGACGAGGGTGGTTGGTACATCCGTGGTCTGACTAAAGATGGCGACAAAATTGGTACAGCACAACAAACAGAAGGGCGTATTCACTTAGAGTCGAATACCTTAGCGGTACTTTCAGGCGCAGTGTCACAAGCGCGTGGTGAACGTGCAATGGATAGCGTTGATGAGCACTTGTACTCTGATTACGGTTTGCACTTAAACTCTCCATCCTTCACAACGCCTAACGACGACATCGGTTTTGTTACTCGTGTATTTCCGGGCATTAAAGAAAATGGTGCGATTTTCTCACATCCAAACCCATGGGCTTGGGTTGCTGAAGCAAAATTAGGTCGTGGCGACCGAGCGATGAAATTCTACGATGCACTTAACCCATATAACCAAAACGAAAACATTGAGTTACGTGTGACCGAACCTTACTCATACGTGCAGTTTATTAATGGACGTGATCATCAAGATCATGGCCGTGCTAACCACCCATGGTTAACCGGAACATCAGGTTGGGCTTATTTCGCAGTAACTAATTTTATTCTTGGTGTGCGTTTAAGCTTTGATGGACTCATTGTTGACCCTTGTATTCCAACGGATTGGTCTGGTTTTGAAGTACAACGTGAATGGCGTGGTGCGAAATTTAATATTGAAGTTAAAAACCCAAATAATATTAGCAAAGGAATTAAATCAATCAGCTTAAATGGTGTTGCTGTTGATGGCGCGATTGCAGTCCAAGCAGAAGGCTCTATTAACCAAGTTGTGGTGGTGATGGGCTAGAAAAGGTAATAATTAATTGCTGTGTATATGCAGGCTTGAACCACCTTCATATATATAGTGATTAACTTTTTAAAGGGAGCTTCGGCTCCCTGTTTCGGTAGAAGAGGCAATATAAATGACTAAAAAATATGGAGATTAAAAATGGTTAAATTCGGAACAGGTGGTTGGCGCGCAATTATTGGTGATGAATTCACTAAAGATAATGTCTGTTTAGTAGCACAATCTGTCGCAAATATTATGAATAATGAAAATGTGCAGGATAAAGGTTTTGTGGTGGGTTATGACCGTCGTTTTCTGTCTGATAAAGCATCAAAATGGTTTGCCGAAGTATTAGCGGCGAATGGCATTAAAGTGAGTTTTATTGATCGTTTTGTACCGACTCCGATTGTGATGTACAAAGCCAAGGAGATGGGCTGTATCTATTCTGCCTGTATTACTGCTTCGCATAACCCACACGACTACAACGGCATTAAAGTCTTTATAGAGGGCGGGCGAGATGCTGATGAACAGATCACACAAAAGATTGAACAGCAGATGCCTAATATTCAAAAGAGTAGTATCAAGGCACTTGATTTTGATAAAGCGGTTGAGGCTGGCAAGGTTGTTATTATCAATCCAATGAATGACTTTGTTGATTCAGTATTGGCGTTATTAGATGTTGAAGCGATTAAGCAGGCCAGTTTACGTGTTTTGATTGACCCGATGTTTGGTGTGGCTAAAAATGCATTACAAACAGTATTAATTACCGGTCGTTGTGACGTTGATGTGATTAATGATGGTGAGAACCCTTGCTTTGGTGGATTAATGCCTTCACCTTCAGCTGCGACGCTTTACCAACTTAAGCACCTGGTCGTACATGGTCATTATGATGTTGGTATTGGTACCGATGGTGATGCGGATCGTATTGGTATTATTGATGAAAAAGGTAATTTTGTTCACCCTAATGAAATTCTTATTTTGCTTTATTATTACCTGATTAAATATAAAAAACAGAAAGGATCAGTCGTACGTAATATCGCAACCACACACATCCTTGATAAAATTGCCGAAGATCACGGAGAAAAATCATTTGAGGTGCCTGTAGGGTTTAAGCATATTAGCTCACAAATGGAAGCGGATGATTCGTTAATTGGTGGTGAAAGTTCAGGTGGTTTAACGATTCGTGGTCACATAAAAGGTAAAGACAGTGTATTTGCGGCGAGTTTATTAGTTGAGATGATTGCGGTCAGCGGTAAGAAAATTTCTGAGTTACTTACAGAGATATACGAAAAATATGGTTATACCTATACCGCTGAAGGCGACTGTACCTTTAAAGCGGAAGAAAAAGCGGTTATCTACCATAAAATTTATGTAGAGAAGTCTCTGCCTGAATTTGAGTATGAGATCGATAAGGTAAGTTACGCTGATGGGCTCAAAGTTTACTTTAAAAATGGCGGGTGGATGATTGCACGCTTCTCGGGCACTGAGCCATTATTACGTATCTTCTCTGAAATGCAGAATCAAACCATTGCAGAGGGGATTGTTCAGCAAATGAAACAATTTCTAGCGCTATAATAAAGCAGCTATCAGTTTTAAGTTGATAGCTAATAGCTTAAAACTGAACGCTATTTTTTTGTTTCTTCACGATCCATTTTTTTAAGCATTTTCTTGAGCATAAAGCTAACACCAATAAAGGCAAAGCTTGCAGTAACCATAGTTGATGCCCCAAAACCACTGGCACAATCCATCTTCATATTACCGTCTGATTCTGCTTTTTCTTTACAGACTTCCCCATTCATATCTGGGTAACTGAGTTGCTCGGTTGAGAAAACACAATCGATATGGAATTTGCGTTTTACATTTTTGCTGAAATTAAAATGACGGCGTAGTTCAGAACGCACTTTTGCTGCCAGTGGATCTTGAATTGTTTTTGCTAAATCGGTCACCTGAATTTGGGTAGGATCAAGTTGCCCGCCTGCGCCACCACAAGTTAGTAATGGGTATTTATTACGTTTACAGTGAGCGACTAAAGCGACTTTTGCATGGATGCTATCAATGGCATCAAATACATAATCCATATCACTTGAAAGGTATTCAAAGCAGTTTTGCTTATCGATAAAGTCATCAACGCAGTTAACAATAATATCGGGGTTAATCTGTCTACAACGTTCTGCCATCACCTCTATTTTTTGCTTACCTACTGAGTCAGTTAAGGCATGCACTTGGCGATTAATATTAGTAACACAAAGATCATCCATATCAATTAAGGTCAGTTTACCAATACCTGATCGTGCTAACGATTCAACAACCCAAGAACCGACACCACCAATACCTATCACACATATATGACTGTTTTTAAATCGTTCAAGTGCAGTTGTGCCGTATAAGCGCTTAATACCGCCAAAGCGTTGTTCGTATTGTTCAGTCATAGTTTAACTCTTGGTCATTTTTTGAAGGCAGGATTATACCTGCTGCTAGCGAATATGCAAAAAAGGGGAGGAACTGTTTTGCTGTTAAAAAGCGATTAATTCACCATTAAATCGTGAATGTTACGTGATAACTTCGTGATAACTGTAGGTCATACTTCTTTTGGTCAACACATTCTTATACTACTTAACTACGATTAAAAGGAAATTTGTCATGTCACATAAACATTTTATTGCAGCCGGTGTTTTAGGTCTATTCAGTGCAGCTAGCCAAGCGCAAGACTTAACTGTCACGTTAACCAACCTAACACAGGGTATTCATTTTACACCTGTTATTGCAGCATCGCATGATATGAGTGCTTCAATATTCCATGTTGCACAAGCAGCAAGTGCAGAATTAACCGCACTTGCTGAAGGTGGCAGTATTGCTGATATGAGTATTTTACTGAGCAATGCCGGTGCAGATGTAATAGAAAACCCTGCTTCAGGATTATTAGCCGCAGCACAAATGACCCGTTTTAATCTTACTAATAGTAGCGGTAATGACTACCTTTCTATTGCGGCAATGATGTTACCAACCAATGATGGTTTTGTTGGTTTAGATAGCTGGAAAATACCTTCTGAAGCAGGAACATACACTGTTTACCTTAATGCATATGACGCAGGAACAGAAGCGAATAATGAATTAGTGATCGCAGGCTCAGGTGCATCAGGTACTCCTGGTATTCCCGCTGCCCCTGGTGGTGATGCAGGTACTAATGGTACAGGTGTGAGTGATGCAGAAAGCAATACTAATATTCATATTCACCGTGGAGTGTTAGGCGATACCGATGATAATGGCGGCGCAAGTGATTTAGATAGCCGTGTACATCGCTGGTTGAACCCTGTTGCAAAATTGACTGTTGTTGTTCAATAAGGAGTCTCAAATGCTTAAATTTACAAAGCTTGCCATAGCAACGTTTGGTGCGATAGCACTGGTTGCATGTGATGATAATAATGATAGCAGCGCATTGATTCCTGCCGCTGATATCACTCAAGAGTACCAAGTAACAGTGAGTAATTTAACCAATGCTCAGCCATTTTCACCGCTGACAGTCTTGCTACATGATACGGACCAAATTTGGACTATTGGTCAGAGTGCTTCAGATGAATTAGAACAGATTGCAGAATCTGGTAATAATAGTGCGTTGATGGACAGTAGTTTTGTTCTTGAATCTGCGAGCAATGGCGCGGTATTACCCCATGGTCAAACGGCGACTGTGACAATATCAAACGATAGTGAAAGTAAATATTTATCATTAGTTACCATGCTAGTGAATACAAATGACGCTTTCTCCGGTCTTAATAAAATAGATATTAGTCAATTAGCTGTGAATCAATCATTACAATATAGTCCTGGTGCCTATGATGCCGGTACAGAAGGTAATTCTGAAGCTGCTGGTACTGTTCCAGGGCCTGCAGATGGAGGGGAGGGATTTAATGCTTCCCGTGATGATGTCAATATTGTCACCATGCACAGCGGTATCATTAGTCGCGATGATGGTTTAGTCGACTCGGTATTGAATAATGAACATAAATTCGATAATCCAGTTATGGCAGTCACGATCACTCGCATGAAATAAATCATAGGGGCCTAGATTAATACATTTAGGTCCCCTTTTTATGAGTGAGATAGAGAATGCCAGATAGTATTTTAATTGTTGAAGACGACCAAGATATTGCCGAACTGCTGAAGGTTCATATGACTGATTTAGGGATGCAAGTTACACATTGTGATAATGGTGAAGATGCAATTAAACAAGCTTTAGAAAATGATTTTTCATTACTGATACTCGATATTACATTACCTGGTTGTAGTGGTTTAGATGTTTGTCGTAAAGTGAGAGAAGTGAAACAAGCACAGGCAATTCTAATGCTAACCTCAAGGACGTCAGAAATTGATCGTGTTGTTGGCTTAGAGTTAGGTGCTGATGATTATATGACGAAACCTTTTAGCGTACGTGAATTACAGGCGCGCGTTCATGCGCTTTTAAGAAGAGTACACCTCTTACAAGAGAGTCAATTAAAAGACAGCAATAGTGAAAATAGCAGTATTTGTCATGGCCAATTAATGATTAACCAGCGCACCCATGAGGTGATATTAAGAAAACAAAGCCTCGACCTAACCTCAACTGAGTTTGATCTATTACGCTTTATGGCACAGCACCCCAATCAAGTTTTTTCTCGTACTCAACTGCTCGATAAAGTATGGGGTTATCAGCATAGTGGTTATGAGCACACCGTTAATTCTCATATTAATCGTTTACGAAATAAATTGGTAATGGGGCAACAAAAGAGTGGGGACAGCCAACTACCCGCGATAATTCAAACGGTGTTTGGTGTTGGTTATAAATTTAGTCCGGAAGGTGTTATGTAATGAAAATTTCCCTATATCAAAGAATAACCTTAGTGCTCGTTCTTTTTTTTATCGCTACGGTTTATGGTTTCTCGTGGTGGTCTGAAAAGCTTGAAGTGACAGCTCGCCATGAAGCAGAGCAACGTTTACACCTTAAACTTGCTGAGCACCTTGGGCAGGATAACCCGTTACTTAAAGAGGGGGTTTATGACCAGAAAGCATTAAAGAATCTATTTCATAGCCTAATGATTTTAGGGCCTAGCTTTGAATTTTATTTTATTGCTCCAAGTGGCAATATTATCAGTTATTCAGCAGAGCCAGGGAAAGTGAAGCGCCAACATGTCAATGTTGCCCCTTTAGTTGATTTTATTAATACCAAAAAGGCATTACCCATTTATGGTGATGATCCCCGTAACGATAACCAACAAAAAATATTTTCTGCTGCGCCGATTTATAATGGAGATAATTTGCAGGGTTATCTGTATGTCATTATAGGAGGAGAAATTTATGACTCTATTTTTTCTGATGTGAAGTCTGCTCAGCACTTTTCACAATCGATGGCATTTCTAGTAGGCGTTGCTACTTTTTTCTTCTTAGTACTGTTAGCACTATTACGTTTTCTTACTCAGCCTTTAAAAAAATTAACCGCTAATATTCGAGCCTTTAAGCAAGCCGGTTTTGAAAAAAATAAAGTATCATTACAGTCTTGGCCCGCAGCAAAACATAACGAAGTACATGAATTAGGTCAGGCTTTTAACGAAATGGCAGAGCAGATAAATTATCAGTTTGTGCAGCTACAGGCTAATGATCAAACTCGACGTGAAATGTTGACAGACCTTTCTCATGATCTGCGTACTCCATTAGCTGCTCTGCAGGGGTATCTAGAGACGATTCAATTAAAAGGGCGATCATTAAGCGAAGAGCAGCATGAACGATTTATTGATATTGCTTTTAAAAATGCCAATCAACTGAAAAAGCTGGTGGATCAGATATTTGAACTCGCGCATCTCGATGGGGGGCAAGTCACCATCAACCTCGAAAGTTTTCCATTAGCAGAACTACTTCACGACATTGCTGCTAAATTTCAACACCAGAGTCAGGCAAAAAAGATCGGTTTAAACATTACACCTGAGCGCTGTGATTTTATGGTATATACCGATATTGAAAAGTTAGAACGAATACTCAGTAATTTGATCGATAATGCCATTCGTCATACTGATATTGGTGGCAATATTACCATTCAAGTCAGTGAGGCAGAAAATAATGAAGTTAAATTAGCTGTGATAGATGATGGAACGGGTATCCATGAAAATGAATTGCCTTATATTTTTGATGCGCGCTACAGAGCCAGTAATGCGATTTGTGATAATAAAGAGCATGGTGGTTTAGGGTTAGCAATCACTCAAAAACTATTATTATTATTAAAGTCAGATATTCAGGTAGAAAGTGAAATTGGCAAAGGTACGGCTTTCAATTTTAGCTTAAATAAAATTGAAAGTGCTCTGTAAGCGCTAAATCAACTAAGTACTTCATAATAGGTGATAGTTGACCACCTATTATGAAGTACTTTTCTCTGTTCATTATGAAAGTCATATTTTATCTATTACCCAAATAAACACTCAAAGTAATAAATTTCCAGTTTAAAGCACTGTAGTTAAGTGTTTTTATGACTACAATTCAATCAAATATATTGTAAATTCTAATTTATTCAACAATTTCCCGAGGAAATAATGGATGAAAAACTGGTTAAATAGTTACCTTTTTCTTGATATCCCTGAAGATAGCAGAAGTTATCGGCAAGTTGTCACATCTAATTTTATACTTTTATGTACGCTTGGCGTTTTACTTTTTTTTACTGCTAGTAACTATATTTATGGTAATACTCCCCTTTATTACAGTACATTAGGAATGCTAATTGCCTATGCGAGTGCGTTAGTTTTTTTACAGAAAAAAAAACAATTACTTATTCATTGTATTCTTTTTTCAGTCGGAGTAGGAATTTTAGCCGTTATTTTCTTTAATAGGGGGCAGCAGTATGTACCTAATTGGTCACTCATCTATTGTTATATATTAATGGTAATGTATGGCCATAAAAAAGGGGGCGTGATAGCAATTACCTACCTTGGGGTTGTTTTGTCTATGATGCTAACTTGGGTTGGTGATACGTTAGATACCCTCGCGTTTATTCGCTTTACGTCCGTTGCTTGTATTATGTTATTCCTTTGTTATATCACTGAGCTTTTGATTGAGAAGACGTTGAGACGTTTGTCAAAAACACAATCTAAATTAGAGCGACTGAGTACAACGGATGGATTGACGATGCTTTATAATCGTCGTTATTTTGATAAAATTTTTAAACAAGAATTAATGAGTAGTACGCGTAGTGAGCAGCGTCTTGCACTTGCGATGCTTGATATCGATTATTTTAAACTTTATAACGATACATATGGTCATCATGCTGGTGATCTTGCACTTATTAAAATTGCTCACCTGTTTAAGGCGAAGATGCAACGCGCGAACGATTATGCTTTTCGAATTGGGGGAGAAGAGTTTGCAGTACTTTTTTATGCAAGAAATGACGACGAAGCAATTACTTTTATTGAAGCAATACAATCCAGTGTTGAAGCGCTTAATATTGAGCACTCTGAAAGCCCCATATCTTCTTATTTAACAGTCTCTGCAGGGGTATATTTACTTCCTCCTAATAATGATATGACTGAAAAAGATATATACAAACAATGTGATGCATTGCTTTATCAAGCAAAAGAAAAGGGGCGTAATCGAGTTGTTTATTAAAATGTGGTTGAGTTTTTAAGTGTTGAAGCTGAGGACTGTTTGTTGTTGATAGGTGACAGGCACATAAGCACTGGACTTTGTTATTCTTTGTAATTGAGTTATAGCAAACTCAATAAGCAATCGCCTTTATGATTCTTCGAAATTGAGGTATTCAGGATGTTTTTTTATCCATGATTTAGCTTCTGTTTGAGTATCAAAGTACTCTATTCGCTGACTTGATAAAGCTGGGATATTACGTAGGTTCATTTTTCTAGCTAACGAACTTGGTTGCACTATTGCTTTCACTACCATCTGTTGTTCATTTAACCAAAGGTTAAAATTATTTGAAATAATAGAAGCTTCTGGCGTGAAGCCTTCGTAATCAACGTTATTCATTAATATAAAAAAAGGTTTTCCTAAGAATTTATCTATTTCACCTCTCAGCTTTTCTGTCCAATTACTTACACCACCCTCATTAAAAGGTCCCTTAAGAGCAACTAAAATAATATTTTTATCTAATCTTATCGCTACCTCACCATGAATAGTAAACATATTATTTCTCCTTTAGGGGTAAAAACCTGAGTGTTAATTATCAACTACTGCTCGCGATATCATTGTTATTTTAATTCGAAAGTTTAGTTATTGAGTGATTACTGGTGCCCGTACAGCTATGCGCTAGATCTTTTTGCTTAAAGAATAGATAACCGAGACCTGAGTACAATATTATGTGCATGGCATAATCATTAATCATAGAATATTTTATAAATTAAAAAACAGAGAAAATAAAATAGCTATAGGGGGGCGTCACAAAGCGACACTTATTATTTTTAAATAGCAGGTACAAAAAAGCCAAGCAAATGCTTGGCTTAAGGTCTCGTATGGTAGTAATACCAAAGGAATTAATAAAGTGATCATTCTTGCTGGTTAAAATTATCCCTAACTACGTTGTGAGTTTTGAAGTGAGAACAACTATCTCCTGCAACTCACGCCTTGTTAGTAATAATTTTTCCTGCGCAAACTCTGATCACCTATTAAATTCCATTGGTATAACTACTCGCTCAAATTAAGAAGCCGCTACGATAGTTTTCATGTCTTTCATGTAACCACGTAATTTCTTACCAATAATTTCTACTGGGTGAGAACGGATTGCTTCATTTACTTCGATTAAACGTGCGTTATCTACAGAGTTAGATTTTACTTCAAGCGCGCTACCTAGGTATTGTGGGCTTAGTGCTTTAACGAAGTCTGCAAGTAGTGGCTTAGCAGCGTGGTCGAACAGGTAACAACCGTATTCAGCCGTATCAGAAATAACTACATTCATTTCGTAAAGTTTCTTACGAGCGATAGTGTTAGCGATTAACGGCGTTTCATGTAGAGACTCGTAGTATGCAGACTCATCGATGATACCTGATGCAGTCATTGCTTCAAATGCAAGTTCAACACCTGCTTTGATCATTGCTACAAGGAAGATACCGTGGTCGTAGAACTCTTGCTCATCAATTTCCATATCGCCAGCTGGTTGTTTTTCAAAACCAGTTTCAGCAGTAGCTGCACGCCATTTAAGAAGATTAACGTCATCGTTAGCCCAGTCAGCCATCATCGTTGCAGAGAATTCACCTTCGATGATGTCATCCATGTGCTTGTTGAATAGCGGACGTAAAATCGCTTTAAGTTCTAAAGACATATCGAATGCTTTGATTTTAGCTGGGTTAGATAGACGGTCCATCATGTTAGTGATGCCGCCGTACTTAAGACCTTCTGTTACTGTTTCCCAACCGTATTGAATTAGTTTAGAAGCGTATGCTGGCTCAAGACCATCAGCAACCATTTTTTCGTAGCCCAAGATTGCGCCAGTTTGTAACATACCACAAAGGATAGTTTGTTCGCCCATCAAGTCAGATTTAACTTCAGCAACAAAAGAAGACATAAGAACACCAGCGCGATCGCCACCCGTTGCAGATGCGTATGCTTTAGCCCAAGCAAGACCGTGGCCTTGTGGATCATTTGCTGGATGAACTGCGATTAGTGTTGGAACACCGAAACCACGTTTGTATTCTTCACGTACTTCAGAACCAGGACATTTTGGAGCACACATGATAACCGTGATATCTTCACGTACTTGCATACCTTCTTCAACGATGTTGAAACCGTGTGAGTAAGCTAGTGTAGCGCCTTCTTTCATAAGAGGCATAACCGCGCCAACTACAGCAGTATGCTGTTTGTCAGGAGTAAGGTTACATAACAAATCTGCTTCTGGGATTAGTTCTTCGTATGTACCAACAGCGAAACCATTTTCTGTTGCGTTCTTCCAAGATTGACGTTTTTCAGCGATTGCTGCAGCACGTAGTGTGTAAGAAACGTCAAGACCTGAATCACGCATGTTTAAACCTTGGTTTAGACCCTGTGCACCACAACCGATGATAACTACTTTTTTGCCTTTTAATGCTTCACAACCGTCAGCGAATTCGCTGCGATCCATAAAACGACATTGACCTAGTTGGTTTAGTTTTTCACTTAAAGGAAGTGTATTAAAGTAGTTAGCCATGTTGATGTTGCTCCGTTGTAATTAATTAGGTACTTCGTGTATGGAAAGCACTATAGCGCACAACTTATGTTGCGCAAAATGATATATTAGCAACACTATGTTGCAAAATATGAAATGTGATTTGCAACTCAACTTTAAACGATTAATACGAGGGTATTTTAATGACAACATTAATAGTTCCTAATGATTTGGTTTCGGTGCAATGGCTACATACGAATTTTAATCATCCTTCCATAGTGCTAATTGATGCGAGCTGGTTCATGCCTGCTTTACAACGAGATGGAAAAGCTGAGTGGCTTGAACAAACAATCCCCGGTGCAAAATACTTTGATTTTGACAAAACGGTTTGTGATTCTACGAGCGACTTACCGCATATGATGCCAAGTGCTGCTTTGTTTGAACAATCAGTCCGAGCATTGGGGATTAATAATAGTAGTGCGTTAGTGGTTTTTGATCGCTTAGGCATATTTTCAAGTCCACGTGTTTGGTGGATGTTTAAGAGTATGGGATTTAATAATATTGCCGTATTAGATGGTGGATTGAATAGTTGGCTAGAAGCTGGCTATGAAGTGGCAAAAGGAGAAGTTAATAGCCTTGTGGTTCAGGGCGACTTTATTGCACGTTATCAAGCTGATTTTATTTGTGATAGTCACAGTGTCTTGGGTGCAATCGAAGATAAGCAATACCAGATACTTGATGCTCGTGCAGAGGAACGCTTCTTGGGACTCGTGCCTGAGCCGCGTGCTGATCTTCGAAATGGACATATGCCTAGTGCTAAAAACCTACCATTTAGTCTATTAATTGAGCAAGGTGAAATGATCGATACTAAGTCTTTAAGCACACTTTTTGAAGGGCGTATCGATAAGCAACAACAAGCTATATTTAGTTGTGGATCCGGTGTGACGGCTTGTGTGTTAGCCCTTGGAGCAACATTATGTGGTTATAATAAAATAGCGGTTTATGACGGTTCATGGACCGAGTGGGGGGCAAATGAAAACCTGCCCATCGAGAAATAGATGGATATTAAATCGTTACAGCTATTTTTGCACCTTAGCCAAAGTTTACATTTTAGTAAAACGGCGCAAGCAAAACATGTCAGCCCCTCAACATTAAGTCGTTGTATTCAACGTCTAGAAGATGAACTTGGAACAGCGTTAATGATACGTGATAATCGTTCAGTGACGCTGACAGCAGCAGGTAATATATTTAGGTTATACGCGATACAGCAAATAGACCAATGGGAGCAACTGAAACTTGAGTTAAAGTCATCAAATAATGAGCTTGAGGGACAGATTAATATCTACTGTTCCGTCACTGCCGCTTATAGCCATCTTCCTCCCATTTTGGATAGATTTAGGCAGTTGCATCCTAAAATAGAGATAAAGTTGAATACTGGTGATAGTGCGGTAGCCGTTGATCAAGTGTTGCAGGAGCAGGTTGATTTTGCCATCACTGCTTATCCTGATAATTTCCCAGGTGGGTTACATTTTAAAAAGATGGCTGAGATACCGCTCTCTATCATTGCACCAACGATTAGTTGTGCACTTTCACCTCTGGTAAACCAAGCGATAATTGATTGGAAAAATATTCCTTTTATTTTACCTGAGCATGGTGCTGTAAGACGACGATTTGATAATTGGTTTCGTAAATTTAAAGTCGGAAAGCCACATATCTATGCAACTGTCGCGGGACATGAAGCGCTGTTAAGCATGGTCGCACTTGGTTGTGGTGTGGGCATTGCGCCAAATGTGGTTATCGAGAACAGTCCGGTGCGAGAAAGGGTACAAAACCTTGTTACTGAAGCCACTATTCAGTCCTTTGATCTCGGTGTTTGTTGTAATAAAAAAAGGTTACAGGAGCCCTTAATTAATGCATTTTTTAGCTGCGTGGAAACCTAATTCAGAGGATTGTAAATTTTGCTCTAGTTAACGTTATTTTAAAAATAAATATATCCATAACGCAAAATATAGAATTATAAATTATGCTTTAACAATATATTTTTTAGGAGGTGTAAGATGCTTGGAAGCTTACCGTTAAAAAAATCGCGATTTCCAAGTGTGACTTCCTCCTATCCTAGCTCATTATCGGCTCTCCTATTTTGTATATTCTCTCTTTTTTTTAGTTACTTTTCATATGAAAGTTTACAGCAATCTCGTGATATTAATAAGGATCGCTATCAAGGCTATGTTGTTGCTGAGCGGTTACAACAGCGTATAGAAAACCTTAGTTTAATAGCAAAGCGATATGTTGTAACGGGAGAGGTAAAGTACTTAAATTCTTACAATGACCTAATAGGGAAAGGTGATAATAATAGAACACACCTTGACTATTACTACCGGCTTTATTCGGATTTGTATAAGCTTGATAATAGTCAGGTAATTTTACCTGATAGCGAGGGAACATCGTTTCAGCAATTAATGGCGCGACTTAACCTCAGTAACACAGAAATAGACTTACTGTTAAAAGTTAAGGATAGTGCTGAAAAATTATCTGCATTTGATTC